>Ga0209322_10000270_pt1 | contig 29118 bp, 26 predicted proteins | sample Rifsed19ft1_FD_184013 | JGI IMG/M metagenome (GOLD analysis project Ga0209322, IMG submission 184013) | Soil microbial communities from Rifle, Colorado, USA - sediment 19ft 1 (version 2) | ecosystem: Environmental > Terrestrial > Deep subsurface > Rock core/Sediment | place: Rifle, Colorado... | reverse complement strand
TCGGGATCGACGAGCCCGCTCCCGAAGCCGCGGTAGTTCGATTGGATGAGGCTGACGACGCCGCCCCAGCGGTCGGCCGTGGCGAGGTAGACGGTGCCACCGCCGCGTGGCAGGGTCATGGGCACGGGTGGCGTCGCGCGCTCGGGGTCGATGCGGGCCGCCAGCGCGGACGCCCGGTCCGCGGAGAGGAACTCGTCGAGGGCGCCGGGTGCCATCGCCTCGGGGTCGGTCAGCAGCCGGTCGCGATCGGCCAGCGTGAGCCGGGCGGCTTCCAGCCCCAGGTGGACCCAGCGCGGATCGGCCACCCCGCGGCCGTCGAAGGCTTCGGGCGGCGGTGGGTCGAACCGCTCCAGGACGTTCAGCAGCTCCAGCGCGACGGGGCCGCAGCTGTTCGGTGGGTGGCTGGCGGCGACGACGCCGCGGTACTCGGTGCGGATGGGCTCGGTCCACGTCGAGCGATGGTCGGCCAGGTCGCCGGCGCCGAGCGGGGCGCCGCTCAGGGCCAGGTACGCCGCCGCCCGTCGAGCGAGCGAGCCGCTGTACGCCGCGTCGGGACCCTCGCCGGCGAGGCGCCGCAGTGACGCGGCCAGGCCGGTGGGCGCGACCCGTTCGCCGGGCCTCCATGGCCGGCCGTGCGGCCGGAATACCCGGGCCCAGTCGGAGTCGGTCCCGAAGACGCCCGCTGCACCCTCGATGATGGAACACCAGGCGGGACTCGCGGCGAAGCCCTCGGCCAGCTCGACCGCCGGCGCGAGCAGGTCCGGCCAGCTGAGGCGCCCGAACCTTGCGTGGGCATCCCCCCAGGAGCGGATGGCGCCGGGCACCGTGACGGTCCACGGTCCGCGCAGCGGCATCCGGTCGCCGAGCGCCGCGCGGGCGCCGGCAAGGCTGGCCGCCGCGCCGGAGCGGCCGCTGCCGTTGAGTCCGTGGAGCGCGTCGCCGTCCCAGATCAGCCAGAAGGCGTCCCCGCCGAGCCCGCAGGAGTGGGCGGCCACGACGGCCAGCGCCGCGTTCGTGGCGATCGCCGCGTCCACGGCGGTCCCGCCTGCGCGGAGCACGCCGAGGCCGGCCGCGCTGGCGAGGTGGTGCGGGCTGACGACCGCGCCGTGTCGCCCCCAGGCGGGTCGTGCCGGGACGTCGGCCGACGGGACGTCGTGGCGGCGCGGGGCGGGCATCAGGAGGCGGCCGACGGCGGCATGGTTGGCTCCGCTGCGAGCTGCGGCGTGCGGGGCAGGACCACTCCCACCCGTGCGCCGCCGATGGGCAGATTCTCCGCGAATGCCCGCCCGCCGTGGGCGCGTGCCAGCTCGTCCACGATGGCCAGTCCCAGGCCGCTGCCGGGCCCGGAGCGCGACGGGTCGGCGCGGTAGAAACGTTCGAAGATGCGCCCCAGCGCCGCGCCGGCGATGCCCGGCCCATCGTCGCGCACCGCGAGCAGGACCTCGCCGCCGGGCAGGGCCGCCGCCTCCACCGTCACGTGCCCCCCGGGCCGGGGCGCGTGCGCCAGCCCGTTGGCGACGAGGTTGCCAAGGATGCGCTCGACCGCGCTGCGGTCGGCGGCGCAGGGCAGGGGACCCGCCACCGGCAGCGCGGTGAGCTCCAAGCCCTCCGCGCCCGCCCGCGGTGCGAAGCGCTCCACGGCCGCGGCCGCCAGCTCCCCGCCGTCGAGCTGCTCGACGCGCAACGGCCGGCCCGCCTCGAGATCGGCGAGGTCGCCCAGGTCGTCCACCATCCGCTCCAGGCGCGACGTCTCGTCGGCGATGGCCCGGGCCGCCCTGGCCGCATCCGGGCCGTCGGCGGTGCCGTCGAGCAGCGCCTCGGCGAAGCCGCCGATGACCGTCAGGGGCGTGCGCAGGTCGTGGCGCAGGCCGGCCAGGAGGTCGGCCTGCGCCGTGCGGGCGTGGCCGACCTCGGCGCTCATGGCGTTGAAGGCGGCGCTCGCCCGGGCGACCTCCTGCGGGCCCTCCTCGGGCAGCGGTCCCGGCAGCCGGCCGCCCGCGACGCGGCCCGCCGCCGTCGCCAACCGGTCTAGCGGCCGCGTCACCGAGCGGGAGAGCCAGACCGCGAGCGGCGCGCCGACGACGGCGACGACAAGGCCCGCCACGAACAGGGCCCGGACGAGGTCGGCCAGCGCCCGACGTCCCGCATCGTCCGGCCGGGCGAGCACGAGCGCCCACGGGCCGCTCTGGGTAAGGGCGCCGCCGAACGGGGCGGCGACGTAGACGTACGAGCCCGTGCTCGGCACGGCGAACGTGCCACGATCGATCGTCCCCCGCGCGTTCGGTGGGTCGAGGTCCACGCGGTCCACGGGCAGGTCGTCGCCCAGGTCCACCACGCGGCCGCCCTGGTCCACGAGGAAGAGGCTGATGTCGCGAGCCGCGGTCTGGGCCGTCAGCTCGCGCAGGACGTTGCGCAGGCGAACTCCCTGTTCGATCCGCAGCCGGGCCTGCGAGACGAGGGGCACCGCAAGGTCGGACAGCGCGGCACTGTTGGCCTCTGCGTGGAGGTCGCGCAGGAGGACGAAGAGGACGCCGCCCAGTGCGAAGAGGATCGCCAGCGCCAGGAGCGCGAAGGCCCCCGCCACGCGGCCGCGCAGCGTCCTCATACCGGTCGCTCGCGGGGCGGCGGCACGAGCCGGTAGCCGACGCCGCGGACGGTCTCGATGGGCGGGCCGTCGCCGCCGAGCTTCGTGCGCAGGGCGGCCATATGGACGTCCACGGTGCGGGTTTCGCCGGGGAAGTCGGTGCCCCAGACTGACTCGAGGAGCACGTCGCGGGTCAGGACCACGCCGGGATCCCGCGCCATGGCGGCGAGAAGGTCGAACTCGCGCGGGCGCAGCTCGAGACGTCGCGAGCCGACGTAGGCCTCCCGACGGCGCGGGTCGACGCGCAGCGGGCCCACCTCGATGGGGCGTGTCCCTCGGGCGGCGCCGCCGGTGCGGCGCAGGATGGCGCGCACGCGGGCCACCAGCTCGCGGGGGTTGAACGGCTTGACGAGGTAGTCGTCGGCCCCCAGCTCGAGGCCGACGATGCGGTCCACGTCGTCGCCGCGCGCGGTGAGCATGAGGATGGGCGTATCGCCGCGGCGGCGCAGCTCGCGCGTGACCTCCCAGCCGTCGAGCTCGGGGAGCATGAGGTCGAGCACGACCAGGTCGGGGTCGTGGCGTTCGGCGAGGCTGAGCGCCTCGCGGCCGTCGCGGGCGGCCACGACCGCGAAGCCGTCCTTCTCCAGGTACAGCTTCACCAGCTCGACGATGTTCCGTTCGTCGTCGACGACGAGGATCGTCTTCATCCTCGCGAGGATACGATGCGCGGTGCGGGCGAGGCCTTTCGCACGTAAACGGACCGTAAGCGGAGACCATGTTCGCGACCATCCTCGGCCCCTATCCCCGCCCGGCGGGCCTCGACGACGAGGCCGCCCTGGATCTCGCCCTGGCCGACCAGCTCGACGCGAACCTCGGCATGCTCGCCGACGGACGGCCGGAACCGGACGCGGATCCCCTCGCGGCGTGGAGGGTGGCCGATGCGCGTGCCCGCTCCCTCGCCGCCGCCCGCGGCATCGACCCGCGACCGGTCAAGGCGCGTGTCCTCGGGCCGTACACGGCCGCGAGGTCACCGGCCGGGACCGCCGCCGCGCGTGAGCGGACGACGCTGGCCGCTGCGGAGGCGGGCAACTTGGTCCTTCGCTCGCTCCTGGCCGCCGGGGCGCCGGTGGTGCAGGTCGAGGAGGACGGGCTGACCGCCGTCGGTGCGGACGACGAGGCCGAGCGACGCCTGGCTGCAGATGCCCTGCGACGCCTGACCGACGGTGTCGAGGGGCACCTGTCCCTCAGCGTCGCCGGAGGCGATCCCTGTGGCGCGGGCGGCGGCGTCCTCTACGGTGCACCGTTCTCGAGTCATCTCTTCGACCTCATCCGCGGCCCGGACGGCTGGCGCGTGGCGCGCGAGGCGCCGCGCGAGCGTGGCCTGATCCTCGGCGTCGCCGACTGCCGGACCGAGGAGCCCGACGAGGAGGCGGTCACCCTGTGGGCGGCGCGCTACGCGGCGTCCATCGGCGCCCGTGGGCTCGAGCGGGTCGCGCTGGCCCCGTCGGCCGGGCTGGAGGCGCTCACGAGGGAGGCGGCGCGAAGGAAGCTCGCGGACCTCGCCGGCGCGGCGGTCCTCGCCGGCCTGGCGGACGCGGCCACGCTCCGCGAGGGTGTGGACTTTCGCGCGCTGACGCGGACGGCCCCACCCGGTCGAGCGCCGGCCCCGCGTCGTCGGAGGAGCCGGTGACGCGGCAGGGCGCCATACCGGCGGCACCGGACCGGTCCGGCGAAGGCGCCTGATGGAGCTGCTCCAGCGCGTCGTCGGGCCCATCGCCACGAACGTCTACGTGCTCGGCGACGAGGCCAGCCGCGAGGCGATCGCCATCGACACGGCGACGCCGTGCGTGGTGTGGCTGACGGAGCGCCTCGCCGAGCGGGGCTGGACGCTCAAGCTCATCGTGAGCACCCACCGCCACTGGGACCACATCGGGGATAACGCGGCCGTCGCGACGGCGACGGGTGCCGCGATCGCGGCCCATGCCCTCGACCGCCACGGCCTCGAGCACCCGTCGGCGGCGATGGCGCCCTTCCCGATCCCGCCGAGCGTCCCGGCCGTCGAGCTGGCCGAGGGCGGCATGGTGCGCTTCGGGGAGATCCGTCTCACCGTCCTGCACACGCCGGGGCACACCGAGGGCTCGGTGTGCCTCCTCGCCGCCGACGCCGGGCTGCTCCTCAGCGGCGACACGCTCTTCGCCGGCGGGTGGGGTCGCGTCGATCTCGAGGGCGGCTCGCCCGAGGCGATGGTGGCCTCGATGGAGCGCCTGGCGCGCCTGGATCCGAGCCTGCGCGTGCTGCCCGGCCACGGCCCGGCCACGACGATCGAGCGAGAACATCCCTGGATGGAGCTGGTCGCCCGGGAGCGCCGACTCTTCGCCTAAGCGAACGGCTTCTCGTAGGCCGTCCCGCTCGTGTCGACGACGAACCCGCAGCTCTCGTAGAGGTGCAGTGCCTGGTGCGGGTTCTGCGCATCGACGCCCAGCGAGGCGCTCGTCTCGCCGTGCTCGCGCAGGGCGCGCAGGGCGCGCACGATCAGCCCGCGGGCCAGCCCGCGCCGCCGCCAGGGCCGCCGCACCGCGACCGAGTCGAGAACGCCTCGCCGGAGTCCGAAGCGGGCGTTGTCCTGCGCATGGACCGCCACGAGCACGTGGCCGGCGACCTGATCACCGTCCCAGGCCACCTGCCACAGCTCGGGGACCAGGTCCGGCTCGCCGAGGAAGCGCTGGTATGCCTCCTCTCCCTCGTCGACCTCGCCCCAGTGGTCGCGGAAGGCCTCCACGTCGGCCTCCCAGATCGGGCGCCAGTGCTGGGGGAGCACGGGCCGCACCTCGAGCCCCTCGGGCATCGCCAGCGCGGGGATCGCCTCGAGGTCCGGTCGCACCATGTCGAAGAAGTGGCGGGCGGGCCGGTAGCCCTCGCCGATCACGACCCGCTTGAGCTCGAGGTCGCTGTCCCACAGCCACATGCGGAACCGATCGGTCGGGCCCGGCGCTCGCCCGCCGGCCTTCTGGCGCAGGCGGCGCTCCCCGTTGCGCAGCAGCGCCCGCTCGACGCCCCGACCGCCAAGTCGCGGGTGGAGGATGACTCCCGGCTCATAGACCATGCCGCCGTCGTGGCCGACCTGACATTCGACCCGGGCGTAGCCGGCGATCTCCCCGTCGAACTCGACGACGAGGCAGTCCTCGAGGGCGATCGAGCCGCTGAGGTGCGCGTAGAGGTTGTCCATCCCCTCGCGGGTGACGAGCTCCCTGACCCCGATCGACAGGCGCCAGGCGTTGTTGGCCGCGACCATCCCGTCGTGGTCCACCGGCCCGCGGTAGCGGCGAACCCGCAGCCCACGGATCGTGGGGAGGCCCAGGGCCTCGACGGTGTCGCGGTCGGGAGCGATCACGGGTTCAGCCCTCCCAGGCGCCGGCTGGCCCGCGCTTGCGAGTCCCGGCGTCATCGGCGGCCAGCTTCCTGAGGTGGCCGGATCGTCTGGCGGCCGCACGCGAGGCGGACGTCGTGCGCCGGTCGAGAGCGTGCAGCTCCCCTTCCAGCTTCCGCCGGCTCTCCAGGCGCGCCCCGGCGAGCTCGCCGGCCTCGATGGCCGACCGGACGGCGCAGCCGGGCTCGCGATCGTGGGCGCAGTCGGCGAAACGGCACGCCGCGGCCAGCGCCTCGATGTCCGCGAAGGCGCGCTCGATCCCCTCGTCGTCCCAGAGAGCGAGGGAGCGCAGGCCCGGCGTGTCGAGGATGAGGCTTCCGCCGGGAAGTTGGATCAGCTCCCTCGACGTCGTGGTGTGGCGGCCGCGCTCATCGTCCTTACGGATCGAGCGCACGAGCTGACGCTCCTCGCCGAGCAGCGCGTTGACGAGCGTCGACTTGCCCACCCCGGACGATCCCAGCAGGGCCACCGTCCGGCCCGCCGTGAGATGGGGGAGCAGGTCGGCAAGGCCGGTGCCATCGACGGCGCTGACGATGTGGATCGATACGCCGATGGCCACCGTCTCCACGCGCCGCCGAGCGGCCTCGAGGTCCGGACAGAGGTCGGCCTTGTTGAGGACGACCACCGGCAGCGCGCCGCTCGACCATGCCGCACCAAGGTAGCGCTCGAGGCGGCGCATGTTGAAGTCGCCCGGCAAGGCCATGACGATGAAGACTGTGTCGACGTTGGCCGCCAGCACCTGCACGTCGACGCCCTCGCCGGGGGCGTGGCGGACGAACGCCGTGCGTCGCTCGAGGATGGCGGCGATGCGGGGACCGGGCCCCGGCTCATCGTCGGAGGCGGCCTCCAGCGCCACCCAGTCGCCGACCGCCGGCAGATCGCGAGCATCGGTCGCGGCACGGAGCAGGCTGGGGACGACCGTCGTCAAGCGCTCGCCGTCGGCCGAGCCGACCACGTAGGCCCCGAACGTCGCCGTCAGGACGCGACCCGGCATGCGGCCCTCAGCGGCATGTGGCGCGAAGGCCTGCGCGCGGCCGGCATCCCAGCCCCAAGCCGTGAGGTGGTGATCGGTGAGGTTCATCACCCGACTCGCTTCAGCTTGCCCGTCCGCTTGGCATAGCGCTCGGCCAGGCCGAAGACGCGCACGCCCAGCGGGATGAACACGACGGCCATGACCAGCAGCGGCCAGATGTCGCCGACGAGCGATGTGACCGGCGTGCCGTCGATGAGCCCCCGGCGCACGCCGTCGAGGATGTAGGTGGCCGGCGAGAAGCGGGCCAGGACCTGCATCCAGTCGGGCAGGATCTCGACCGAGTAGTAGACGCCGCTCACGAGCAGCAGCAGCGACTGCAGGACGAAGGTCATCTGCGCGCCACGCTCCACGTAGAGCAGCGGGAGCACGGCCGCCATCATGCCGATGCCCACGAACGAGAGCGAGCCGACGGCCATGAAGACCGCGGCCGTGAGGAAGTCAGCGTGCGACAGGTCGAGCCCGAAGAAGGCGACCAGGACGGCCAGGATGACCGCCGTGCTCACCAGCCCGTAGAGGATGGCGTAGAGCGTCGAGCCCAGGAGCTGGGAGGTGCGCCGAACGGGCGCCATCATGGTGTACTCGAGCGTGCCCTCCCAGCGCTCCCAGGCGATCGTCTCGGCGATGAAGCTGAAGACGACCGAGAGGTAGTTCCAGAAGATCGCGCCGATCATCAGCGACAGGATCAGGCGCGGGTCGCCCTGCTCCTTGCCGATGAGCGTGATCGAGAGCGCTCCGGCCAGGGCGTAGACGAGGAATGCGGCCTCCCAGCCCCAGTAGCGCTTGGTGAGGTTGAAGTTCCGTTCGACGAAGGCGTAGCTCGCCTTCAGCTCGCGGCCCATGGCGCTCATGTCGGGTCTCCCATGCGGTCAGCCCGGGTCGGCCGCGAGGCGCGACCCGAGCCGGACCATCGAGTGGCCGAGGCGCCGCCGGAGAGACGGCTGCGGTCGGCTCCGGGCTTGGTGGGTGAGATGGCGCCGGGCCTCCGCGGCCCGGCGCAGGTCGTCGATGCGGCGCTCGTGGAGGCGCCGCACCAGGCGGTCGTCGTGGACGAACACGGTTCGGCTCCTTTCGGTCAGTCGTCGTCCGGCTCGGCCTCCTCGACGTCGTCGTCGAGGGAGCGGCCGGTGAAGGTCATGAAGACGCTCTGGAGCGTCGGTGGCATGCCCAGCTCGTTGGCGACCCGGGCCTTCAGCTCGGCCGGCGTGCCCTCGGCCACGACGCGTCCCCGATCGAGGATCGCGAGGTGGTCGCAGAGGCGGTCGGCCTCGTCCATGTCGTGCGTGGTGAGCACGATCGTCGCGTCGTGCGTCGATCGGAGCTCCTCGATGAAGGTCTGCACGTCGAGCTTGGAACGGGGGTCGAGCCCCGTCGTCGGCTCGTCCAGCAGGAGAAGGGTCGGGCTGGTCAGCAGCGCCCGCGCGATGGCGACCTTCTGCTGCATCCCCCGGCTCATCTGTTCGAGGGGCCGGTCGAGGCGGGTCTCGGCGATGCCGAGTCGCGCCAGGATGCGCACCGCCTCGCCGCGTGCCACGGACGGCGCGATGCCGTACAGGCGGGCGGCGTATACGAGGTTCTCGGCTGGTGAGAGCTTCTTGAAGAAGGCCGCATCCGCGCTGACGCGGTTGATCAGCCGCTTGACGGCCATCTCGTCGCGCTCGACGTCGAGACCGAAGATCTCGATGCGTCCCGCATCCAGCGTCAGCAGCGTGCTGATGAGCCGGATCAGGGTGGACTTGCCGCCGCCGTTGGCGCCGAGGATGCCCAGGATGCCACCCCGCTCCACGCGGAGCGTGACGTCGTCCACGGCCACGACGGGCCGCTTGTGGCGGCCGACGACGAAGGTCTTGGTGACGTGGTCGATGCGCAGCGCCGGTAGGCCGGAGGCGACCGCGGGGGACGCATCGTCCGGGCCGCACTCGGCGCGGCGAGCGGCGTCCGGCGTGACGGCCGGGGCGAGCTCCGTCCGGCGGGGCTCCAGGATGATGCTCACGGGTCGTGCTCCTTGGTGGGTGCGATCGAGTCGAACGAGGTGGACGGGCCCCCGCGAAGGCGGGACGTTCGGCTTTCGATGGCACCCCGCAGGGAGCGGGGCAACAAAAAAGCCGGGGGGCCGATCCGGGCCCTCCGGCTCCAGCGTCCTGGCGGCTTGGCCGCCTGTCGCTAGGTCGTGAAGGGCACAGATCTCCCGCTGTCGGCGGCGCCGAGAGGCGCGGCCGTCCGCAGCCGGAAGGCCACGGCGCTGGAGCGGAAGTTGGGCGACATCTGTGCTGACGACTCCTTTCCCGGCGCGCGGCTGGCGCGCCGCCGGCAGGATAGGTGAGCGGGCGGTCGGATGTCAACCAGCTGTGCGCATCCTTGTGGACGGCCAGCTGTGCGCATCCTGTTGATGGGCTGAGCGCATCCTGCTGTGCGCATCCTGTGCGCATCCGTGTTGGTGTGCGCATCCTGTCGGATCTCGCGCCGGCGTCGCGCCGCGCTGCCGCATGCCAGCCGGTCATGCGGGCGGCCGAACCCACGCTCATCTACGGCTCGATGAGGACCCATCGCAGGGCGGTCGAGCGCGGAATCGAGGGCTCGGATGCCCCGGGGGCATACGGCTGGCCGGGGCATACCCGGTGGTGGAGAGTGGGACAGCGGGGCGTACAACGTGCGCGGCGATCGCCCCGCCATGCCCCGCCGTCGCGGGCGGACCCGGACGGGGTCAGGCCGCGCGGTGTCGGCAAGTTGACACTCCGCACGTCGGCACGGAGTCGGTATGCGCCCTGCCGATGCGCCTACACTTCGTCTCGTACCCGATCGCCACACGGCGAGGGACACATCGCCGAGCGGCGACGGACATGCGGAGACGACCATGCGCGAGCAGGCCATCCAATTCGTAGGCGAGCCGGGAGCCGGCGGCATCGCCGCGACCGTCGACGCGGCCGAGGCGGAGCGCCTTCTCGCCCTGCTCGGGGGTACGGGGCAGATCGAGATCGGCCTGGCGGCCGAGGACGAAGACGATGTCGAGGGCCACCTCTTCGGTGCCGGCGCCATCGTCAGACTCATCGTCCGCCGTCCCGACGGCGACGATGTCGAGGGGCACACCCTCACGCTGCGCTTCCCCACGGCGGCGGAAGCAGCCAGGTTCAAGACGAAGGTGCTTGCCGGCGGTCTGCTGGTCGGTACGCTCATCGCCCCGGCGGCCGGGCTGGCCGGCACGCAGGCGCAGGCGGCGAGCCTCGCCGACGCGAACGTGGGCGAGGCGCCGGCGGCGACGGTCCAGTTCCAGGCGCCGATCTTCCACGACGACAAGCTGCAGATCGTGCTGCCCGACGATGCGGCGAGTGGTGGCAGCGGCGAGAATAACCAGATGGGTTCGGCCGTCGCCTGGATGACGCGAACCGACAGCAGCCGCTGATCGGGCCTGGCCCGGTCAAGACCCCGGCACGTGCCGTACACGGCGGTCGCCTCGTGCGACCGCCGTTTCGCATGACCGGCTCCGTCCGCGTTCCCTCGCCCCCGCGCTCGATCGTCGGCTGGATCGCGGCCGGGGCCCTCGATGCGAACCTGGCGGCCGTCGTCTGGCTGCTCGCCGAGGGCGGGGTCCCGGTCGTCGTCGCCGGTGCGCCGGGCAGCGGCCGCTCGGCGCTACTGGGCGCCATCCGCGAGCTGGCCGGTACGCGCAGTCGGCCAGCGCTGCCATCGCGCCTGCCGGGGATCGTCGAGGGGCGCTCGCTCGAGGAGGTCCAGGCGCACTTCGCGGAGTCACCACTCGGCGCCAGCGAGGACGAGTTGCGCGGCCTCGGCGTCGTCCTCGTGCTCGAGGTCGCGGCGACCGGGCGGCGGCACGTGGTCGCCGCACACTACGTGCGACCCATTGAGCGCGACGGCCAGGGACACGTGCAGCGCCGGCCGCCGGCGCTGCTCGCGGCGTGGGATGCGGCGCGCGACGCCTTCGACGACTACGCCTGGGGGATCGTCACCGAACTCGCCGCGCGCGTCGGCCGCGAGCCTGCCGAGTTCGACCGTGAGCGGACGCGGCGGGCGACGCATCTGGCAGGCCTCGTCGCCACCCTGCACTGACCGGGTGCGGCCGCGGAGCGGTAGGATTCGGGCGAAGTCGATCCCGCGCCATCTCCGCGCCGCCCTCCGAGGAGGCCCTCCGATGCCTCAGCCGATCGTCGCCGCCTCCGCGTCCGAGCTCCTCGGGCTCCTCAGCGGCATCGCTCACCTGGACGGGGAGCGGCTCGTCCTCGACGACGCGGCCGCGTTGCGGGGTCGTGGCATCCGCGACGTCGTCTGGACCGCGACGTTCAGCGCGGACGAGGGGGCCCGGGAGGCGGCGCGCTGGATCGTCTGGGAGGCGTCGCAAGCGCTCGGCTGCCACTCGGCGAGCATCCACGAGCTGTACATGGCGCGTGGGCGCGGCGAGGTCGGTGGCTTCACCGTGCCCGCCATCAACCTGCGCACGCAGGTCTACGACATGGCCGCCGCCATCTTCCGGGCGGCCGCCGCGCGCGAGGTCGGGACGGTCATCCTGGAGCTGGCCCGGAGCGAGCAGGAGTACACCTTCCAGCGGCCGGGCGAATACATCACCGGCGCGCTCGCCGGTGCCATCGCCGCCGGCTGGTCATCGCCCGTCTTCGTCCAGGGCGACCACTACCAGTTCAACGCCAGGAAGTACGTCGCCGACCCGGAAGCGACGACCGACGGCGTGCGGAAGCTCGCGCGCGAGGCCGTGGCCTGCGGGTACGGCAACATCGACATCGACAGCTCCACCCTCGTCGACCTCTCCTTTCCGACGGTGGACGAACAGCAGCGCGTCAACTACCAGCGCGCGGCCGAGCTCTCGGCGCTCATCCGATCCGTGGAGCCTGCAGGGCTGACCATCAGCATCGGCGGGGAGATCGGCGAGGTGGGCAAGGAGAACTCCACCGAGGCGGAGCTGCGGACCTACCTCGACGGGTACCGGCTCGAGCTCGACCGGCTCGCGGGCGCCGGCGCGATCGGCCTGAGCAAGGTCAGCGTGCAGACCGGCACGAGCCACGGCGGCATCCCGCTACCGGGCGGGGGCGTGGCCGCGGTCAAGCTCGACTTCGGGACGCTCGAGCGCCTCTCCGCGGTGGCGCGCGAGTACGGCCTCGCGGGCGCCGTGCAGCACGGTGCGTCGACGCTGCCCGACGAGCTCTTCCACCGCTTCCCGGCCGTGCAAACGGCGGAGGTGCACCTCGCCACGGGCTTCCAGAACCTGCTCTACGAGCACCCGGCCTTCCCCGCCGACCTGCACCGCGAGATCGACGGCTGGTGCGGTGCGAATTGCGCGGAGGAGCGCAGGGAGGGCGAGAGCGAGACGCAGTTCATCTACAAGACGCGCAAGAAGGCCCTCGGGCCCTACAAGCGGACGCTGTGGGAGCTGACGACCAGGGACGAGATCATCGCTGCGCAGGAGGCCAAGATCGGCTTCCTGATGGACCAGCTCGCGGTCGGGGGCACGGCGGCGCTCGTCGCGCGCTACGTGCGGCCGCTGGCCATCTCCCGACCCCTGCCGGAGAGCCTGCGCGGCGCCTCAGTGGCGCAGGGGTGAGCGGCCCGGGTCAGGCGGCCGCGGCTTCCAGCGAGTCGACGAGGATGCCCAGCGCCCGGTCCACCTCGCCCGGGGTGGTCACCAGCGGCGGGATGATCCGAACTACCTGGGCATAGGAGCCGGCCGAAAGAACGATCAGGTCGCGCTCGAGGGCCGCCGCCAGCACGCGCTTCACGACGTCCGGATCGGGCACGCGGCCGTCGCCCTGGCCTGGCCGGACGAACTCGAGGCCGACCATGCACCCCAGTCCCCGTACGTCGCCCAGCGAGGGGAAGCGGCCCTGGGCCGTGCGTAGGCCGTCGAGCAGCTGCCGGCCCCGAGCAGCGGCGTTGGCGACCAGCCCCTCGTCTTCGATCACGTCGAGCGTCGCGTTGGCGGCGGCGCAGGAGACGACGTTGCCGCCGTACGTGCCGCCGTGCGCGCCCGGCACCCAGCGCTCGAGCAGCTCACGCCGCGCGAGGATGCCGGACAACGGCAGCCCCGAGGCGATGCCCTTGGCCATGACCAGGATGTCCGGCTCGACGTCCCAGTGGCGGAGCGCGAACAGCTCGCCGGTGCGCCCGAAGCCGGTCTGCACCTCGTCGGCGATGAGCAGGATGCCGTGCCGGCGTGTGATCTCGCGCAGCCGCGGCAGGAACGTCGGGGGCGGCACGACATAGCCGCCCTCGCCCAGCACCGGCTCGACGATGACCGCCGCCACGCGCTCGGGGAAGATCAGCTGGTGGAATAGCAGATCGAGCCCCTCCTCCCAATCGCAGGCGCAGGCCTCGATGGGGTGCGGCCCGCCGGCCGCCCGGTAGCAGTACGGGAAGTCGGCGTGGTAGACCGATCCGGGCAGCGGCTCGAAGTGGCCGCGGTAGATGTTCTTCGCGCTCGTCAGCGCCATCGTCTGCGCGGTGCGGCCGTGGAAGCCGCCGCGGAAGGCGATGATCGCGGCCCGGCCGGTGGCGACCCGCGCCAGTTTGACGGCCGCCTCGACGGCTTCCGCCCCGGAGTTGGAGAGAAAGGCGCCCCACGGCCCTCCGGGCATCAGGCTGCGCAGCCGCTCGTAGAGGCGCAGGCCCGGTTCGTGGAAGACGATGTTCTGTTGCCCGTGCAGCAGCTTCGCGGCCTGCGCCTGGACGGCGGCCACGACGCGCGGGTGGGCGTGGCCGGTGTTCGTGACACCGATGCCCGAGCTGTAGTCGAGATAGCGGCGGCCATCCTTCGCGATGAGCCAGGAACCCTCGCCGCGCTCGACGTCGATGTGGGTCACGCGGCCCCAGACGGCGGGCACGACGCCGTGGTCGGGGAGGGCGACTGGCGTGGTGGAGAGAGTCATCGGATCACCTTGCTCCTACGTGCGGGGTCGGCGTCGATCACTCCGTCACCCGGCGCGGCGCCAGCGCTTCCATCGCCCGGCGCCGGCCGAGGAAGGAGGAGATGGCGATGAGCGCGACCGGGATGATGAAGATGACCGTCCCGATGACGTTGACCTGCGGTGGCAGGTTGTTGCGGATGGTGCCCCAGATCCAGACGGGGAACGTGTTGGTCGTGCCGGACGTGAAGTTGGTCACCACGAAGTCGTCGATGGAGAGCGAGAAAGCCAGCAGGCCGCCGGCCAGGATGCCCGGGAAGATGAGCGGGAAGGTGACCCTCCAGAAGGTCGTCCATTCGTTCGCCCCGAGGTCGGCCGCGGCTTCCTCGAGGTGGCGGTCGAAGCCCTGGATACGCGCGCGCACGGTGACCACCACGAAGCTGATGTTGAACATGATGTGGGCGATGACGATCGTCCGCAGCCCGAGCGGGTAGAAGATGCCCTCGGGGATGAGGCTCTTGAACGGTTCCAGGCTGGCCGAGGCCACGAAGAGCGTCAGCAGGCTGGCCCCCAGCACGATCTCCGGCGTGGCCATGGGGATGAAGATGAAGAGGTTCGTGGCGGAGCGTGCCCGGAACGCGTAGCGCGTCAGGGCCAGGGCGATGAGCGTCCCGAGCACCGTGGAGGCGAGGGTCGCGATGACCGCCACGAGGATGCTGTTCCCGAGTGCCACGGCGAGGCCGGGGCGAGCCAGCGGGTTGGCCCAGGCGTCGAGCGAGAACTCGTGCCAGACGAAGTTGAACTTGCCCACCGGGTCGTTGAACGAGAAGGCGATCATGACCACGATGGGCACCATCAGGTAGGCGATGGCCAGTGCCGTGAACGCGGGCAGGATCCCGCGGTCGACAGCCTGCGCCAGCCGCCTGGCCCTCATGCCCGGCCCCCGGTGAGCTCCTCGGTTCCCAGCACCTTCGCGTACAGCGCGATGGCCAGCAGGATGGCGCCCATGAGGATGAACGAGAGCGCGCTCGCCACCGGGTAGTCGGTCTGGAACAGGTAGCGGTTCTGGATGACGTTGCCGATCATCTGGTTGTTCGGGCTCACGCCCAGGAGGTCGGCGTTCACGTAGTCGCCGACGGCGGGGATGAAGGTCAGGATCGAGGCGGCGAAGACGCCCGGCAGGGACAGCGGGAAGACGACCCGCACGAACGCCTCGGTCACCAGGAAGTGGGCAACGAGGCCACCGAGCAGCCCGCCCACCAGCGCGGCGCCGCCGGCGGCGACCAGGCCGGAAGGGTCGCCCGGGTCCGCATAGCGCAGCCCGACCATGAGCGCGATGGCCAACGCGCCGCCGAGGGCGGCGCCGATGGCGGTCCCGCGCGGTCGCCAGGGACCCGCGTAGAGGTCCCGGGCCGCCTCGATGAGCCGGATGTCGACCTTCTCCAGGGACACGTAGAGCGGCAGCACCATGAAGGGCAGCAGCTGGTAGGTGAGCCCTGAGACCACGGCCAGCGGCGTGCCCATCACGCTGAAGTTCGCCGGCACGAGGTGCAGCGCGTCGCGCACGACGGCGAGGAACGGCCCGTCGTTGCCCAGGATGACCTTCCACGAGATGGTGCGGATGAGGAAGCTGGTGAAGAAGGGCGCGATGACCAGGAAGAGCAGCAGGTTCTTGTAGCGCCCGCCACGGAAGGCGATGGCGTAGGCCAGCGGGTAGCCGATGGCGAAGCAGAGGGTCGTGGCCAACGCGCCGAAGACGAGCGAGTTGCGCACGTTGTCCTGGAACTTGACCACGACCTCGGGGTAGTTGCCGATCGCCCACACGTCGGGCGGCTGGACGATGCCCGTGTTGACCGTCCCCTCGGAGATCGAGAAGAGGATCATGGGCACCATGGGCACGACGAAGAAGGCGACGAGCCAGAGCAAGCCCGGCGCCATCAGCACGTACGGCACGGCCCAGCGATAGCGGTGGACGAGGCGACCGATCACCGCTCGTCGCTCTGGGCTCCCGGGTCGGTTCGGGCGCCTATGCGCCCTCGAGGTCGGAGGCGAGCTCGCTGACGGCGAGGTCGTCTTCGTCGCTCAGCGCGGGCTGGGCGTACTGCTTCTCCACCACCTCGGCCGGCGGGAAGAGGAGGGGGTTGGCGCCGGCCTCCGGATCGAGGGCGAGGATGGCCTCCTCGACGCCCGCCACCGGCGAGATGTAGTAGATCCAGTTGGCCAGGGCGGCAGCCCGGTCCACGTCGTAGACCCAGTCGATCATCGCTTCCGCGGCGCGCTTGTGGACGGCGCCCTTGGGGATGACCATGTTGTCGGTCCAGATGATCGAGCCCTCGGAGGCGTAGACGAAGCGGTCGTCCGGACCACCAGACGAAGCCAGGTCGCCCGACCAGACGATGGCCACCCAGGTGTCCCCGCTGCCGAAGTCCTGGAGATACTCGTTGCCGGTGAAGCCGCGGATGTGGCCGCTGTCCACGTACGGCTTCAGGAAGTCGTGGATCTTCTGGGCGTCGGCGACGGTCATCTGGTCGGGCGTCGTGGTCAGCTTGCCCTGCTGGCGCAGCAGCAGGTGGATCATCGCGAACGAGTCCTGGTAGCCCGACAGGAGCGTGACCTTGCCCGCGAAGGCCGGGTCGAACAGGTCGCCCAGCGAGGTGAGGTCGCGACCGGTGCTGACGCGGTTGTAGCCGACGCCGTCGGCGCCCGACTGCCAGGGGTAATGGAACTTCTGGTCCGGGTCCCAGGCCAGGCCACGCAGCGCGCCGCGCAGGTTCGCCGCGGCGGTGGGCACGTTGGCCGGGTCGATCTCGTCGAGCCACCCCTTGCGCACGAGCCGCGCAGCCATGTAGTCGGTCAGGACCATCAGGTCCCAGCCCGTGTCGAGGCCCGCGTCGAGTGCCTGGGTGATGGTGGCCACGAAGTCCTCGTTGGCCTGGATGTCCTCGACGTAGTTGACTTCGATGCCGTACTCGGCCTTGAACGCCTCCAGCGTGGGTGAGCTGGTCTCGTCCTCCGTGAGGTCGATGTAGGCGGGCCAGTTGGCGAAGTTCAGGGGGCCCTCGATCGGGACCTCGGCGACCGTCGGCTCGACCGTCGGCCCGACGGTCGAGCTGCCGCCCGGCGTCGGCTCCTCGGTGGCCGTGCCGCCGCCGCCGCAGGCCGCCAGGAAGGCGGCCGCGCCCGCCACGGCCGAACCCTGCAACAGGCGCCGCCGGCTGATCGGCGCCTGCAACGCGCTCAGGGTGTTGAGTTCTTCCATCGGATCCTCCTCCTCGCCGTCCCCGGGGTCCGGGCTACGACGCCTCCTCCTGGGCCGACGTCTCCCCGCCGCCGACGACGAACGTGTGGTCAGGCGACCAGCCGAGCTGGACCGTCTCACCCTGCCGATAGAGCGAATCGTGTGCGGTGTGGCTCACATTCTGCTCGTAGACCGTGACCTTTTCTCCACCGCGCAGCTCGGCGATGTACTGCGTGCTCACCCCGAGGTAGCTGGCGTCCCGCACGACGCCTTCGACGAGGTTGCTGCCGGCCGGCGCGTCCTCGACACGCTCGAAGAGCCGGATCTTCTCGGGGCGTACCCCGATCTCGAGGCGGTTCGCGCCGGGCACCAGCGCCCGCGGGACGCGCAGCGGCGTGCGGTCGGCGAGGCGCACCACGGCGTAGCCGTCGGCGCTGCCGTCGGGATCGACCTGCAGCAGGTTGCAGATGCCCAGGAAGCTGGCCACGAAGCGGGTCCGCGGCCGCTCGTAGAGTTCCTCCGGCTGGCCCAGCTGCTCGTAGCGCCCCTTGTGCATGACGGCGATGCGATCCGACATCGTCATCGCCTCCTCCTGGTCATGGGTCACGTAGATGAACGTGATCCCGACCTCCTGCTGGATGCGCTTGAGCTCGACCTGCATCTGCTTGCGCAGCTTCAGGTCGAGGGCGCCGAGCGGCTCGTCGAGGAGGAGCACCGCCGGCCGGTTGATGAGGGCGCGTGCTAGCGCCACGCGCTGTGCCTGGCCGCCGGAGATCTGGTTCGGCTTGCGCTTCTCGAAGCCGGGCAGCTCGACGAGCTCCAGCATCTCCGTCACGCGCTGCCTGATCGTCGCGTCGGCGACCCTGCGTCGGCGCAGGCCAAAGGCGACGTTCTCGAAGATCGACAGGTGCGGGAAGAGGGCGTAGTTCTGGAAGACGGTGTTGACGTTGCGCTGGTAGGGCGGCAGCCAGGTCACGTCCTCGCCCTGCAGCTCGATGAGGCCGCTCGTCGGCTGCTCGAAGCCGCCGATCATGCGCAACGTCGTCGTCTTGCCACATCCCGATGGACCGAGGAGTGAGAAGAACTCCCCGTCCTGCACCTCGAGGTCGATGTGGTCGACGGCGTTGAAGTCGCCGAACGACTTGGTCACGTCGACGAGGCGGACGTCGATGGCGGACACGGCCTGCGGGGGCTCCTCTGCCGGGGGTGGTGGCGCAGTATACGAACGGCCCGAAACGAGTGTCAATTCGCGGCCTCAGGCGGCGCGAGTGTGCGAATCTCGCACGATCGGGCCTCCGGGTGATGCCGTTTCGCAGCGGGATGTCGCTCGTTCCCGCGCGACCGTGGCTTCCCGACCGGCGCGCGGCACATCCGGCCCGGGCGGATTAGGATTGTGACGCTCAGACCGTCACAATCCCCGGCCGGCCCGACCACATGATGAAGGGACTTGATCGCCCATGACCGCCATCAGCGAGGCCGCCGTCCATGACGCCCTGCGCACCGTGCAGGAGCCCGAACTCGGCGGTGATCTCGTCTCGCGCGGCATGGTCAAATCGATCGCGGTGGACGCCGACCACGTGGCGTTGACCATCGAGCTGACCACGCCCGCCTGTCCCCTCAAGGACGAGATCACCGATCGCATCCGCGCAGCCCTGACGCCGCTGGGCGTCGGCGCCGTGGACGTGGAGTGGACCGCCGCGGTGCGCCGGGCGTCGCCCCAGGCCGCTCAGCAGCTCGTGCCGGGCGTGAAGAACATCATCGCCGTCGCATCGGGCAAGGGCGGCGTGGGCAAGACGACCGTGAGCGCCAACCTCGCCGTCGCCCTGGCCATGGAGGGGGCTTCTGTCGGCCTCCTCGACGCCGACATCACCGGGCCGAACGTGCCGCTCATGATGGGTGTGGAGGGTCAGCCGCGGGCGACCGCCGACAACAGGATCCTGCCCCTCGAGCGCTACGGCGTGAAGGTCATCTCCATCCAGTTCTTCGTGCCCGAGGGCCAGCCGATCGTGTGGCGCGGACCGCTCGTCGGCGGCGCCATCCAGCAGTTCCTGCGCGACGTGGAATGGGGCGAGCTGGACTACCTCGTCGTGGACCTGCCGCCGGGCACCTCGGACGCGCAGCTGACGCTGGCCCAGGCCGTGCCGATCAGCGGCACGCTCCTGGTGACCACGCCCCAGGACGTGGCCATCGCCGACGTCGAGAAGGCACTCGCGATGTTCAAGCGCATGAGCGTGCCCGTGCTGGGCATCGTCGAGAACATGAGCACCTTCGTCTGCGCCCACTGCGGCGAGGTGACCGAGATCTTCGGGCGGGACGGCGGCGAGCGCTTCGCGAAGCGCCACGAGATCGAGTACTTCGGGTCCATCCCGCTCGACATCCGCGTCCGCCAGGGCGGCGACGCCGGTGTGCCGGCCGTCGCGCAGCGAGACCCGGGGCCCGCCGCGGAGGTCATGCGCCAGCTGGCGCGCACCGTGGCCGCGCGCATGAGCGTTCGCGCCGCGCGCCAGGCGCCGGTGCTCTCGATCAGCTAGCGCGCCCCTTCGGCGCGCCGTCCCCGAGGCGTCGCCACAACTCGGCGGCTGCGGCCAGCGCCGCCCGGCGGCGTCCCTGGTCGCCGGTCAGGAAGGCCGTTCGCGTCGTCCGCGCCACGAGCCCCTCGATGTCCGTGGCGATCGTCACGGCCATGTCACCGGCGCGCTCGCGGGCCCGGACGGCCAGCCCGATCTCGACCCCGGCGATCTCGCGCACGCGGCGCGCGTACGCCGCCATGTCGCGGTGACGGCGGGCCAGGGGCGTGGTCGGCGCCAGCGTCTCGGCGAAGAGCAGCCACGGCGCTGCGCCGAGCAGCCCTCCCAGCTGCCCGCCGGTGCCGATCTCGACCAGCGCCAGGCTTCGGCCCGCGAGACGGGCGCCGATGGCATCGGACCAGGTCTCGTCGCCGCGGGCGAACAGGTACGGCGCGAGGAGTGGCCCCATCTCGGCGATGGCCCGGTCCACCAACGCGGCCGCGGCCGGACCGTCGGCGGCGGTGGCGCTGACGCGCAGGTCCACCGCGTCGTGTCGCGCATAGGTCGCCACCTGCGGGTTGGCGGTCCGCAGGCGCGCCTCCCCCAGCAGGTCGGCCAGGGCCGACTCGCCGATGCCGGCCAGCCTCAGCGTCGCGGCGGCACGGTCCACGCCGACACCACGAGTGCCAAGCCGCGGCCGAGCTTCATTCCGCCACATCGGGGTCATTTCTCGCGGGGGTCCGGGGAGGGCCACCACCACCCGACCGTCCGGCCGGTCCACCCACCAGCCGGGCGCGGTGCCGACCGGGTTGGGCAGAGGCCGGGCGCTCGGGATGAGCCAGGCCTGCTTGCGGTTGCTGGGCGGCATCTCGAGGCCGCGTCGCGTGTACAGATCGCGCAGCCAGGCCTCGAGCCCCGCATCCACGGTCGGCACCTCACCGCAGGCGGCGGCGATGGCCTCGCGGGTGAGGTCGTCCGGGGTCGGGCCGAGCCCGCCGGTCATGACCACGATGTCGGCGGCGGCGAGGGCGTCGGAGATGCCGGCCGTCACGGCAGCCAGGTCGTCGGGCAGGGCGGCCAGACGCAGGACCTCCACGCCCAGCGCGGTCAGCTCGCGGGCAAGGTCGCCGCCGTTCGTGTCGCGCGTCTCACCGACGGTCAGCTCCGTCCCCACGGCGAGCAGGATGGCGGTCGTGAGGCGGCGCTCGGTCATGCCGCTGACGGTAGCGCACCGGGGCGGGCTGGGCGACGCGGCGGTCGTTGTTGACGTCGCTCGGCCAGTGTGGTAGCACTCTCCTATCGAGAGTGCTAACCGCCTGACGGGCGGCCGCGAGATGGAGTCAGCCCGAGGAGGTTCCCATGGCCAAGCTCATCACCTACGACGAAGAGGCGCGCCACGCGATGAAGCGGGGCATCGACGCCCTGTCCGCGGCGGTGGTCACGACGCTCGGCCCCAAGGGCCGCAATGTCGCGCTGGACAAGAAGTACGGCGCGCCCACGGTCACCCACGATGGCGTGACGGTGGCCCGCGACATCGAGCTGGACGATCCCTTCGAGAACATGGGCGCGCAGCTCCTCAAGGAGGCGGCCACCAAGACCGAGGATGATGCCGGCGACGGCACGACGACCGCCACGCTGCTGGCCCAGGCGATCATCCACGAGGGCCTCAGGAACGTCGCCGCGGGTGCCAACCCGATGCAGATGAAGACCGGCGTCGAGAAGGCGACGGCGGTCGCGGTCAAGGCCATCAAGGATGCGGCCACGCCGGTCAAGGGCCACGACGACGTGGCCCAGGTGGCCACCATCAGCGCGGCCGATGCGGAGATCGGCAACCTCATCGCCGAGGTCATGGACAAGGTCGGCAAGGATGGCGTCATCACCGTCGAAGAGTCGAAGACGCTGGCCTTCGAGACCGAGTACGTCGAGGGCATGCAGTTCGACCGGGGCTACCTCTCGCCCTACTTCGTGACCGACACCCATCGCATGGAGTCGGTCCTCGAGGAGCCCTACATCCTCATCACCGACAAGAAGATCAGCGCCATCGCGGACATCCTGCCGACGCTCGAGAAGGTCATCGGGGCCGGCAAGAAGGAGCTGCTCATCGTCGCCGAGGACGTCGACGGGGAGGCGCTGGCGACACTCGTCGTGAACAAGCTGCGTGGCATCGTCAGCGTGCTGGCCGTGAAGGCGCCCGGCTTCGGCGATCGGCGCAAGGAGATGCTGCGCGACGTCGCGGTGCTGACCGGCGGGCAGGTCGTCAGCGAGGAGCTGGGCAAGAAGCTGGACTCCGCACAGCTGGCGGACCTCGGACAGGCGAGGCGGGTGGTGGCCACGAAGGACGAGACGACGATCGTCGAGGGCCGGGGCGCGCCGGCCGAGATCGAGGGCCGCATGAAGCAGATCAAGGCCCAGATCGAGGAGACCACCTCCGACTACGACAAGGAGAAGCTCCAGGAGCGGCTGGCCAAGCTGGCCGGCGGGGTGGCCATCATCAAGGTCGGTGCCGGCACGGAGGTCGAGCTCAAGGAGAAGAAGCACCGGGTCGAGGACGCCCTCTCGGCCACGCGCGCCGCGGTCGAGGAGGGGATCGTGCCCGGCGGCGGGGTCGTCCTGCTCCACGCCCAGAAGGCGCTCGAGGATCTCAAGCTCGAGGGGGATGCGCGGGTCGGCGTGAGCATCGTCCTCCGCGCGCTGGAGGAACCGCTGCGGCAGATCGCCGAGAACGCCGGGCTGGACGGCTCGGTCGTGCTGGAGAACGTGCGCCGGCTGCAGAAGGAGCGCAAGGACCCCAACCTCGGCTACGACGTCATGGCCGGCGAGTACGTGAACATGCTGAAGCGGGGCATCGTGGATCCGGCCAAGGTGACCCACTCGGCGCTCGAGAACGCCGCCTCGATCGCGGCCATGGTGCTGACCACCGAGGCCATGATCACGGACAAGCCGGAGCCGAAGAAGGCCGGCGCGCCGATGCCGGGCGGCGGGATGGACGACTTCTAAGCGGGCGGGCCCGAGCCGCCCCCGGACGAGGCCGGACCATCGGGGGGTCGTCGACGCGTGGCGCGCAGGGCGTATGCTCGGGCCGCGCCTGGACTCGGGCGAGCGACCCGGGCCGGCGTGGAGAGCGGGTGCGCGCGATGACGCAGGCCTTCGAGCCGATCGGTTTCGCCGCCTTCGACCGCCTGGCGGCCCTGTTCCGCGCGACCCGCGGCGTCCTCGATGCCGCGTTCCGTGGAGCCGAGCTGCCGGCCGGCGCGGCGGACCTCATCGCCGACGCGGCCCTGCCCCACGTCGAGGCCATGGCCTCCGGCCTGCGCATCACGCTCGAGGCGGACGACGCGGACCTCGATGAGCTGCGCGACCTGTTGCTGGCCGGCGGCTTCGGCCCGTTACCCGACGCGAGCGCGCCCGAGGCGCGGGCCGCGCTCATCGAGGCGCTCCAGGCGCGAAGCGGCGTGGGCGGCGTGCGCGAGCTCGTCCCGGCGCCGTCCGAGCCGCTCACGGCCGTCGGCCACGCCCGCCTGGTGTTCGCGTTCCTGCCGCGCACGCCGCCCGCTGCCGTCCACTTCCCGGCCGGCCGTCGCACCTACGCGGACATCCCCGTCCCACGCTCGGCGGGCGAGTACGCGATGCGCATCGAGGAGCTGGAGCGCGAGCTGTGGTCGGTCGCGGTGGGCCGCGGTCCGCGCGACCCGCACGGCGCCTACCGGCGCACGTACGGCTTCTTCGACACGGCCGAGCGCCTTGCCGTGGAGGGCCTGCGGCCGACTGGGTGACGCTGCCCCGGCCGAATGGCACTGTGAGGGGTCCCCGGCGCCGCTGGTATCCTTCGGCCGCCATGACCGCCCCCGAACCCGACCGCAAGCGACCCGGCCTGCGCGAGCAGATGCGGCGCACGCGCGCGGCGGCGATGGCGCTGGCGACCGCCCACCTGGAGCTGCTCAAGGCCGAGCTGGCCGGTATCGGCGCGGAGATCAAGTGGATCGCCGCCCTCGTCGGCGGCATCGTCGCCCTCCTCCTCTTCGCCCTGAGTCTCCTCGCCATCGGGGGCGTCCTCTTCCTCGGGGAGTGGCTCTTCGGCTCGATCGGCTGGGGCATCCTGCACGGGCTGCTGCTCTCGATCGGCGGCATCGTCGCCATGGCCCTGCTGATCCTCGACGTGCCCCGGATACTCGTGACGCGGAGCCTCCTGTGGGCGCTCGTCAGCGGCGCGTCCGTGAGCGTGGGCCTCGGGCTGAACCTTGCCCGCGAAGCCGCCACGCGCGGGGCGGACTTCGTGATCGCCAACGTGGTCGCCAACCTCGACCCCGCCTGGGCGCCGGCCGTGGTGGCCGGCGTCGCCGTCGGCGTCGTGCTGGGCATCGTCGGGGCGGTGGTCGGAGCGCGAGGCGGCGGCCGCAGGGCTGTGGGCGGACTGGTCCTCGGCCTCGTCGTCGGGGCGCTGGTCGGCGCCTTCCTCGGGGGCGCGACCTTCGAGGGGCGGGTGGGCGTGGCGCTTGGCGTGACGGTCGGCGCGGTTGCGTGGTCGGCGCTGATGGGTGTCGGGGCGGCGCGCTCGGGCATCGACCCCGCGGCGCGCTTCGGGAAGCTGTGGCCCCGTGAGACCTACGAGACGGCCCTCGGGACGAAAGCCTGGTTGGAGCAGGAATGGACGAAGCGACGACAGCGGCTCGGCGGCAGGTAGACGCGGCGCGCGCGGCCCTGCTCGTCGAGGTCGATGAGCTGGAGGCGGCGGCCCGCTCGGCCGTGGACATCCCGGCCAAGGTGCGCCGCAGCCCCGGGAAGGCGGCGGCGACCGCCGGCGGCATCGCCTTCCTCGGCCTCGGCGGTCCGCGACGCCTGCTGCGCGGGCTCCGGCGCGCCGTCCGCGGGGGGAAGGATCCGGTGCCGGGATCGGTCCTGCCGGAGGAGATCGAGCGGCTCGTCGACGGGCTTGGCGAGAGCGCCCCGGCCGTGCGTGTGCGCCTGGAGCGAGAGTTCGCGTCCTTCCTCGACGCCCGCAAGCGGAAGGGACGGCTGGGCGATGACGGCCCGGCCACGCTGTGGCGCGTCGTGAACGCCTTCGGGTCGGTGGCCGCCTCGAACGCCGCGCGGAAGCTCGTCGAGCGTGCCTTCGCGGCCGATCGGGACCGCCCGCCGGTCGCCCCGCCCGAGGACCGCGGGGCGTAGACTCGCCGCGGGCGAGTGGCGGAATGGCAGACGCGCCGGCCTTAGGAGCCGGTGCCGCGCGAGCGGCGTGTCGGTTCGACTCCGACCTCGCCTACCAGCCCCGGGCAGGGCGCCGCCCTATACTTCCTCGGCCATGAGAGTCACCACGTCCCCCGCCGACAGGAGCACGGTCGTGCTCGAGGTCGAGCTGCCGGCCGAACGGCTGCAGCGCTCGATCGACAGCGCCGTGCGCCACCTGGGCCGCCGCACCCGCGTGCCCGGCTTCCGCCCGGGCAAGGTGCCGCGCCCCATGCTCGAGCGTGCCCTGGGCATCCGCCGGGGCGACGACCAGGCCACGAACCCCATCTACGACGACGCGAAGGAGCACCTCTTCGAGGCCTCCGTGGTGGAGGCGGTGGAGCAGTCCGATCTCGACATCCTGGGCATCCCGGCGCCGGAGTGGACGCGCTTCGCGGAGGGGGAGGGGGCCGCCTACCGGGTCGTGCTCCCCGTGCGCCCGGAGGTGAAGCTCGGCGCCTACGCCGACTACCCCTTCGGTATCGAGATCGACGACGTCGACGAGACGATGGTGGACAGGGTCGTCGGGCAGGCGCGGGAGCAGCACGCGAGCCTCGTCCCGGTCGAGGACCGCGGCGCCGAGGACGGCGACTACGCCGTCATCGGCTTCGAGGGCCGGCACGACGGGGTGCCCTTCGAGGGCGGCAAGGCAGAACGCTTCCCGCTGCGCCTCGGCTCCGAACGCATGATCCCCGGCTTCGAGGCGGCGCTGCGGGGCATGCGCGACGGCGACGAGCGCACGTTTTCCGTGACCTTCCCGGACGACTACGGGGAAGTTTCGCTGGCCGGACGACCGGTCGAGTTCACCGTGACCATGCGCGAGCTGCGCCGGCAGGAACTGCCTGCCCTGGACGACGAGTTCGCCCAATCGGTGGGCGAATACGCCGACCTCGCCGCGTTGCGCGAGGACATCCGCCTTCGGCTCCGCGCGAACGCGAAGGACCGCGCGCGCCACGTGTTCGCAGATCGGATCATCGACTTCGCCGTCTCCAACGCCACCGTCGCGGTGCCGGACCTCCTCGTCGAGCGCGAGATCGAGGTCATGCACGACGAGCTGCGCGTGCGGCTGGCCGAGCAGAACATCGACGAGGCGACATACCTCAAGGTCATCGAGAAGACCGAGGCCCAGCTGCACGCCGAGTGGCGCGAGCCGGCCGAGAAGCGGGTCAAGACGCTGCTCGTCCTATCCGCCGTGGCGGACGCGGAGAGCGTCGAGGCGCCCGACGCGGAGATCGAGGCCGAGATCGAGCGGGCCCGCCGGCGCAACCCCGAGAATCCCAAGCTCGTGGGCTACTTCGAGTCACCGCGCGGCCGCGCCTACCTGCGCTCGACCATCCGCCGCTCGCGCGTCGTGGAACAGCTGATCGACCGCTGGCTGACCGCCCACCCCGAGGTCGGCCCCGTGCCACACCTCGAAGACGACGGACCCGCCGCAGCGGCGCCGGCCGGCCTCAGCCTCACGGAGGGAGCCCCCGCATGACCCGACACCCGATCCCGACTCGCCGAGCGGCCCATGCCGCCGCGCGGGAGACGACGCGGGCCGCGCTGGGTGGTTCGGCCGCGCTGGCCGCTGCCTTCGAGACCCGGGCCATGCTCGTGCCCATGGTCATCGAGAGCAGCAGCCGGGGCGAGCGCGCCTACGACATCTACAGCCGGCTGCTGAAGGAGCGCATCATCTTCCTCGGCGACACCATCGAGGACCACGTCGCCAACCTCATCATCGCCCAGCTGCTCTTCCTCGAATCGGAGGACCCGGACAAGGACATCAACCTCTACATCAACTCGCCCGGCGGCGTGGTCACCTCGGGCCTCGCCATCTACGACACGATGGAGTACCTGCGCGCGCCGGTGGCCACGATCTGCATCGGCATGGCCGCCAGCATGGCCTCGGTGCTGCTGGCGGCAGGTGCCAAGGGCAAGCGCTACTCACTGCCCAACAGTCGGATCATGATCCATCAGGGGTCGGGCGGCTTCCGTGGCAACACGCCCGACGTGCTCATCCAGGTCAGGGAACTCGAGACGCTCAGCGAGCGACTCCACGAGATCCTCGCCCAGCACACGGGCCAGCCGGTGGAGAAGGTCAGGAGGGACACCGACCGGGACTATTTCATGAGTCCCGAACAGGCCCGGTCCTATGGCATCATCGACGAGGTGATGGCCCGGCCGGGCGTCTCGCTCATCGCCAAGGCGAAGGACGAGCGCGCCAAGGCCGGCGAAGGCTGACCGAGCGGAGGCCGGACGGGAGCAGCGTGGCGACGACGACCGGGAAGGGGCCGAAGGTCCCCTACCGCTGCAGTTTCTGCGGCAAGAGCCAGGAGCAGGTCCGCAAGCTCATCGCGGGTCAGGGCGTCTACATCTGCGACGAGTGCATCAACCTCTGCCAGGAGATCATCGAGGAGGAGATGCTCGAGACGCCGCGCGTCAAGCCGGCTACCTCGAAGCTGCCCAACCCCCGCCAGATCAAGAACGCCCTCGACAACTACGTCATCAGCCAGGACCGGGCCAAGAAAGTCCTCTCGGTCGCGGTCTACAATCATTACAAACGCGTCAACGCCGGCCACCAAGTGGACGACGTCGAGCTGCAGAAATCGAACGTCCTGCTGGTCGGCCCCACCGGCTCGGGCAAGACGCTCCTGGCGCAGACGCTCGCGCGCGTGCTCGATGTGCCCTTCTGCATCGCTGACGCGACCTCGCTGACCGAGGCCGGCTACGTCGGCGAGGACGTCGAGAACATCCTCCTGCGGCTCATCCAGGCGGCCGACTTCGACGTGGCCAAGGCGCAGCGCGGGATCATCTACATCGACGAGATCGACAAGATCGCGCGCAAGGCCGACAACCCCTCGATCACCCGCGACGTGTCCGGTGAGGGCGTGCAGCAGGCGCTGCTGAAGATCCTCGAGGGCACGGTCGCCAACGTGCCGCCGCAGGGCGGCCGCAAGCACCCTCACCAGGACTTCATCCAGATCGACACCACCAACGTCCTCTTCATCTGCGGCGGCGCCTTCGAGGGTCTCGAGAAGGTGGTCGAGGAACGCGTGGGCAAGCGCTCCATCGGCTTCGGGTCGCAAGCGCAGGTGGACCGCGTGCGGCGCGAGAAGATCCTCGAGCAGCTGATGCCGGAGGATCTCCTCAAGTTCGGGCTGATCCCCGAGTTCGTGGGGCGGCTGCCGGTCATCGTCACGCTCACCGCGCTCAACGCGGAGGACCTCGTGCGCATCCTCACCGAGCCGAAGAACGCCGTCGTGCGCCAGTTCCAGAAGTTCCTCCAGCTCGACAAGGTCGAGCTCGTCTTCACGCCCGGCGCGCTGGAGGCGGCGGCGGAGGTGGCGCTCACGCGCAAGACCGGCGCACGCGCCCTGCGCTCGATCGTCGAGGAGGCGCTGCTCGAGGTGATGTACGACATCCCGGAGCGCACCGACGTGCGCAAGTGCATCATCACCGAGGAAACGATCCGCGAGGGGCGCGTCCCGCTGCTGCTGACCAAGGCCGAGGTCGACAAGGGCGTCGACGAGACGAACTACGAGTCCTGGCTCGCCGAGCGCGGCGCCTGAGCCCGCGGCGACCGTGACCGAGCGGGCGCACGCCGAGCGGCTCGACGCCGCCGACCCCCTGCGCGGCCTGCGCGCCGCCTTCGAGATCCCGGAGCCCGAGCCGATCTACCTCGACGGCAACTCGCTGGGGCGGCTGCCGAAGGCGACGCTGGAGCGGCTGAGTGCGCTCGTGCGCGACGATTGGGGCGGGCGCGTCGTGCGCGGTTGGGACGCCTGGATGGAGCTGCCGGTCCGCGTTGGCGATGCGCTCGCGGCCGGGTTCCTGGGAGCGCGACCGGGCGAGGTGATCGTCAGCGACTCGACGACGGTGAACCTCTACAGGCTGGCCGTGGCCGCCCTCCAGGCGCGGCCGGGGCGGCGGGTCGTCCTTGCCGCCGCCGACGAGTTCCCCACCGACCGCTGCGCGGTGCCCATCGATCTGCACCGGTCGGGCGTAGAGCTGGCGGTCGGCTGCACCTACAAGTACCTCAACGGCGGCCCCGGGGCACCGGCCTTCCTGTACGTGCGCCGCGAGCTGCAGGACGTGCTGCGCCAGCCCATCCAGGGCTGGTTCGGTCAGCGTGACCAGTTCGCCATGGGCCATCCCTACGATCCCCAGCCTGGCATCGCGCACTTCCTCACCGGCACGCCGTCCGTGCTCGGGTTGGTGGCCATCGAAGCCGGCGTCGAAGTGCTGGCACGGGCGGGGATCGAGG
>Ga0209322_10000268_pt1 | contig 29149 bp, 50 predicted proteins | sample Rifsed19ft1_FD_184013 | JGI IMG/M metagenome (GOLD analysis project Ga0209322, IMG submission 184013) | Soil microbial communities from Rifle, Colorado, USA - sediment 19ft 1 (version 2) | ecosystem: Environmental > Terrestrial > Deep subsurface > Rock core/Sediment | place: Rifle, Colorado... | reverse complement strand
CCGGGTCTCCAGACAGTTTGACTAACCCACCACGTTTGGCAAAGACCAGTTCTGCTACAATCGTCTGAGCCGATGAAGTCGGAGAGTTTATAAACATTGCCGTCACAGACCCAGGAACCTCATCGATGTTCAGCTTGCTGTTCGTAGGAAATTCGACGTCCAGCGAGTCAGAATAACTGACAATGTTTGAGTCCAAACCGACGACGAACAACCGACCGAGATATGTCTGGATCAGCCGAGCCGTAGGCGGTGGAGTCGTAGCGGGCATGTTTACTCTTGTGGTCGCCCCAGTTATGACTTGGATCGGGTCATCACCATTGGCGACATACCGCTGACCAAGATAAAACGTCGAAGACCAAATTCCGCTCAATAAAGTGCTGTCTTCGCCGGAGCCTAGTGCGGGGCCTGTGACATCAGCACTGTCAGTCAGGTTCCTAATCTTTCCAACACCTGAATTGTCGTACATCCCGATCATAAGTTTCTCGACCGAGGAAAACGTGTCGGCCCAGGACACCGTAATCGCCCCTTCAGCCCCAGACACAGTACCGAGATCGTCTAGTCCAGGTATCCTTGAGACTCTGTTGTCCGGGTAGACAGCCATTCCAGCACAAGATATAGTTCCCCCCAGAGGCACGTTGACTTCGTCTCGCCCGGTCACCAGACCCAAAAACTTATCAATTGTCAGGTTTTGAGTTTGCATTATGCACTTGCTATAGTGGTTACTGTTCCGCTACTTCCTCGGTATTTTAACGCCCCACTTTCGACGTACAATATACCGCCGCCAGTAGGATTGCTGGCTGGAGCAGTTGAATCCGAGAGAAACAGGACTCTTGCGCCGCCGCCAAAACTTGATCCATTGAAACCAAAATTGCCGTCCTCATCAACTATGAGGTAGTCCGTTACTCCAAGCGTAGAGGCGAATGCCAGCTTGAATTTGTCGGAGTCGCTGTTGTCTAGTCCAAGAGACCAGAAATTTACACCGTTGTACAACTGGAGAATAGGATCACCACCGCTTGCTCCGCCAGTTTGGGCTAAAAGAATGGCGTTAGATGCACCATTCGTGTTGTCCATATTTCGGACGGCGATCCGAGTAGTCAATCCGACATTTGTTGGAAGTATATCAAGAGCATAGCTTGGAGCCCCGCCAATCCCGATCAATCCGGCGGGTGTGATCGTGACATAGTCATTTGTGCCGAGAGTAGCTGCTCCTGAAATTTTGAAATTATCTGAATCACTGTTGTCTATCCCCAAACTCCAGAATGTTACACCACCTACTTGAAATGTTATGAGTGGATCACCACCACCTGAACCGCCAGACCTAATATTCAATAAGGCATGACTGGTCACGTCTGTACTTCGTGCGTTGTAAATCCGTGCGCCCCATGTGCCGCCGGTATCTCTAGCGACATCGAGTTTTACGGTCGGGGTGAATGTGTCACCAAAATTGAAGAAACCAGTCGTTGTGTCAAATATGAACCCGGATGTTGCACTGGGGCCATAACCAAAGGCCCAAAGACCAGTCGTAGGGACATATTGCAGCTTTAATTTGACGGTAGCACTGGAATCTAAGTACGTCAAAAAGTCTTGAGTGCTGGTCGCTCCGGTATTCTTTGATAAAAATGCAACTCCACCACCTTGTTCCACATGAATCCTAGCACCTGGCGATGTCACTCCAAAGCCAAAATTACCGGCGGAATCTACGGTAAGAACATCAGACGATCCAAGAGTGACAAACCGTGACAGCTTAAACTTGTCACCATCACTGTTGTCTAAACCAAATGACCAATATACGACTCCGTTGTAAAGCCTGATGTAAGGATCACCACCATTCGCACCCCCGGTGTCTAGGGCAAGTCGAGCATGAGAATCGTTGTCTGTGTTGTCAGAATGGCGACCATAGATCGTCATAAGAGCCCCAGGAGTAGAATGCTCGGCATGTATCCTGGTAGCGACTGATGGGTTTGAGGTACCTACCCCAAGAGGCCCATCCACAAAATAACTTCCGCCGTCGGCCCTGAGTTTGATCTTCAAAACTCCGGCGGAGTACAACTGCATAACCGACCCGTCACCGCCGGTCGAGGAGGCACCCATTGTAAGAAGCAGAGAATTTAATATCCCAGACCGCAGGGCAAAAGAGTCGTTTTCCGTAGCCTTCATGCGGATGGTAAACAAATGTGTCGGAGAGGACTCGTTGATCCCAGTAAGCCCGGCGGTGTCAATGGTCAATCGGTTGACACTGGCGAAGTGATCGTAGATATGAAATTTATTGCTGTCATTGCCCTGGACACGAAGCGTCACTCCCTGCGTATTATTCGTGATCCTTACCTGGGGAGTGCTAGTATCATTGTTCGATTTGACTACGATACCATCGACCGCCAAGGCACCGATGTTGACTGTCAAACGGTGGTCTATGGAGGCAGTCCCAATAGCCAATCCTTTAACGATATCGTTCCAGAAAAAGTTGCTATTATCCTCGGCAATCGCAGAGGCCCCTCGAAACAGGACAGAACCAACAGTAAAGTCAGTTTCTTTCTGGTACTGAGGATGGTCGTCTGCGGACAAACTGAGAAGATCAGCGTGAGTCACCTTTAGCGTGCCATCACTGAGTTTGTGGGCATGAGCCGAATAGACGCCAGTAAGATTGTCAATTTCAAGTTCTAGTGCGTCTACTTCTACCTGAAGTGCATCAATATCGATTTGCAGCGGACTCGGATTGACGCCTACCAGAGTACCATCGTCTAGGTCTATCCACACTGTACTCATCAATACACCCTGTCTGAGAATTCAGTCCCCGTTCGTGGCGGGAACGGTGTTCGATTTCTGTTCTCTTTTCTGTCGGTCAGGTACTTAACTTCCGCTACGACTTTATCAAACTTCCGTTGCCAATAAAGGATTTTGTTGATGTCTTCTTTTTCTAGGAACATTTGCCCCCAGTAATACGTCAGTGGTATTAGATAATGTCTGAATCGCTCCTCGATTGATGGAAGGTCTGTCCCAAACAAAATATCAGTAGGACGGCGATAGTAACTCATTTGCAACTTAGTGTCGGCCTTGTTAATCGCCGGGTAAGTAAGTATCCTGAACTTCCTGATGAGATAATACAAAGGCTCGCCAGGAGTCGGAACAGAGACATTGAGACGTGGTTCTATTCCAGCTTCCTCGTAATAGCTCCGGGGCAACGGGTCAAGATTTCGGCCCACAGATGGTGTTACCGTGTCATCAAGCCAGTACATCTTTTCTTCCCGTGTAAAGTCTATTGGGAGATCGTAGAACCAAACCCCGTTGAGCATCGTGGTCTGTACTGTCCGACGAAGTTCCGGGAATCCGACTTTGTCGGTCAATTCTCTCTGGGCAAAGTTTACCCATTGAGTGATTTCGTCATTGAGATCATCCCTACGCAAGAGTTTTGCTACCCTGGTTACCAAGGCGTTCAAGTCCAGCGTCAGACTTTGACTTTCGATTGTCGTTGTTACTCCAATGACTATACTCATATACCCTCTAAGTTCCTACTAAGTTCCTACCAGACGTATGCTTGCCAAGCAATAAGCCACAGGTGACGAACTGAACAGGTCGGAGGAGGCTTGGTCTCCATAAGCCATGACCTGGACTTCGACGTATTCACCGGCACTGAGAAAGAGTTCTTCGGAATGAACAATTCCAGATATTTCCCCATCGTTCCCGATCATAACACCGCCGGATCGAGTCAAATTACTTGAGCCATTCTTGCGGAACCGTATGTGGGCCGACTCACTACTTAGACCCCCTCCTGGCCCCGCAGACTGTGACTTCCGGCCAAAGACTGCCGTAAAATGATACTGGCCGGTTATAGGAGCCGTCAAACGACTGGTGTTGACAGACGTGTCGTGACAAGGCCCAGAATCGTATGATTCACCGTCGAACAGTACAGTTACAAAAGTGCCTAGACTGAGTCCGGTTATAGGGGTGCTGCGATAGACTTTGGCCCCGATGTCGCTGAAACCGACAAAATTCGGTATTGCGACTTGGCCAGCCGAATCAATTGTCATTGCGGCTATACCGCTTGACGAGTAAAGTATGAAGTCCCCGGTATCACGCCCAAATCCTGGACGAATAAAGCTATAGACTCCGCTGTCACCAAGTTTCAATCCTACAGGTGATGCTCCACCAGTCACCCTGACGACAACGTCACCCCGGAACTCAAAGACTGTGTTGCTTATTATTGTGGCCCTGGCCAGAGCCCTCTCTACGCCGCCAGCTTGGATTCTGAAGTCATGGTTTGATGTCGTTCCGACTCTACCAAGAAGATTATCAGACATCAAAACAAGAGTAACCGAACTCGTTGTGTCAGTGATAGTCAGCTTTGGGTCTGTAGCATGAGTGATCGTCTGATTGTCTGTAAAGACGTTGGCTTCGTCTTCATAGGCCAGGGCGACTGGAAGTTTTGACCGTGTAGTGATCCCGCTGGCTGCGATCTTGATATCAGTGATCGACAGGTCTACGATCTTGGCACCTGTGACAGAGTTGTCAGGAAGGGCTCCCGTGACATCAATATCCGTAAAGTCGGTGTTGTCGAACGTGACTCCCGACTTAGAAAAGACGATGTCGTATGCGGCTGTCGTACTTGCCCAGAACTCATACGAGCCGTCAGACTCGTTTGTAAATGGGTTCACTAGGACAGTCTCAGCCCGGTCGGATGCTAGAGTCGCAGGAGTCAGAGTCCCCTCAAGATAAACTGTGACTGTGACTCCTGAGATAGCATTTCCGTACTGGTCTACGATAGCCCCACGATATGATCCGAATGCCATGACCTACCTCAGCGTTTACTTCGTAGCTTCCCTAATACAGACATACGTTGAAACTTCTTCTTGCCGTATTTCTTACGACCAATCCATGAAGTTAAAGCCCCCGGAGTTTCTACATCGGGCCGACGGGCCAGTTTTCCTCTGAGTGCAGCAAAACGACCGCCCCCTCCGGGCCTCATTGACTTTGCCATCTTGACCTCCTCACATACCTCTCATTCTTTTCAAAAGACCTTTGTTTTTGACTTTGGCGGCCAGACTTCCGGGGCCTCCTTTGGATTTCCTCAAGTTCTTGAAAAACTCGACCTGCTTCAATCGATGTTCCGCTCCGGTTTTGGACATAGGCTGTTTACTCATTCTCCTGCCGGTATGACTGAAGACTCCGTAGCCGCCTTTTACTGGTCTAATCATGTTAAACTCCTACACCCGTAAGTCCCATCGTTCTTAATCCTGCTATTGGGCCAGTAATAAATTCAGTATAAGAAAAGCCGTCAAGACGCCACAGCGTTCGAGTGTTGTTCCCGACTTCAGCAATTTCTCCAATACACAATCCGGCACGACCTACTTGAGTAATGGCGTTGTCTGCACTTGATACCCTCTCAACCCCGTTCTCATAACCTTTTTTGGTAGCTGTTCTTATTTCCAACTTAAAAACGTCGTTGACATTCAACGTCCCTGCGAATGAAGCCAGTTGAGTCGATACCCCGGCAACTCGCTTCCATAACTCAAAAGACCCTGTGCCGCCGATATTGAACTCATAAAGATTGTCACGACTTCCGGCGTCACCCCGCCCGATCAAACCAACTGTATGATTGGCCGAGCTACTGTCTATGGCGGTTATCGTAAACTGAACATCATATTGATCGACAGTGGGATTCGGCTGGAGAGATAAATACATTCCCGAATCGGCACGGTCTCCACTGGCCTTTGCAGCATCATCGGCCCCGTCTACTTGAGCAACAAGGGCTCCGATATTAACAGTCGCTTCAAGTGTCCATCCCGTCCCGGCATTCGCTCCTGTCGGAGTGTGTGCTGTGAGACTGACTGTACTGGCCTCTGTAAAATCATCGGCTCGTATCGCCATTTATAATCCTACCCATGTTCCTTTTGGTTGAAATTCCGGCATCACTTTCTTTCCAACACGTTCCAGCCATCTCCAAATAGGTGCGTTTTCAGGCAAATCAGAGAAATCAATTCCACGATTTGTCATCTCGGTTTTCAATTGCAGTCTACGTTCTATTGGTAACATATCCTGATTTAGACTCAGATTTTGGTCATCACCTGTTAAAGTTATGCACTCTGGGTCGGTATCTATTGCAGAGAAATCCACGCCCCGTACAAATGACAAAGCCCACTCCGACTCACCAATTGCAGACGAGTGGTCGTAGACATTCCGTTTTTGAAACGGAACACCAAAGTCATCGACGTAGTCTCGCAATGGAGTTCCTGGGTCTTCGATGGTAACGACTTTGGGCATTCGCATACCATCGACCGTCACAACCGGATTTATGATCCACCGTGCATTTCTAGGCATTTTTTACGATGTCGCTACATAGTAAACTACTGTGTAGTCAACATCCCCCGTACCACTCAGATTGGCAACCAAAGCCGTATTCGCAGGCAGCTTCCAGGCTGGATCGAATGGCAATACATGACCCCCACCATCCGCTGCCAAGGCTCCTCCGCCACGAATCGTCCCGGCTGCACCTTCCCTTACCAATGCTCTGATTTTTGCCGTTCCGAAATTGTTTACCATGAGTCCTGTGACATAGATACTGTTCCCCGCTCCCGGTGCAGCGACCAGTGTAGTATCACCGGATGCAGTCACATTGACTCGATTCGGCCCGTGTGTAGTACCGGCAAGTTCTGGAAGGCGTCCTTGGAAGTAAAGACCTTTGGAAGTTCCTTTGACACGATCCCAAGTGCTGCCATTCCAATTCATCAAAAATGAACCAACACCGGGAACAGTGGGATTCGCAGCGGCATCAGCCAACGCAACAGCAGCGGGTAATTCAGTATCGACAGACCCCCCGCTTATGGCTACAGTTCCATCAATCGTTAAACTTCCGCCCCCATCGTCTACAGTTAGCGATCCGCCATTGTCATCAACAGATACGGGCTCACTCAAAACTACAGCGGGTGAAGTAAGAACGTCTACCTGAAGTCTTCCACCGTTCGCTACTTTTACTCTGTCCCAATCTGAACCATCCCATCCTAACACAAATGCTCCGACGTTGGATGTCATGGGATTGGTGGTATTGTCGCCTAGTACGACGGCGTTACTCGACGGCACTATGGTTATCGACATTTTTTTCTCCTTACTCTGTTGCTTCCATGTAGGCGGAAATAGTCCCGCCGCCAGTAGCATCGGTTACAGCCACTCTTAGCCATTTAAGCGGAGTATCACTGTCAATCAGCGAATCGGCTGTTATGCTTGCCAAGACAATTCCGCCGGTCGCTGCGGGCTGAGTCGGTTCATTGGAGCCGAAGACTTTGACAATGTCTCCAGCCAACATACCCAGGACGTGTACACTGAATCGCCGGAATCGTTCAAACGATATCCAGTGACCGTTAGTCACCCCGCTTTGACTCAAAAGGAACGGATGGTTTAAATGATATCTTTCAGCCATGACTTTCTCCTATTATTATTTCTTAGGAGGGCCGAAGCCCCCCGTGTTTATAACGTGTCTCCGTCAGTTGGTGTCGTGCTCTTTGAACGTGCGGTGACGATTGTGTAATTCTCCGCACCGGCATTGATTGGTGCCGCCGTGGCATTCACAAAAGTCACTGAAATTGTGTCAGTCGCTTTGACACGAACATTGACAATTCCAAGCCCGGCACTCGCCGTCGGCTTAGAAAACGCCAATATGATGTCCTGAACAGTCACACCCGATACAGTGAAATCCTGTTCAACAGTCGTGTTCGCCGCAACTTCGGCTGGATTCAGCGATTTGACGTAGACCTTGAGGTCTGCGTAAAGCATGTTGTTCTCCTTATCCCCGCCCCGTGGGATCACCACGGGACGGGTTTGTTAGGTGCCTATAGGTTATTGCCTCGTTCTACCCGATTAGTTGTCGGTGTAGATTATCACGAAGCAAGTGTTTCCACGGAATGAGTTTGAACCGTAGAGCAAATCCCCGGAGAGCAACCACGACTTCCTGCGAGGAACATAGTTGAACTCAAGGTCTTGTTCTGCGGGTTTGGCAAGCCACACGCATTCCTTGTGAAGCAGGAACCCGTTCCGGTAGAAGTTGGGGGAAGAACCTAGTTGTGTCAGGATCGAACTGAACTTTGTGGGCATCCCGTAGATGTTGATGACTCGGCCAGTCTGGATCGGGGTATTCTGCATACCCATTGCGTCATACCGGCTGAATCTGTCGATCAATAGGGCAGCGGCCCTCTGATCGGGGTAGAAGTGGAGGCTTCGATCTTCCTCTGGGGTATCGAAGCCGTCCAGGACGGCCATTGCCGAAGTGATGTATGCGTCAGTCACATCGGTTGCGGCAGCATCGATGGTTCCTACCGTGTTGGGGGAGGCAATACCTTCGATGGTTGCGATCACGTCCAGGTTCATTCTCTTGGCAAGCGCAAACCCGATCTTCTTGGTGTACGGAGCCCGGAGATCATACTTGGACAGGTTGTTGACCAGGTGCTTTTGGATATACACGCTGGCGTGTTTCTTTTTGTTGAGAGTGACAGTCGCCTCTCCTTCAGTGTTCGCCTCGCCTACGATATCGGCATTATCCGTGATATCCTGGGCTTGAACATCAGACACTTTAGGACGATGAAGAACATCACCCTTTGAGTTCCCTTTGCCTACCTCATTGGTGACCAGAACTGCGTCGGCCACGGTGAGTTTGGCCTCGAAACTCACTTGGACTTCGTCGCTCCAGATTTCCTGGACGTAGACTGCGTGAGTTGTTGATGTAAAATCAGCCATTGGAGTTCCCTACCTTTACACTGTCTTACGCATCGACCCGGCCTTCTCTCCAGGCTTTCTCGTATTCAGGATACAAAGTCCCATACTGTTGAGGATTGGTCAAACTCAGAGACTTCATTGCACTCCGGCTGAATCTGACACCCGCATAATTCGGTTTCGCTCCAGTTGGAGTTTCGACATGCGGTGAAACAGGTGGAGTCGTTGAAGCCTGAGCCTTGATCCCGACACGCTCTTTGTAGAGTTTGATTAGATAATCAGACCCGTCAAAGGTTTTGTCAAGTTCTCGGACTGTTTCTGGTTGAGCATCATACCACTCAAAGAAACCCACCTTGAACTTGTCATCCTTGAATTCAGGATGAGCCGATACTATGGCGACAGTGTTGAGTTGTTGTTGAACAGGCTCCGATACACGGCCCAGTACATCAGATATGAAGCCTTCAGGATCAGTCACGAACTGTTTCAATTGCTGTTCTGTGACTTGCTCCGGGCTGCCTGCCGGTGCAATGGGTTTAGTGGATGAAAGAGCCTCAATTGTTTTTCCTTGTTTCTGAAGTTCTGACTCCATGCTTCGGAGGCGTCTCTCTGAATCGAGGTACGCTTGTCCTACTTTACCGGAATCCAGTTTACCATCAGAAGCAAACTTTTCCAATCCTTGCGGAATTGAGGCGGGAGCCGTAAACGGTTGTGCGCCTGTTCCTATAGGTTGAGGAGCCGGGGTTACCGGCTGTGCTCCAGGTGTCCCTTGCGGGGCCTGATTTTGTGGATCAGCCATCGATTGTCTCCTTGGTTGTCACCCGTTGAAGGTGAGCCTTTAAGTTTATGAGTTGCCTAAGAACTTGAGCCTTGCCTCGTAATTCAAAGAGGTTAAAGGCCGCCGGTTCTGCACTACACGACTCTAGTTCGATCTGAACCAGAGTCAGTTTATCCTTGAGGTAGTCTTCGAGATCGTCCCATTCTTTGACGGACATCAAATACTTGACACCCTCAAGAGTAATCTTTTTGTCTCTCCGACCAGGTCTAGCGTGGAAGTCCTTGTAGGACTCCTTCGATAGTTGCTGGCGGGGCTCCTGCTCCTGGCTGTCCGCCTTCAGGGAGAGTAAGTCCTTGCCCTGGGACTTGCGGCATAGCCGGAGTAGTAGGTTGCTTAGGAATAATTTTATCGGCATTTCGCCATCCTAAGTTCGTTATGATAGTGTGAAGAAGTTCACGTCTGCCATCCATCCCGGTGATCTGGAGATCGATTGGATTATTTGTCGCCGTAGCGAACTGTACCATTTGTGACGTTTCGATCTCTTTCATTCCGAGGCCCTGGACACCCATTGGGATAAAGTCTACATCCATTGCCATTTTGTCCAAGGCGACTTGCCGGTACACCGGGGCCATAGGTTCGTCTGTCAACAAAATCAGGAACTCGTTGGGCATATATGACAACGCCATTTTGTAGATCAGCCTGGCGGAATCTCCGATCAAGTTCAACTCGATCTGTGAAGAAATGTCTCGGATGAATTTGCTTGCCGCCTGATAAACAGTGGCGATCCCTCCTGCCGTTCTGTTAGACCCGTAGCTCTCTGTTCCCTGGACGTACTTGACGATCCCTGATTGTTCTTCGATCATCCTCTCGAACTCTTTGGCTTCGAGATAAGCGTTCTGGGTGATGTCCGGGACATTCAAGGCCATCAGCTTTTGTCTGATGTCCCCCATTCCCTCCTTGAATCGAATGACCCAGTTCTGCTTGAACTTCAGGTCGTCCGGGTCTTCGATTGCATCCATGACGACACCGATAATCTGTTGAATCGCTGTCGCTTTGTTATCAAGCCTGGTATTGATCGTGACATTAAGTGCTGTCTGAGGGCCTTGGACGTTTTCAGGAATTCCTCGTCCGCTTGGGCCTTCTCCGGTGTCTTCCCAAATATCTCTGACAAACGGAATGAAATGGCCGGGATTACTGTTTCTCCTGGCCAAGAGGTAGTCTTCAGGCTTTCCCCCTGTACCAATCATAAGACAGTACGCAGGGACTTCCCATTCTTCCGGTGCAGCTTCGATGCCGACACTCTTGGCCTCGTCAGGAGGAAGTTTACCCCAGAACTCGAACAACTGGAGGTCTCCCCGCTTAATCGGGTTCAGCCCGATGATACTCCGGCGAAGGTCTCTACCATCCGCTGGCGACTGCTTCGTGTACTTAGAAATGTCTATGTTTCGGAACAATCCCCGGTCGATCTTGAACTTGACATAATGCTCACTTCTAAAAACACGATGAAACAGTCCCCGGCCCCAGTCCGTATGATCGTTGACAGCTTGATCGTCCCAGATGTCATAGATATCAACCGTGTCCCATTTCACAAACGGAAGTTCAGACACAACGACTTTCCGCTCAAATCCCAGTGGAGTCTTATCTAGTTCAGACAGCGTTGGCTCGATACCGATGTTCGTGTGTTGGACTCTGTCCATAAAGACTTTGGCGAAAGTCGTCCCGTAGATAGCACACTGGGTCACATATTTCCGGGCCTTGATCTGGAACCGAGACATCGTCATAAAAAACCAGACGACCTGTTGGATCAGCTTCGAGACTTCTTCGTTAAGGTTTGTTCCAAATCCGATGACCGTAAAAGGCGGAGTACGTTGGAACAGTATCGACATCACGTTGCTGACTGCCGTGACGATGACGTTCTTTGTCTGGTTGACGAACAACCGGGACTTGAAGTCTTCTTCTACTTTTTTACCGTGGGTTCCATCTTCAGCCGCACGGCCTTTGTGTCCGAAGAACACTCCCCTGAACGCAGCCGACCAACGGTTCCATGCGGGCTCCCGCTGACGCCGCTCTTTGTCGTACTCCTCGAACAATTCCATCAGGTACTTCATAGCCAACGGCTTTTCGCCGGGCTTAGGAGGAGCCTGCTCCTGTACCGGAGTCGGAGGTAATGGTGCTGTATCTCCTGGAGTCACTGGTTTTGGTTCGTATGCCACAAGCTACCTCACCAACTACAACCTTCAAACGCAGGCTTGTATGGAGAAAGCCCACGTTTCATCGTTTCGTACTTCCTCATGTCGTAGTAAAACTTGTTGACCAAGATAGACCGGGCTGCGTCCTGGACGTGCTCGAAGTATCCATCTTCCCTCGGTTCGTCCTGGAGATAACTCCCGTCTTTGTTCTGCTTACAAGAATACCCACCTGACAAACCTTCTACGAAGATCGGACACCGGGTATCGTCGATCTGGATTGCCGGTTGACCCTCGATGTTTTGACCGAACTTGCGTCTCACAAGTCCTAGACCATGAGACAGAGGGGTGTCTCTGTGATGGACAGTGATGTTGAACTTGTTTCTCAAGACTTGAATCGCAGTTTCTTCCACGACGCCTCTAGGGTCTTTATGATTTCCGGCAGGGTCTCCGTAGTCTTCATATTTGACATCTTTGCCCCACAGACGCTCCCCAAGCCTGAGTACGTCATCTCCGAAATTGTCGATGAGGATGTTCTTTCCCATAATCTCAGCGAGAAACTTGATCCGTTCTTTGTTGTCGATCTGGGCGAACATGACCGCCGGGAATTTGTACCCAAAGTCCCATCCTCTCAAGATCGGATAGTCCGGGTTGTACTGGACTTTTCCGAGATGCAGGCTCGGCCCGAATTCGACGTAAACCCGCTCCCCAAAGACAACGACCCCCCATTCTCCGAGGACATAGACTTTAAATAAGTCTGGAGGAAGTATTCGCTCCAGGTCTTCGACGTAATCTTTGGGCAAATAAGGATTGTCATAAGTGCTCAGTTTTCTGTGAAATCTTCCTGGGAACTGCCGTTCGCCAAACCATTTGTACATCCAATGATTCTTGAACGTCGGGTTGCTTGCGACCAAACAACACCGACGGGATACTGGCCGCCGGAGTCTAGCCCGGAGCATCAGAAACGTCGATTCATCGACTTCTGATGCTTCATCTATCAGGATCACACCGGCGTTTAGAGACTTGATCTTCTCTCGCTCATCGAGGGGAAAGAACTGAATCCGTGTCCCGTTGATGAGATGAATCTGGTGATCCCCGGACGAATAAGGCCGCTTTATGATTTCTTTCGGGAGAAGTTCTTCAAACGTCGGCCTGGTACTTCTGTCGAGTTCCCCGAACGTCTTTCGGCAGACATCGATTTCATTTCCGGGGTATTCGATGCCGAGCATAATCGCCTCGGCAACAGCGGCGTGAGTCTTCCCGGAGCCGAACCCGCCTGTGAGGCAGCGGTCTCTTTCCGCAGAGGCATGGAACTCTCGTATGGCGTCACAGGTCGGAGTATAGTCGAGAGTGACATTCATGCCCTCTCCGTTCTGTCTCCGAACATCTTGTCAAACATCTTCTGCTTCATCATGTGGTTGAAATACTGTGGCCCGATATAATCAAAGACGACATTGACTCTAAAATTGAACGTAGTAGAGAATAGCATCGTGGCCAGAATAACAATGCCTGCACCCCAAATCAAGAGTCTAAGCGGCCTGCTCCCTGTCCTTGGCTGGAGTAAGACGACCGGCTCTTGTGCTGGCTTACAGCACCGAACGTCATCCTTCCGAAATAACTTAAAAAGTCCTCGTCCAAACATGGGACGTACCTCGCTGTGAATTCAAAGTCTTCCGGTCTACTGAACATCAGTGCCATTGACTGACTCCAGGACAAAGTCCGGGGATCGGGGCTCGGCATCCTGCGTGAATTCAGCGTCTAACTCCTTTACCGAAGGTTCCGTAGGTTCTGTAGTCACTGTCGCCCTGATGCCCTGGGAGTTCTCGTTGAATACCGGGCGTTCGATACCGAGGTTGACCTGGAGATTGATATGAGTCGGGCTCTGATGGGCTTTCCCACCGGGGGTGTAGACGTCGCCCATCTCCATAACCATCTTGGCCCAGTGATGACTCTTACTTTCAGTCTTTGCCATATCGACGACGTGCTGGCCGACGCTGAGTAGACTCCCGTTCATCACAGCCCTGAACTCTTGTCGAATCGCCTTGGCGAAGTCCTCGTTCTTCATGTGCCGGTAGTAAGTCGGTGGGGACACCCCGGCCCGTTTGCAGATTTCTTCGATAGTCATGGACACAGACTCAGGTTTTCTGAGTTGCGCCAAGAGTGCGGCCTGCGGTTTACTTAGCGTGACCCATCGGTCTTCTCCTTTTAGCTCGACTGCCATTCGATGTCTGCCCAAAGTGTACTCCCCTCAATTCTAAGTATATCACAGAATTTGTCAATCCAGGAAAGTTTTTTCAAGGAGAAGCCCTAAGTGTACGATTTTGAACACAAAGAAAGTTTTGCCGGATTTCCAGAACGGGGCGTTTATGGCCGAAACAGGCAGTAAAGTACCTTTCTTGTCAAGTCCGGGCTGGCCAAATAGCCGGTGTAAGCCGATGTGTCATCGTTATCAATTTGATAACAAGATTTACCCAGGAGTTGTCTAGCCCCCTGAGCACCCTATATCGAGATTTGAGACTCAGTTTGTGAGGGTAATATTACACTTTTACACAACTCCAATGGCCCCTATGCCCCTATGTGCCCGTTTTTGTACAGTGTGTTCGGATTTGTACACCACAAGCTGTTGCATAATCCGTGCCGTCCGGTGGCATAAGTATTGCATGGCCAGTGGTGAACCCTTGCAACTACCGTGCCCGGCCCCTGGGAATACATGGCACGGAGCTTGCATATACTCTTGTACAGTTTCGTACACTGTCGTGTACAAAAACGTACATTTCATTCATGTGTGTGAGGAGACAATATTACTCCCTCCTTTTAGTCGGTCGGTATCATGCTAAGATACAGTATAGTATTATATAGGAACCTGAACTCCCCGGATTTACTCACATTGACAAATTCTGTCACCTTATTATGTACTTTGCTTCCTATTTACACAGTGTATCAATTTGATACACCTAATGATTTCAATTATTTGGCCCCAAAAATAGTTGGCATAGGCATTGCATCTCTTGTTGATCGGTCAAGTAATCTAACAAGGAGGGAGACATGGGCACGTTGACGCTAATAGTTAAAGGTAACAGGTTCGAGGCGGCAAAGGCAGCAAGTGATAGGGGTATTCCCTTTGTCTTCAAAGAGGAGTTTTCAAGTGGACATGGAGACATAAAGAATACAAGAGGGGTCACATCCGAGGAGCACCGTCTCCCAGTTATGAACTGGTTCGGGGAGACCCCGGACAAAATAGAGGGTTACGGATTCCCGGACGGTACGCTGCTACTTTTTACAGAACATTCCCCGGCTGTGTTACCTTTAATCAAAGAGGAGGGGTAAAATGCAAACAGTATTTACAGGATGGAGGAGTATCACACCGGGCCCATGTTACTTTTGCGGATTTGACGATTCCTGGACGTGTGACGGTAGGGGTAACGTGATGTGTGAATGTCAGGCATGCGTAGACTGTGGTATAGTGGACTGCTACGGATTCCATGAGCCCGGATGTCCACAGATAACGGAGGAGACATGAGAATATCTGAGATCAAAGAAAGACTGCTAGTGTTACTTGAGACGAAAGGCACGGGGTATGACCCGGACTATGACAGCGAAGCATTGATCGAGGCTATCGAAGTGATCGACGCATACGACTACAATTTAAATGGAGGGGTAAAATGCGACTAAAGGGATTGACACTAAACCAGTTACAAGACGTCTTGAAGACCGTCAACAAAAGGGATAAGACGACCTTAAAACTATATTCCGGTGCATGGTCAAGCCGGGCACGGGGTCAGGGATTTGAAAGACGTCACGAATGGTTGTCTTTCACATTGAGACTTGCATCCGGGAAAGACAAATTCCACCGAGTATCACGGTGCTATACTTTCGAGGGATTACACAGCGAAAGACGTCTCAATTGTGTTTGTTGGCACGGTCACCGAAATGTCATGGTAGAGATATTCAAAAGGTTCCCGGAGGCTATTCTCCACAGTTCCTTTGCATCCTACCGAGGGAAAGACGGATTTGAGTCGAACTATCCTGAGACGTTTTATCGTAACATAGGGAGTCAGATATTCCCTCAATACATGGGGGAGGCGTGCGATTGTCAAGACTGCTAATTTATCAGGTTAGCAGTAAACTCTAAGGAGGGACTATGAAAGATCAATACGGTGACACAATACCTAAGCATTTTGTGGAACTAACGAGGGTCGATCCGGGAGAATGCACCGATGACGAACTGAGAATCTTACAGCGGCTTGACTGGTACATCGGCCCGGAGGATGTAGAAATCTGGGTTGACGCAAGTGGATTTGAGGATGACTTAGCCTTTCTAAATGACTTCGACACATACGACCGTGACGGATTATTCCCGGACGGTCAAGTCTTCAGAGTAGCAGACTGTTTGAAACGCTATACCGAGGATAACTTTTATCACGCATAGGAGGCGCACATGGTCAAAGAGACGATGGACTTGATAGGACAAGAAGGTCTTTACACTGTTGGCGAAGACTTTTCAGTCCGGGTTGTGATCCTGAATATTCGGTCGGTGTACGGTCGCTTGCAGTTAAAAGTACAACCAAAACTAGGCACCGGGTCAAAATGGGTCGATCAAGCAAAAGTTTTTCTACATCCACCACCACAAGGAGGATAAATACCATGATTCAACTGATTATCACCAAAACGGGTAAGAGCATGAGGGAAAAGCAATACTCATGCTATGACATCGAGACTAAGTCTTTCGGATCGGTGACAGAGGCTAAGGCATACTTGAAAGACACCTATGGGGATCACAAAAAATCTAAGATGTATTGTGACATGGAGGGAAAGGAGGCAGTTCACATCGGTTACATTTACGGGTTTAGGAACTATCAATTTGAAGACGGTAGACGTGTTTGGTTTTTTGAATCCCATTGGGTCGAGTTCAGGAAGACTGAATCCCTAGACTTACAGACCGTCTAGGTGACCTGTGGTATACTTAATCCACTTCGACCGGGCTTTGCATCATGCCCGGCATTATGTAGGGTTTACAGAGGGAGAAGACCCGGACAAGCGGCTTGAAAGACACCGAGCCGGGCACGGGTCAAAACTCCTCAGAGCTCTGAACATGGAGGGGATAAGATACCGTATAGTGAGGACATGGAAAGGAGGCAGAGACCTTGAAAGAAAGATCAAAAGGCAGCATAACACCGCCCGTAAATGTCCAGTGTGTTTACTGTACACAGAGAATCAGAAGTAACCCGGTCTATATCGGTCAAGAGATGTACAGGCACCGGCGGTGTGTTCCGGGGTCTAAGCGATGGAAAGAATCGACCGGGCCCAAGACGGTAGCAGGAGAGATTTTAAAACTCTATGCAAAAGACAACCCAAAAGAGGAGGATACCGATGGAGGCAACAATTGAAGGTGAAGTATACGATATCGACGAAGTAATGAGTTACGGGCACCTGAAGTTGATCCGGGCCGGACGTCTTGAATGGTATGTAGCAGAAGACACCGAGGCGGCAGGAGTGGCGGCCCGTGACTATTGGAGTGAAATGGCCACAAACGACTCGAAAGAGTTTACTTGCATGGTAGGAGAAGATACTCTGGTCAAGTGGGGTCTTGGTCAATATGCCGGGCCGGGTAACTCACAAGTCAAGAGCCTTGAGGATTGGCTAGACTTGCACCTGGATATACCAGAAGAGACTTGGGGTCACTATGATGGGAGTGAGCTTGACGTGACCAACAGTTCACAGGAACTACAGGACGAGCTCGGTTTTATTCCGACGGTAGCATACCGTCACAACTAAGGAGGAAAAAATGGCGGGGACAAAACTTTTCTTTAGGAAGTGGTTAAGTGAGGAGGGGTTGACCTACACCGGCTATACAAAACTGCCGGGACTCGAAAAGAAGACCTACAGGCAGCGGTACTATGGTCTTAGCCCGGTTGAATACCTTAGTCTTATAAATCGGGCTATAGCTGCCCAGAAAGAGGCAGAAAGGAGGGGAAGATAATGAAAGACGCCACTCTTGGATTCACGGGCTGGATTCTAGTCCTGTGGGCTCTGGGGGGCTTCGATCCTATGGTGATCGTGTATTCCCCCGTTGCCTTAGCGGTTTACTTGCTTTTCTCACAACCCGAAAGGAGGTAAGACGTGCCAATAGAATATGCCGGGTATCTCTGGATTCTGGCCGTGGTGATTCTCACAGGCTACGGTCTGTTGAAACTATAGGAGGGTCTATGCCACAAAAACCTATGACGACTCAAGAGGTATTAGAGAATGTCAAGGCGATGTACCTTGAACTGAAAAGACTGGCCGTCATCAACACGGCCCTGAGACTAGAAGTGTCACTGAGGGGCCTGGAACTGTTCGAGCCCTATGTCAAATGTCTCAAGGAGAATCCATGCAAAGTTATAGAGAAATATTGAGGCGGATCACAAAAGAGGCTAATCGAGAACCTATGCAGAGACTTAGGAGACTACGGAGAGAGTTTATGCCCGTGGTCAAAGACTGGCCCCGCTTCAAAAAACGGAAAGGAGGAAGACGTGGAAAACCGTAACACTATTAAGCTGCTTCAAGAAGTCCGGGACTTTGTTGACGGGGTACTACAGTCAAAAGTCCTTAACGAGCATTTTGAATACGACCTGGTCAGTCTCAGAAAGGCAACAGGGGACATTCTCGGATGGTATTTCAAGATGACCCCGGCGGCATATCGATTGTTCCTTTGCCGCCATTGTCAGAGATTTGCTCCAGGTGCGGAAATCTATAAAGACGATGACGGTCAATTCACCTGTGACGAATGCGCCTATTCCTTGACCGACTTTGATCGAGGGATCAGGCTAGAAGACGTAATCTAAGGAGGGACTATGGAGACGATTATTGAATGCCCAAAGTGCGGGGGCCTGGCCTGGTTCCAGTGGGTCTTTACCGAGAGCAACAAGGTTCCATCCTACCGCTGTGTACAGTGCTCCTATACGGTCTGGATCAATCACACGCCGGTCAGGATCGTGGAGAAGATTGACCAACGGGGAAAGTATGACAGAAAAAGGGGTAAAGAATGAGGAGCCTGTACGCAACAAATTGGAAAGCGGATTTCCCTTGGCTATGGGCCGGTCTGGCCGTCCTGGTTGTCCTGGCCGCCGGACTCATGGCCCTGGGGTACTTGCTCGGAAGACTTTTCTGCTAAGATCGAGTAAGTTCCTATGGTCAGCAACATCGAATAAAGTACAGGGTCTTCAGCTAGGAGTGAATAGAACCCGTCAGAGATCGCATGGTTGATGTCGGGGCTCGTTTCAAGCCCTTTCCACATGATCTTAGGCAGAGTCACAGTGACAGACCGAGACACGGGCGTCATGCACTCAGTCAATAAGTCCATGCGCCCATGTTTGGTCAATACCTTGGTCACAAGTTTTCCAAGAGAATCGTATTCCATAGGGGCCTATCGAGGTCGGATTTGGTACAAAGCCTGCTTTTCTGGCCTGCCGACTTTGTATCCTGGATTCTTGGCCAGCCTGCGGATTTGGTTGTATATCGCTAAGGCCGAACTGTAAGCCTTTTGGCTAACGAGTTCAGTAAAACGGCTGTCCAGGTAGATCAACTTTTGGGCCTTGGGTATGCTACCATAAAATCTGTACCCTTTCCGCTTCAAGGCCGCTCGGTTCTCACCGAGGGCAGACTGTGACCACCAGTCAGACCTTTCCATCAATGTTGTGTGCTCTGTCGCTGACAAGTCAGATTCCACCGCCTTTTTTAACAATGACAATACCACACGCTTCATGTTCCCTCCTATTTTTTTGTTGTGAGGCTGCTTAGATCAAGTTTTATGCCCCCCTTGGAAGGAGACACTATCAGTTTGCCCGGCTCATTATCTTTCTTGTGTAGGTATGCCAGAGTCAGACGAAGTGCATTCTCTAGGGCTGCAACCCTGAGCTCAAGGTGATCGATCCTTGACCGCTTGATGGTACGAGCTATGATGTTTGACATAAGTTCTCCATGAGTCCATGAGGCATAGAGCCCGAAGGACGTTGCACCGGCTTCGGGACTTTCCGCTATACGGGCCGACATGCAATCGGTCTTTCCTATGCCTCAATCTTAGTTTAGCACAAGACTTGCATCCTGTCAAGGTTTGTGCTAGACTTAGAGAATGGAGGTACACCATGCTCAATGAAAGGCTATTGCTGTCGTGTCTGTGTCGCAAGTCTATGTATTATAAATACAAATCCTCTATAGCTCCGGGATACTTTTCGGACATGGAGTCCCGGAAGGTCTATGAAACTATGTCCGGTCTACACGAAAAGAGCACGGGGGATATCCCGTTGGAACTTTTACATCTACCGGAGGTCATGGACTTACCATTGGCTGAAGCATCTCTTGAAGATTTCGCTGTCCGATGTAAGCTGAACGAAGTTCAACTCTCACTGGCCAAGCGGTTGAACTCTCCAAAACTGCTTACGATCAGTGAAATCGAATCCACTATGCCCGGAGTAGGTCGTGATCTTCCGGTATCTTCAGATTTAAAATTGTACCAAGGGAACGGGTACATCCGGCCACGTTACCCGATTGACTGTGGGCCTATGTCTGCCGCCCTTGAAGGCGGAATGTCTTGTGGGGAGTTATGTATCATCGGGAGCCCGCCGTGGGGCGGGAAGACACACACTCTGACGACATTCGGGGCATGGGCTGTGTCTCAGGGTCATCCGGTTCTCCATGTCATCCTCGAAGACCTTGCCCACGATGTCCACGGGTATTATCAAAAGGCTCTGGGGGTCAAAGAGACTCCGGGTCACTTGTTCTTGCTCGACTCCAATTCAGGGCCTACCACTGTCCCGACTGTGTCGAAGTACATCAACAAAATCTTTCTGAAATACTATCAAAGTATACAAGAAGAAGCAAGACTTACTGGGAACACGTTGATACCACGTCCACCACTGGTCATCGTGGACTACATGGACATCGTACACTCAGAGCATGAAGACAAAGTCATCAGGCTTGAGAACATCACCAGAGACCTTAGACGCATGGCGAACAAACATAATCTCCTGGTTATGACTGCATCACAGACCGATGTAGACTCCTGGGGAAAGTCATTCATCACAAACCGAAACCTTGCGGGAAGTAAAGTCGGAAAGGCCGCCAACGCTGATATAATCATCATGCTTGCTCAGGAAGATTGGCAAAGGCCGTCAGGTCAGGCTAAGTTTATCATCACCAAAGGACGAGGAAGACGTATAAGACAGCAAGAATTCCCTGTCGTCCTTGACTGGGACAACTGTTCTATCAGGTTCATGGTTCAACAAGAACCACTCTACCAAGGTTGAATGCTGTATATAATATATAATATAATAATACTTAGTCACCTTTGGTGACAGAAAGGAAGACCTATGATCTGTAACAACTGTGGAAAAGATTACAAAGAGGTCTTTGAAAACGGTAGTTACTGTTTTGGATGTGGTAACAGAGAAAACTTCGGTAGTGGCTTACTTGACAGTAAGCTGAAAGCTAAAGAACTTGAAGTGTTCTATGCTCATCTATCGGCTCAAGATGTGAAAGACATTGGTCTAAAATGGAACATTGTCCCGATACAACTAGGGGTTTACGGAGTACATTTGGCAATAAGCAAGTTTACTCCGAGTGTGAACTGGATCGTCTTTCCTGTACTTGATGAGAATGGGCGTGAGATCATGTCTCAGTTACGGGCATGGAAAGGAACTCACAAGACTAAGTATCTGAGTTCCAGGACTGAAGACGTTGATCCTACCGGCGTGGTATGGAAGTCTTGGCACCAAAAGTCTTGGAATACTCCTGGCCTTCAACACCCTGTCGTAGCTCCAATGCGTTATCCGTTGATCGGCATAGTCGAAGGCATTCCAGACGGTATCAGGCTGTCCCAGTTCTTGCCTACAATAGCATTGATCGGCTCTACCCCAGACCAGGCAAAGATCGATACAGTGCTCAAGTCCGGTGAAAGATTTGTTGTCATGCTCGATGCAGACGCCTTGGATCATGCCTTTGATATCCAGCGGCGTCTAGGAGTGCAGCGGACACTTGTTATTCCCCTGGTATCCGGTGATCCCGCAGATTTGACACCGGCTCAGTTAGGTGGTATCCTAAGATCATGGGACATTGTATGACCGAACAAGAAATGCTTGACGAGACAATCAGCGGAATGGCCGGAGTCATAGCCAACGACTTTATCCAGAAAGCCGTACATCTCTGCTCCAAATGTGGTGGGATGCTTTATCTGCACAATCATGGGACTCATGTCATCAAAGCCGGAGTGTGTATGGCGTGTGAAACATGGTACACAAGCGGTTTGATAGAACTTCAGTGGATGGGCGGAAATGGAGAGGACGTGCAGCCATGAATTGGGACTGGTTTGACATCAAGGCTTTACTTTGGTTTGGGATAGGCGTTTGTCTCTGGCTGATACTGGTCGGCTGTGTCCATAAGCCTGATATCCTTCGTGAGAAAGACTGTGTCAAAATCAAAGCTAAAGGGATGGTGTCAGTTTATTTCTGTGACGACATCCCAAAACCAAAAGGGAAAACACCATGATAGAAAACATACTTTTTAATGTGTTGGCTATAATATGTGCGATTCTCTTGATTGCTTGGGCTGTATCAAATGGCTGACCCAATACTGCCCGATACCTGGAGAAAGCCGTGTGACTCCTGCCCACTCCGGGGAAGTCACTTGGCGGGGTTCTTCGTTCCCTCGATCCAAGAGACTATCAATCCGAAGTGGATGCTGATAGGAGAAGCCCCTGGATACGATGAGGCCCATGCAAATCCTAAGCAGCCTTTTCTTGGGCGGGCCGGTCAGGTCTTGCGTAAGTCAATGTCAGGCGTGATCGCAAGCCTGGGGTTGAGACTGCCTGGATCGGCCCTGCCTTACATTACCAATGCCGTGAAGTGTTGGCCCGGCCAAGGCAATGAGACTCCGACAGTCGAGGCGATCAATGCGTGTCGAGAAGCATACCTCGATGACGAGATCAAGAACTTCAAAGGCCGGAAAGCTGTGTTGCTCGGTGCGACAGCGGCTCACGCCGTCAATCACAAAAAGCTGAAGATGCAGACCATGATCGGGGAGCCTGTCAAGTACCTCGATCACTTGTGTATGACGACCTGGCACCCGGCATATTTCCTGTACAATCACTCGAAGCAGATTCTTGTGGATATCGAAAGGGCGATTCGATGGGCGATAAGGTAACAACGGTCGTCAACATCAGAACCAATGCCTATGACGTTTACATAGGACGTGGCAGTAAATGGGGCAACCCATTCAAAATAGGACAAGACGGAACGAGAGGCCAAGTCATTTGTAAATATATGGCGTGGATTCTTGCTGACCTTGATCTTATCCAAGCGTTGTCAGAACTCAAGGGTAAACGTCTCGGATGTTTTTGTGCTCCAAAACCATGCCACGGTGATGTCCTGGTCGAACTCATAAATAAAGGGGTAAAGTGATGCCGAGTTTCGTCTTAGAGTTTGAAGTGCTTTGTGAAAAGTGCGGTGCGGGGCTGTGCAACAAAAGCAGCACACGGGACAGTTTGAGACGACACACGCCACAGGTGACCGTAGAACCCTGTTCAAAATGTCTTGACGATGCTGATGACGCTGGCTATACCAGAGGCTATAAGGAGGGAGAGGCCAGCCATGAATGAACTCGTACTCGACATCGAGACTCAAAAGAACGAGAACAACAGCCTGCATCTCCGGGTAGTCTGCATCGGCATCCGGGTTTTGAATGACGAAGACGGCTTCAGTAAAGACATCGAAGAAGGCCGACAGTGCTACGTCATCGATCATAACATCATAACTGACTTTTCACGGCGAGACAAACTGATTGAGATGTTCGAGAATTATCACGGTAGGATCATTGGCCACAACCTTGTGCATGACATCGGTGTACTCCAGAACAGCGGATTTACGTTCCCACACACCGAGTTCTTTGACACCTATATTGCTCTGCGGAATATCAATCCGTGGGAGACCCGATTCGGTCTCAAGCCCTGGGGGATATATCTTGGCATGGAGCCCTGGTGGTTCGACATGCGGGCATGGTGGGACATAGGTGACACCCAGGACGCCGATGTAAAAGAACTCATGGAATATAACCTCGGAGACCTTGATGCAAATACTTTGTTGTACCGATACTGTCTCGACAAATTCAGTGGGCTCCCTGGGCTCTGGCCTACATTTCAACTAGAGAACTTTCTCATTCCCCATGTCGCCAGGATGAGGTCTCATGGTCTAGGAATAGACTATGAAGAAATCAAACGACGCCAGGGGGACATCGAGAAAGAACTGGCTGACCTCGAACAGTCTGTGGCGAAAGACTACGGCCCGACAAACTTACGATCCCATATGCAAGTCGCCAGGCTCTTGTTCGACGTTTTGAAACTCCCTCAAGTCGAAAACCGGAGCACGAAAGAAGACGTTCTGAAGACACTCCAAGCCAGGTCTCCTCATCCGTTTATTGATCTGATGCTGAAGTATCGAGAGATCGAGAAACAGAAATCGACGTTCCTTGATCCTATCATCGGCACGAAAAAGAAACCGGCTCTAGCGGTCAATGGGATGTTATATACCGACTTGAGGATTCACGGAACTGACACGACTCGGTTCTCATCCCACAATCCAAATGTCCAAAACTACCCCCAGAAACTTCGTGTGATCTTCAATCCTCGAAATGGGATGTTCATGTGGTATGACATGGATCAGCTTGAGTTCAAAATCTGTATGGATGTCTCAGGGCAGCAGGACGTAGTCGAAGAAATTAAGAAAGGCGGAGATGCCCACGATGCTACAGCAAGGATTCTGTTTGGATCGACCGACAAAGAAAAGCGTGACCTGGCGAAGACTACGAACTACGCAAAGACCTACGGGGCGGGAATAGGAAAGATCATGCGGACTGCCGGGGTGTCTATGGAAAAGGCTCAGGAATTAGACTGGACTTATAACCAAAAGATGACCCGGCTCATGGCTTACATCAAAGCCGTCCATGACCGGATCGAGAAAGACTTGACTGTAGTGAGCCCGTTTGGCAATGTCTGGGTCTTCCCGTACACGTTTGAGAATGCTGACGGCCAGTCATACTACCGCCTGATATCCAGTGCCAAACGTGAAGGATTCAACCGGATCATCCAGAGCATGGGTCACCTTTTACTCTTGCTGACCTGGGTTTACTTAATCAATCGGCTTGAGGAGGGAGGGCTCCTGTACAACGGCGTGGACTTTGCCAATGAGATACACGACGAACTACTCATGGACATCAAGCCTGAGCTAGTCAGCCAAGTCGGTATGTTGTGCCATGAGGCCCTGAGCAAAACCAACGAACTGTGTGAGAAATACTTCGGGTATAAATTCAGTCTTCCGATCACCGGGACTATTAAGTACGGGGAGAAATGGCAAAAATGACCTGGTGTCTTGACACTCTCGGATATCTGTGCTATCCTAAAAATGAAGGTATCAACACTATTGAGAAACTAAAATCGTTTAAGGAGGATGTCATGTCTGATTGTTACAAATCTCCCCCACAATTCGGGAATCCGTTTGGGGCCGAAAAGCATGATTTGAGTGGACTACACGATCCGGCTAACATTGGAAGGGCCGTGGCAGTAATAACCAAAACGGTCGAAAAAATAGAGACCCATGTAAAAGAAGCCTTTTTCGATATCGGGTTTATCGAAAGGCACGGAGAATACTTTCAGGCCGGAGTTTTTGCGACACCCTTTACTTGTCATGCTGTCGAGGTCACTGGAAAGGACGGGAGGTACATGGGAGTCCTTGTCTTCATCCCCTTTTCCATAACTCACCTGGACAGCGGTAAGATCATCAAAGAAACGGCAAAATCAAGTTAAGGAGGTATCGATGAGTTTCACATTTCAACCAACACAACCACCGCAACAGCCTACGGCACCGCCGGGGCCAGTTGCTCCTCCGGGAAGTGTCCCGGTGGAAATGCAATCTGACCCAGGATACAATCCTGGGCCTCCAATGGGGCCTCCAGCCCCGCCGGTTTACAATCCCGGAATTCCCCCTTATAATCCAGGGGTTCCTCCGGGGCCTCCAGTTTACAATCCTGGGCCTCCGGCGGCTCCGGCTCCGCCTACACCCGTGTTTAACCAGGCAACAGGGCAATGGGAACTTCCTGGCAATCCTACTCCCCCAGGTTTTTATCCGACAGCAAATCCCTCGGCTCCTCCTCCAGTACCCCCAGGTTATTCCACAATGCCTCCTGGAGCCCCGACTGCACCCCCAGGGTATTCTCAGACACCGACTTGGGCTCCTCCGGGGCCGCCTGCGGCTCCTGGGCCTGCCTGGGGGCCTCCTGGTGGCGCACCACCGCCTCCACCGCCGGTTCAGTGGGCACAAGGGCCGAATGGGCAATGGTACCAAGTCCAGCCCCAGGCTCGGCAAGGAGGGAACCTGACGTTTTTGTGTGGGATGTATCCGTCTAAAGACCCAACTAAGACAAGCCTGAATGGGGGATCACGGAGTCCCGTTGCATTGCCAAATGGATTGGTCATTCCTGGCGGTGTCCGGTTCATTGTGACGACAGCCAAGCCAGGGAGCAATGCCAGGTCACCTTATACACTCTGGGTCGTCCCGGCGGACAGATGACGATGGAACATGAACATGAGTTTGTAAGTCAGTGCTGTGGAAGACCCCAGGGTATAACTCCGGGTCTGTGTCCATCATGTAAGGATTGGACGGGCTTTGAATGCGAATGCGGGCAGATAAAGGAGGAATGAATGAGTCTCGACCCCGGCATTGACTCCGGGGCTGCGTTCGGGATCATGTACGACCGGCTCCTGGGTCTTCTAAAAAATGGATCAGTCAGAACAGAGGCCCGTAAATGGGTAGCAAGTACCAACGTGTCCTACGGCACCTTTAATTGGTGCTGTAGGGTTCTTGGTATCAATCAAGACAAGGCAAGATCAAGACTGAATAAGCTGAACAAATCCGATCTTGCGAACACGATCATCTTATTTCACCTAGAGAAAGAGGCTCCGAATGAAGAAAGCACGATCAAAGATTTGTCAGGCAATCGTGAGACCGAGAATAACCCCTGTGAACTGTGAGGAAAACCCGGCAGCGAAGATACTGTTCTGGGACTTAGAGACCGGCGGGGTCAATGCACTTCGGTCTGACCTTGGAGTAACACTGTGTTTCGGGTACAAATGGTTAGGAGATGACGATGTTCATGTCTTGACCGTGGACAAATTTCCTGGATGGTTTACCAAGGCACACGGAGTCCAGGACAAAGGACTCCTGATTGCGGCAGTCAGTATCATGGACGAGGCGGAGTTACTTGTGGCGCATTACGGTGACAAATTCGACCGTAGGTTCCTACAAGGGCGTCTAGCGATCCACGGGCTCCCGTCTCCTTCTCCGGTCAAACAGAGAGATACTTGGCGGATAGCCCGGAGAGCATTTAACTACTCATCGAACAGACTCGGTAATCTGGCTATGACTCTCGGACTGACGGAACAGAAACACCAGAAAACCCGTGACGAATGGCCGGGATGGTGGTTTCGGGCAATGGCCGGAGATCAGACAGCGATCCACGAAATGGCCGAATACTGCGCCCAAGATGTTCGGACTCTTGAAGAAATATATTTCAGGATCAGGCAGTACGACTATCCACATCCCAGGCTTGTCATTGACCGGAGCCTTTGTGGGATTTGTGGGAGCAAAGACATCACCTATCATGGCTTTGCTTATGTCGGCCAGAATAGGTATCGACAGTTCCAGTGTAAGTCCTGTGGAAAGTGGGACAGAGAACGCAAAGCAAAAATATAGGAGATCAAAATGCACAAACCGAAGTTTTTCTTGGGCAGACGGACTGAAGGTAGGGGCTATGAAATCGGGGACAATGCAGCTAATTTTGATCCAAACGGCGGCTGGCCATACGACGAGGAGGGTTTTTTGGTGACTTTGTGCCCTGAAAAGTTTGAAAAAGCATTTCCACATCTCAAACTCCGGGACGGTCAGGTCAAGCAAATCAGGATCACGGCCAGTTTCGTAACCAAAAGGCGGTCGTGATGGGGGAGTATGTTCGATGGGTAGTGGCGATACTGGTGAGCTACGGAATTTTGGTAGGCATGTTGTCTAGTCTGTTATTCGGCTGTGCCACACCAAAACCTGTTCTGTACAACACCGAGGGATGGAGATGTACTTACGACCATCGAATCCTGTACAAAACAATCGAGGTCTGTGGGCCGGTGGAGAAAGGGCGATGAGTCTCAGCGTTGTGGACAGGGACACAAAGGGGGCGAAGGGGCACGGCCAGATAATATGCGGGCCGAAAGGCTGTCAGCGGCGGAGTTCTGGCCAATCGGTGCAATTCCGATCTGGGACTCACCTGTCAAAACAATCACGTCCAGAACACAAAAGTATGTGTTCATTCTGCAATGACTTAGATGACATATATAAATTGGAGGAACCATGTTTGATTTAAGTAATGTCTTCGGATCAAAGGGTATCATCGGCTCGGTCATGGATGTCCTCAAAGACACGGGGATAGTGGTCGATCCTGAGACCAAAATAAAAGTCCAGCAGGCGTTGTTCGACTATCAAGTCAAGATCGAAGAACTCCACGCTAGAGAAATGGAGACAATCAATGCCACGATGCAAGCCGAGGCGAAGTCGGAGCATTGGGCTCAATGGCTATGGCGTCCGACAATCGGGTTTTCGTTCTCCGCTGTGATCGTGAACAACTATATCCTGATGCCTTATTTCAGCAAGTTGGTCGTCCCAATCGTGATCCCTGACAATGTCTGGACAGCAATGTTGGTCATCCTGGGTGCTGCCGCCGCTACAAGGGGCTGGCAAAAAGTCGAGGAGACCAAGCATAACGGAAAGAACGGGAAGACATGAAGATATATCGGAACCTTGAACATGAAGTAAAGTACATGAACAAACTCCGGGAGTATCTTGACTCGTCTCCCAGGGAAGGAGTCCATGTTTCTGACCTCATCAATCCCCGGAAAGCGTTCTTCAAGCGGGTTTCTCCTCTACCGTTGACTGACAGAGAAGTCGGGTATTTCATAACAGGTCGAGTCCTTCACTTGATCGTTCAAACTGCTCTGGGGATTAAAGAAGAACGCCGGGTCTACTTTGCCGAGCCTCACAAAGTCACTGTCGAAGGCAATGAAGACCTCCAAGTCGGGACTCTTGAGGGTGATCCCGGAGAGTTCAAGACTACCAGGAAATGGAGTATTCCTTCAGTCCCGGATCAACAGTATCTCGATCAGGAAGGAATGTACTGTGCGATGGAGAACGCCCTAGACCCCGCAAGAGGTCTCCGGGGGCATATCTGGGTTCTTTACCTGACACCAGGGCGGAAGTTTGATGGATCGAAGATAACTTATCCTCAGTTCGTGTTCTGGACTGTCGAGTACGCCCCGGAAGACTTGGAGGCGATCCGACAGAACATGAGGTACCGCAGAGATGCTTTTGTTCAGGCATTGGCTACCAAGACTGAGGAAGACTTTAAAAAGATGCCATTGTGTTATGACTGG
>Ga0209322_10000267_pt1 | contig 29152 bp, 25 predicted proteins | sample Rifsed19ft1_FD_184013 | JGI IMG/M metagenome (GOLD analysis project Ga0209322, IMG submission 184013) | Soil microbial communities from Rifle, Colorado, USA - sediment 19ft 1 (version 2) | ecosystem: Environmental > Terrestrial > Deep subsurface > Rock core/Sediment | place: Rifle, Colorado... | reverse complement strand
CTCCCCTTTGCGGGAGAGGGTGGGCGAAGCGCGGGGTGAGGGGGGGGAACTATCCGCTTCGGTCTACGATTCCTTCAAATGAGAACCGCAAAAAAGAGAAGGGCTACGGCAATAGCCGTAGCCCTTCTTATCCGTTCTGACATAAAATCCCGCGGCTTTCAAGCCGCGGGTTCTAATACCAGTCTCTGTCCGGCACCGTCTTTTTCGGCAGCGCCTTTCCTTCGAGCAGATGCTCCTTCACGATCGCCTTGGCGTCAGCGCCGCTGAGGTCCCTGTAGAAGACGTTATCGGGGAATACCGCCGCGAGCGGCCCCTCCTGGCACAGGCCCAGGCAGCCTGTCTGCACAAGGCTCGACCTGCCGAAGGCATTCTGCTTCTCGAACTCCTCGGCGAGGGCCATCAGCACCTCCCTGCTGCCCCTCTGGGCGCATGACCCCCTCGGGTGCCCCTGCGGCCTCTCGTTGACGCACACACAAAGAAATCTTTCAGGTTTGGACATTTCAAAAACCTCCATAATTTATTCAGAGCCGCACACCATGTAAGTATACCAGCAAAAAAGGACCCTTGTGGTCCTGAATGGGCCGGGGCAAAAAAAAGCGGGTCCAGGCTTTTGCCCGGACCCGCTCTGGTGCGCGCGGCGCACCCTACATATTTTTTTACGCCCCGCTCTTCTCCGTCTTCTCTGGCTGCTTCTTTGCTACCCTTATGAAGAGCTCGTCGAGCTGCTTCTGGTCCACGACCGAAGGCGCGTCTGTCATGAGATCGGTCCCCTTCTGCGTCTTGGGGAACGCGATGACTTCGCGTATCGAATCCGACGCCGTCATGATGGAGAGCACCCTGTCGAGTCCGAAGGCTATTCCTCCGTGAGGGGGCGTGCCGAACTTCAGGGCGTCGAGGAGGAAGCCGAACCGGGACTGCGCCTCATCCTTGTTTATGCCGAGCATCTCGAAGATGCGCGACTGCACGTCGCTCCTGTGTATCCTTATCGAACCGCCGCCTATCTCGCTGCCGTTCAAAACAAGGTCGTATGCCTTTGCCCTGACAGTGAGGGGCGCGCTCTCGAGCTTATCGAGGTCCTCATCCATCGGGGAGGTGAAGGGGTGGTGCACGGCCACGTGCCTCTTTTCGGCCTCGTCATACTCGAACATCGGAAAGTCCGTGACCCATACGAAGTTGAGGCCCTCTTTGGGTATGAGGCCCAGCCTTCCGCCGATGTTGAGCCTCAATCTGCCGAGCACGGTATTGGCTATATTCGCCTTGTCTGCGCCGAATAAGAGCAGGTCGCCCTTCTCAGCGCCGGTGGCCTTCACTATCGCGTCCTTTTCCGCGTCGCTAAGGAACTTCGCTATGGGAGACTGCCAGCCCTCGTCCGTGATCTTCACCCAAGCGAGGCCCTTTGCGCCGAAGGAGACCGCGAACTCCGTGAGGTCGTCGAGGTCTTTCCTCGAGAACGTCCCGCCGCCCTTGACGCACAGGGCCTTTACCACGCCGCCCTTGGCCGCGGCGTCGGCGAATACCTTGAAGCCAGAGCCTGAAAGCTCTTTTGTCAGGTCCTTCAATTCAAGGCCGAACCTGAGGTCCGGGTTGTCTACGCCGAACCTGCCGACAGCCTCTGCGTAGGTAAGGCGCGGGAAGGGCGGGGTGAGCTTGTATCCCGCCTCGTTGAACATGCGTACTACAAGCCCTTCCATGACGGAGATGACGTCCTCCCGGTCCACAAAGCTCATCTCAGCGTCTATCTGCGTGAACTCGGGCTGCCGGTCTGCCCTCAAGTCCTCGTCCCTGAAGCACTTCACTATCTGGAAGTACCTGTCGAAGCCCGAGATCATGAGTATCTGCTTGAAGAGCTGCGGCGACTGGGGCAGCGCGAAGAAATGTCCGGCGTTCAGGCGGCTGGGCACGAGGAAGTCCCGCGCGCCCTCTGGCGTGCTCTTGGTGAGCACAGGCGTCTCGACCTCTATGAAGCCCTTCTCTGAAAGGTAGTTCCTCGTCGCCATCGCGACCCTGTGGCGGAGCATGAGCTTCTTCTGGAGTGCGGGCCTCCTGAGGTCCAGGTACCTGTAGGTTAGCCTGGTCGTCTCCGCGACGTCGGTGTCGTCCTCTACCATGAAGGGGAGGTTCTCCGAGTCGTTCAGCACCCTCATCTCGTGCACCTCGACCTCGACCTGGCCCGTGGGCAGGTTGGGGTTCTCGGTGCCCTCTGGCCTCTTCCTTACAAGGCCCTCGACAGCCGCCACGAACTCGTTTCTTAATTCGTGCGCCTTGTCATGCACTTTGTTCGGGCTCTCCGGGCTGAAGACGAGCTGGACTATCCCGGCCCTGTCCCTCAAGTCGATGAATATGAGGCCACCGTGGTCCCTCCTCCTCTGTACCCAGCCCATGAGGCAGGCCTTTTTTCCTATGTCCGCCGGAGTAATCTCCCCGCAGTACGAGGTCCTCCTCCAGCTACCCATTTTTTCGAGCAAACGAATTACCTCCGTTCAGTTGAAAATGCGCATTTTTGGGATATATTCATATATCCCAAGGGAACAATTTAAATTGCCTGAGGCACAAAAGACAAGAGAAATCTCGGGATTCGATCTTATATCATACGGAGTTGATTTTTTCAATGCGCAGAGGGCGAAAAATCAATTTTTATCTTGACAGAAAGTACATACAAAAGGCTATAATGCAACAATCGTCACCCGAAAAATTTAATTCCCCAGGGGGGAAAACTACGTAAGGAGGCAATGATGAAGAGAACGGGCTTCTTGATTCTCCTCCTGGCTTGTATTGGTATTGCCGTGGGGCTGGTGGCCGCAAAGTCCAGCCACGCGGAATACGGGGACATCGTCCTCAACAGCAAGTCAGCGAGCATGCAAAAGGCTGGAGTGGACCCGGTCGTGTTCCCGCACTGGTTTCACAGGATCAGGTTCAAGTGCAAGGTATGCCACGAGGACATCTTCATACTAAAGAAGGGCGCCAACGACATCAACATGGGCGCCATAATGAACGGGGAGTTCTGCGGCAAGTGCCACAACGGACTTGTAGCGTGGGAGCCCCTCTACTGCGACAGGTGCCATTCGTACAAGGGCGAGCCCGCCGCACCCGGCAAACCGAATACCAATTAAGGGAGGAAAGCGATGAAAGCATCTTCATTCAAGAGACTGAAGGCTGCTCTCCTCTGCTCGCTTGTGGCGGTATTCGGATATGCTGTCACCGGCACGGTGGAGTCCGCTCAGGCGCCCAAGAAGTCCGGCGACCAGAGCGCAGCGGCCGCACCCGCGCCAAGGAAAGAGGCGCCTTCATCAACCAAGATAGACCCCAAGGACCCGTCCAGCGTCATCTACCTCGACACCTCGGGCAAGCCGGCCGGCATCGGCGACCCGAGCAAGCCGGCGAGCACGGCGTTCAAGGCAGGCATGGGCTGGCACCCGCAGGCCCTCTCCGCGGCGGGACTTCCCAAGGACAAGTACGGCCTCGTCGACTGGGCCAAGCTCGTCAGGCAGAACATAATAAACCCCAAGGGCTCGATCGACCCGGACGCAACGGATGACGAGCCCCTCAAGATGGACGTGGTCATCACGGCGAAGGGCGACTTCGTCAGCGACGTCATCTATCCGCATGAGATGCATACATACTGGCTCAAGTGCGAAGTATGCCACCCTTCGATCTTCGTGCCTGCCAAGGGCGCGAACGATATGACGATGGTGGGCATCGTGCAGGGCCAGTGGTGCGGCAGGTGCCACGGAAAGGTAGCCTTCCCCCTCACCGACTGCAACAAGTGCCATTCGTCTCCCAAGAAGGCCGCAAAGTAATCGATGAAAAGATGTCTTTCGATATTCATCCTGATAGTCGCGGTCCCGGCAGCAGCCGGGGCCGCCTCTATCGGCGATATCAGGCTTGATTCAAAGGCCGAGAGCATGAAGAAGGCCGGGGTCGGGCCGGTCATATACCCGCACGCCCTCCATGAAAAGCTCTACAAGTGCAACGACTGCCACCCGAAGATCTTCAAGGACAAGCACGGCGCCAACAACCTTACAATGAAGGCGAACATGGAAGGCAACTTCTGCGGCGCCGCCAACTGCCACAACAGCCCCAAAGCATTCCCGCTCTTCAACTGCGTCAAGTGCCATACGAACGTAGGCGTAAAGAAATAGTTAGCCCCCGCGTTTTTTCCGCTCCCCTTCAAATAAATCCGGCAGCCTCTTTATCGGCAAGCACCAGCACCTCTTCCCCCTGTACCGCGCCTGCCGGATAATCTCCTTTCAGCATGCCCTTTAACGCGTCGGCCTTTTCCTTTCCCGCGACAAGGAAGAGGGTCTTCTTCGCGCGGCTTATGGCTTCAAGGGTCATGGTCACCCGCCACGACCTGAGCTTCGGGACGTAGTTCGCCATCACAAGCCCCTTCGGGCTTGCGCTCGCCCCGGTATCAGGGAATACGGAGAGCGTATGGCCGTCAGCGCCCAGGCCGAGGAGCACGAGGTCGAACCCCGGCAGGCCGTCGGGCCCAAGGCCGAGAAGCGCCCTTATCTCTTCTCCATATTCGGACGCGGCCTCATGGGGAGGCAGCTCGCCCCTGATGCGGTGGACGTTCTGTTGCGGGATATCGACCCTTGAGATGAGCGTCTCGAACGCTGATTTGAAATTGCTCAGGCCGTCTTCAGGGGACACGCACCTCTCGTCTCCCCAGAGGAGGTGCGTTGAGGCCCAGTCTATCTTTCCTGAGTATTCCGGAGAGGCAATGAGCTTGTATAGCTCGATTGGTGTGCCGCCGCCCGAGAGCACGGCAATAAAAAAGCCCTTTTCCCCGAGGGCCGCGTGGAAGGATTCAACGAAGCTATCCGCGGCAGCCCTTGCGAGCGCCGCCGAGTCATCGAAAACAATAAGACGCCTCCCGGCCATCACCATGCCCTGCCCATGCCGGACACCGTCTTTATTGTCGCGCCTTCGACGAGGCTCGCCGCGTACCTCGCCGCTCCCATGAGGCCTGTCCTGTCGTTCAATATGACATAAACGGGGATGTTTGACATAAGCCCGTCGTACCTGCCCTTGTCCCTGAAGGCGTCGAGGAACCTGCCGTCAGAAAGGGCCTTCAATATCCTGGGCGCGATGCCGCCGCCTATGTAGACGCCGGCCAATGCGAGGGACTTCAATGCGAGGTTTCCCGCCTCTGCGCCGTAGGCACAGAGGAAGAGCCCGAGCGCTTCCCTGCAGCCCTCGTCAGTGCCGTTAATGGCCTCGTCCGATATGACCGCCGCCATGCCCTCTGCCTCGAACCTTTTTTTGAGGCGCTCTGTCTCTGTACCCCTCCTTGACCTCACAAACTCATAGACGTTCTCAATGCCCGGGCCGGAGACTATCCTCTCATAGCTTACGTGTCCGTACTTTTCGATAAGGAACTTAAGGAGCTCTACTTCAAGCGCGTTCCTCGGCCCGAAGTCAGTATGCCCGCCCTCTGACGCCGAAGGCAGGTGCGCCTTTCCGTCCCAGAAGAGTATTGCCTCGCCAAGCCCTGTGCCCGCCGCTATAAGGGCGGCGTTGCCTTGAGAGGGCCTGCCCTTTTGAAGGACGTGAAGATCGTCCTCCGGGAGGAGCCCCACTCCCCAGCCTATTGCCGCCAGGTCGTTTATGAGGGCGAGGTCTCTTAGCCCGAACTCCTTTTTAAGCCCTGCCCTGTCCACCACCCAGTTGAAGTTCGTGAGCCTGCAGACGTCGCCCGCTATGGGGCAGGCGATCCCCAGGGCGGCGGAGGTGACATCAGTTGCCTCGCCCGCTTTCAGGAATTGCCGGAATATCTCCGCGGGCCCGCTGTATCGGGCGTTCGAGAAGGACGCCTCCCTTACGAGCCCGAGTGTCGCCCCCCTTAATTCGAAGATGGCCATGTAGGTCTTCGTGCCGCCTATGTCACCGGCGAGTATGAGCCTACTTCTCATAGTTCACCCATGCCCTCCCGTCGCCCGCCATGAACCTCTCGGCCTCCGTCGGCCCCCAGCTCCCTGCCCTGTAGAGGAAGAGGTCAGGCCTCCCCGGCCCCTTCCTCTCTGAGAGCTCGAGCGCCGGAGCGAGCCACTCCCAACTGAGCTCCATGCCGTCCCTTCGGACGAAGAGCATCTTATCGCCGGTCATGCAGTCCATCAGCACCCTCTCGTAGGCGTCCAGGGCTATGCCCTCGTAGCCCGAGAGGTAGGAGAAATCCATTACAACGTCGCGCAGGCAGACCCTCGAGCCGGGGTTCTTCGCGTGGAACTTGATCTGTATCCTCTCGTCAGGCTGTATCCTTATTATGAGGGCGTTCGGGCCTATCTCCTCCTCGAATACGTCCTGGAACATGAGGTGCGGTACCTTCCTGAACTGGATGGTTATCTGGGTGAAGCGGCTCTTGAGCCTCTTTCCTGACCGGAGATAGAAGGGCACGCCCTGCCACCTCCAGTTGTCGATGTAGGCCTTCATGGCGGCGAAGGTCGGCACCACCGAGTCCTTAGCCACGCCCTCCTCCTCGGTATAGCCGCGGAGGTCCCTGCCGTCAGATTCGCCTTCCACGTACTGGCCGAGCACGAGGGAGCCCTCCAGGCCTTCCCTGTCCAGCGGCCTCAGCGCGCGGAGCACCTTGCAGCGCTCCGTCCTCACGAGCTCGGAATCATAGACCGATGGCGGCTCCATCGCTATGAAGGAGAGCACCTGGAGCATGTGGTTCTGGAATATATCGCGGAGCACCCCGGCCTCCTCGTAGTAGCCCGCCCTCTTCTCGATGCCGATGGACTCCGAAACCGTCAGTTGCACGTGGTCGATGAAGTGCCTGTTCCAGATGGGCTCGAAGATGGAGTTCGCGAACCTGAACATCATTATGTTCTGGACCGTGTCCTTGCCAAGGTAATGGTCTATCCTGAAGACCTGCTCCTCCCTGAAGTTCCGGCTTACGGTCTCCTCGAGGGCGCGGGCGCTCTCAAGGTCCCTGCCGTAGGGCTTCTCTATGACTATCCTGGTCCAGCCGCCATTCTCAGCCGAGAGGCCGGATGCGGCGATGTTCCTTATGATGGCGCGGTAGGCGGAAGGCGGCGTGGCGAGATAGAGCACCTTGTTGGCCCTTGTGCCGTACTCGCTGGCCTTCCTGTCTATGAACTCCCTTGCGGAGGCGAGCTGGAACTGGTCGTTGTAGTCGACCCTCATGTAAAAGAGCAGTTCGCTGAAGCCGACCCAGGCTACGGGGTCGAAGTTGCCCGCCTTTTTCACGGCCTTTTCCATCTCGGCCCTGAAGGCGGCCTCGTCTATATCCGTCCTCGCGAGGCCGAGCACGAAGAAGCCCTTTGGGAGGAGCCTGTTCCTGAAAAGGAAGAAGAGCGCTGGCATGAGCTTTTTCTTCGTGAGGTCGCCCGAGGCCCCGAATATGACCACCGCGGATTCGTCGGGGGATATCTCCTCGCACTGCTGCCCTGTCGCGGCCACCTTCCCTATCCTTATCATCGGGTGCCCTTCTGTCCTCTCGACGTTCATCCCGTATCCCTCTCCCAAGTTATTCAAATTGAAAAGCCCCTCATGGGAGGGGCTTTCGAACTCCTGAAACAACGCTTACCCGCGCGTGCGCCGGACGCTGTGGCCGCCGAACTCTTCCCTCATTGCCGCGAGCACCTTTTCGGCGAAGGATTCGTCCTGCCTCGAGCGGAACCTCCGCATGAGCGACTCGGTTATGACCGGCATGGCAACACCCATGTCTACGGCCTCCTTCACCATCCACCTGCCCTCGCCCGAGTCCTCGACGTAGCCGATGACGGATTCGAGCCCATCCTCCTTCTTGAAGGCCCCTTGCAGGAGCTCGAGGAGCCACGAGCGCACAACGCTCCCGTTGTTCCAGAGGCACGCTATCTCCGAGTTCTTTATGCCGTCCCCGTACGGAGATGCCTTCAGGAGCTCGAAGCCTTCGGCATAGGCCTCCATCATCCCGTACTCTATGCCGTTGTGGACCATCTTCACGAAGTGGCCTGCCCCGGTCTTCCCGCAGTAGAGGTAACCTCCGGGGGGCGCGAGGGTCTGCAGAAGCGGCTCTATGCGCTCGAAGGCGCCCCTCTCGCCGCCTATCATGGTGCAGTAGCCCTCGGTGAGCCCCCAGATGCCGCCGCTCACGCCGGCGTCCACGTAGCCGATGCCCGACCTTTTCAGGTCGTCGAATCTCCTCAGGTCGTCCTTATAGAAGCTGTTGCCGCCGTCTACTATGATATCGTTCCTTGAAAGCAGCGGCTTCAAGGCCTCTATCGTCTCATCAACAGGCCTTCCGGCCGGGAGCATTATGACGATGACCCTCGGCGAAAGGAGCTTGTTGACCATCTCCTTTAAGGAGTACGCGCCGACGACGCCTTCAGCCTCGGCCTTCTTCGTGCTCTCGGCTGTCCTGTTGTACCCGACTACCCTGTGCCCGCCCCTTGCGAGCCTCCTTGCCATGTTGAGTCCCATTCGGCCAAGGCCAATTATACCGACGTCCATCACACCCCCGTATAGGTTAAGATGCGGCCGCGCTCAAGAGGAGCTCTTCGAGCGACCTCAACGTTTCGATGGAAGGGTCCTTCAGGTCGACCAGCGCGACCCTCAGGCCCTTTGAGTCAAGGGCCTCCATGTCGCCGAAGGCCTGCGAGAGCTCGAGCTCGGAGAAGCTGAACTGGCTCCCCGGCACCTTGAGGTCCTCCTCAGGCTTGTGGCAAAGTATGATAAAGAGGCCCCTGTCCGGCCCGCCCTTGTGGAGCTGCCCGGTCGAGTGCAGGTACCTCGGCCCGTAGCCGAACTGGGTGGCTGCGCCGGTCGAGTCGCGCAGGGCCCTGCGGAGTTCCGTGAACTCGGCTGTGAGGCGCCTGTCAGCGGGGTTGTAATAGGCCAGCACGCCTATATAGTCGCCTGCCTTCACGAGGCCGAAGAATTCGCCGAGCATCTCCCTCGCGCTGCCGTCGGCGCTGAGCTTCTTAAAGGTATTTTTGCCGAAGTACACCCCGAAGCCGTTCGCCTCCACGCCCACGCCCGGGGGCTTGAGCCCCTCGGGCTTTCCTATCTCGGAGAGCCTCGCGGCCGTGAGCTTCTTCGCGAGCTCCACGTCAGGCTGGTCGAACGGGTTTATGCCGAGTATCTGTCCGGCTACAGACGTTGCGACCTCCCACCTGAGGAACTCGCCTCCGAGCTCGTAAGGGTCGGAGAGCCTCAATTCCACGACAGGGTGCCCTGCCTCGGCAAAGTTCTTCATGGCGCTTGAGAACTCCCTGTCCTCGGCCCCAAGCGTGATAAAGATGAATACCCTGTCGTCCCCGTAATCTTCTACCCTGCCGAGCGGCTCGCCCACGACTGGCACAAGCCCCTTGCCCTCCTTGCCGGTGCTCTCGGCGATGAGCTGCTCGAGCCACATGCCCAGGGCCGCGACCTCGCTGGAGATGAAGAAGGTGAGCTTGTCCCTTCCGAGCCTCCCGAGCGTGCCTATGGCCGCGCCTAACATTATGACCGGGTTCTCGGACTCCGCGCCGCAGGGGTGTATGGCCTCCTCGACCCGCGCGCCGTACTCGAGGAGCTTGCCGATGTCCACGCCCATGAGCGCGGCTGGCACGAGCCCGAAGTACGAGAGCGCGGAGAACCTGCCCCCTATGTCTTTCGGATTGGTGAAGAGTTTCCTGAACCCGTATTTTTTCGCGAAGCCCTCAAGGGCGGTGCCAGGGTCGGTTATGGCGATGAAGTTCCTGCCGGCCGCGCCGCCCTTCACCATCCTGACCTTCTCATGGAAGAACTCGAAGAGGCTCAAAGGCTCTATGGTGGACCCTGACTTGCTCGATACGATGAATAACGTCTCCCCGGCGTCGATCGAGCGGCTGACCCCGTCCACTGCGCCCGGGTCGGTAGAATCGAGAACAGTGAGCCTGGGGTATCCTGGTACGGCGCCGAAGGTCTCGGCAAAGACGAGGGGGGCAAGGCTGGAGCCGCCCATGCCGAGGAGCACGACGTCCCGGAAGCCCGCATCCCTCACCTCGCGGGCAAAGCCGTCTATCTCGTCAACATGGTCGTCCATTACCCTCGTGAGCGCGACCCAGCCGAGGGAGTTCTTTATTTGCTTCTTTTCCTGCGCGCCCGTCTTCCAGAGCGTGGGGTCCTTTGCCCAGAGCCTCTCGAGGAAGTTCTCGTTGCATACCTCCTGAAGGGCTTCGGAGACCTCGGAGGCGTATCCGTTAAGGGAATACCTGGGGGCAACCGCCCTCTTCTTCTCGAGCGTCTCCCTCTTGGCTGCGATCGACCTCAATATCGACAGATGTGCCTGCCGGAACGCCTCTATGCCCTCCTCCTCAAGCCTGCGGCAGGCCGCCTGATAATCGATTGCCAGGCTCTTCATCTCGCCGAAGAGCTTCTCTGCCCCGGCGATATCGTCCGTAAGGGAGACCCTTGCCTTGCCGTGGTCATAGAAGGCAAGGAGCGTATGTAAAGGCATGGTATTTACGGTGCCGTCCTTTACGAGTTCCTCGACGTACTTGATGTCAGGGAAGCGCGGGTTCTTGGTCCCCGTGCTCGCCCAGAGGAGCCTCTGGGGCTTTGCCCCGGCGTCCTTCAATTTCCTGAACCTCTCGCCCGAATAGGCTGCCTCGAACTTCGAGTAGGCGAGCTTCGCGTTGGCTGCGGCCACCCTGCCGAGGAGATCCTTGAGCCTCGCCTTCTCGTCATTGGACGAAGTCTTCTCTATCCTCTCCTCCAATATCCTGTCGAAGATGGTATCCACCCTGCTAACGAAGAAGCTCGCCACGCTCGATATCGTGTCTATCGGAAGCCCTTCGGCGAGCCTCCTCTCCAGTCCGGCGAGATAGGCGTCCGCCACCTCGGCGTAGCGGTCTATGGAGAAGAGGAGCGTCACGTTGACGTTCCTGCCCTCGTAAGTGAGCTCCTCCAAAGCCTTGAGACCATCACTTGTGCCCGGCACCTTTACCATCACGTTGGGCCTGTCTACCATCTCGAAGAGGCGTGTTGCCTCCCTCACCGTGGATCCGGCGTCGGTGGCGAGCCCCGGGTCGACCTCTATGGAGACGAAGCCGTCCGCCCCGCCCGTATCCCTGAATATGCCCGAGAGCTGGTCGGCGGCGAGCCTTACGTCGCGCGTCATCAGGCGAGAGAGTATGGCCTCGTCGTCGAGGCCTTCCTTCAGGAGCTTCGAGATGTCCTCGTCGTACTCATTGGTCCCGGCAATCGCCCTCTCAAAGGTATTGGGGTTCGAGGTCACGCCGGAGACGGCGTACTCCTCAATCATGCGCTTCAATTCGCCGGAGGCGACAAGCCCCTTCCTCAGGTTGTCGTACCAGACGCTCTGGCCCAGTTTTTTAAGGTCGAGAAGAGGGTTCATGAGGGCTCCTGGATGCCGGACAACGGACGCGGGCCGGCAAAGAGAACGGTTTTAGAACAGGGAATCTGCCGGCGCGCAGAGAACGTCGGCCCTTGAATAAAAAAACGGCAGGCCCTTTTCCGGGCCTGCCGTAGAGTATAGCAGGGATGTCAAATGCTATCAAGAAACAAGCCCTTTTTCCGGTTGAGGAGCGCGAGCGCCGTCGCCGAGACGTTCTCGACAGTAAGGCCGAACTGCTCGAAGATGGTCTTGTACGGGGCCGACGCGCCGAAACGCTCTATCCCCAGGACCGCACCGTCGGGGCCGGTGTACTTGTGCCAGCCCATCGGAGAGGCCGCCTCCACCGCGAGCCTCACCGTTACGTCGTTCGGCAGCACCTTTTTCCAGTACGCCTCGTCCTGGGCGTCGAAGATCTCCCAGCTCGGCATGTTCACGACCCTCGCCTTTATGCCTCGTCTCGAGAGGTCATCATACGCTTCCAGCGCGAGCTGCACCTCCGAGCCTGTGGCCATGAGTATCACCTCTGGCTTCTCAGCGGAGTCCGCGAGCACGTACGCGCCCTTCGAGAGGCCTTCGGCGCAAGCGTACCTTGTCCTGTCTATATATGGCACGTTCTGCCTCGTGAGCACGAGGGCGGTGGGGCCCCTCTCGTTCAGCAGGGCCGCCTTCCATGCCTCGGCCGTCTCATTGGCGTCGGCCGGCCTTATCACCGTAAGGTTGGGTATCGCGCGCAGGCTCGCGAGCTGCTCTACCGGCTGGTGCGTTGGGCCGTCCTCGCCGAGGCCGATGGAGTCGTGCGTGAAGACGTATATGGTCTGAAGTCCCATGAGGGCGGCGAGCCTTATGGGCGGCTTCATGTAGTCCGAGAAGATGAGGAAGGTCGCGCCGTAGGGCACCAGCCCCGAGAGCGCGATGCCGTTCATACAAGAACCCATCGCGTGCTCCCTGACGCCGAAGTGCAGATTCCTTCCGACGCCCGTCGGCAGGAAGTCGCCCATGCCCTTCATGATGGTATTGGTCGATGGCGCGAGGTCAGCGGAGCCTCCGATGAGGAAGGGCGTGCTCTTCGCTATGGCGTTCAAGACCTTGCCCGAGGCGCTCCTCGTTGCCATTGCGCCGTCCTTCTCGGTGAACGACGGGATGTCCTTGAGCCAGTCCTTCGGCCTCCTGCCTTCCACGATGGCCCGTACTTCCCTGCCCTCTTCAGGATATTCCCTCTCGTATCCGGAGAGCATGTCAAGCCAGCCCTTCTCAAGGGCCTCCCCCTTCGGGAGAGCTGCCCTGAACTCCTTCAAGACCTCTTCAGGTATGAAGAACGCGGGCTCGAGCGGCCAGCCGAGCTTCTCCTTCGTGGCCTTTACCTCGTCCTTGCCCAGCGGCGCGCCGTGGACCTCTGCCGTGTCCTGCTTGCCGGGGCTGCCGAACCCTATTATGGTCCTGGCTATTATGATGGAGGGCCTTGTGGTCTCGGCCTTCGCCGACTCTATGGCCTTCGCTATCGCGTCAAGGTCGTTGCCGCCAACGTGCTGCACGTGCCAGCCCAGGGCCTCGAACTTCCTGCCGACGTCCTCTGAGAAGGCAAGGTCCGTGGAGCCCTCTATGGTTATCTTGTTGTCAGAGTAGAGGTAGACGATGTTGCCGAGCAACAGGTGGCCTGCCATGGAGGCGGCCTCGCTCGAGACACCCTCCATTATGTCGCCGTCGCTGCATATGGCGTAGACGGTGTAATCGAAAAGCGGGTAGTTCGGCCTGTTGAACCTGTTGGCAAGGTACCTCGATGCCATTGCCATGCCCACGCCGTTCGCGAATCCCTGGCCGAGCGGGCCGGTTGTCGTCTCTATCCCTATTTTTATGTCGTGCTCCGGGTGTCCCGGCGTGTGGCTGCCCCACTGCCTGAACCTCTTTATCTCGTCGAGCGCAAGAGGGTATCCGGCAAGGTGCAGGAGCGAATACAGGAGCATCGACCCGTGCCCTGCCGAGAGCACGAACCTGTCCCTTGCGGGCCATTTCGGGTTGGAGGGGCTATGCCTCAAGAAGTGCTTCCAGAGTACGTATGCCATTGGCGCGTCTCCCATCGGCATTCCGGGGTGGCCTGAGTTGGCGGCCTCTACGGCGTCGACCGCCAGGAACCTTATTGTATTGATGGACATCTCGTCGAGTGTTTCGAACTTGTAGGAACGGGCTTTCTTTTCCATTAATAAAGGCCTCTGTACGGGGATTATGAAGAGAGAGAATCTTAAACAAAATCGGGGCAAAAAACAATGAAGAAATATGGGTGGAGTTTGGCGGAAAATACCGGGAAAAAGGGCTACTTGCCCGCGAGGTCCCCTGCAACGGGGTTCTGGACGTGGACCTTGAACTCGTCGTTGTTGGGTATGACCATGCCGCCCGTCATTATTACCTTGAAGGCGTCCTCGACCTTCATGTCGAGCGCGATGACGTCCTTTTCGGGGACCACGGCGAAGTAACCGGAGGTCGGGTTGGGGGTGGTCGGGACAAAGACGCAGACCGCCGGCTCGCTCGTTGTCCTGTGCTTTATCTCTCCGCTGACCCTGCTCGTGAGGAAACCCATGGAGTAGATGCCTCTCCTCGGGAACTCGATGAGGACCACCTTCCTGAAGCCCTGGCCGCCCTGGGTGAAGAACGTCTCCATGAACTGCTTGGTCGCGTTATATACCATCCTCACGACAGGCACCTTGGATACGACCTTCTCCGATATGACCAGCATCCTCTTCCCGAGGAAGTTGGTGGCAAGCACGCCCACGATGAAGATGGACGCCACGGTGAATATTATGCCCAGCCCCGGTATGTGGAACGGCAGATAGGTGTCCGGGTGGGCAACCCGCGGCAGCAGGTTCAGGATGCCGTCCATAAAGCCGACGATGATGGAGAGGACGTAGATGGAGAAGTACAGGGGCACCACGACGAGGAGCCCCGTTATGAAGTAGCCTCTGAATATCTTGTTCATAGGCAGTGCGCTGCCAACTCTGCGCTTACCTTCTTTATCGCGTTCTTTGCGTCGACATAGACGAGCACCGGCGAGTGCTTCCTCGCCTCAGCCTCTTCATAGACGGAGTAGCTCGCGATGATGACGAGGTCGCCTTTTTTCGCGAGGTGGGCTGCCGCGCCGTTTATTGAAATGGCGCCGCTGCCCCTCTCGCCCCTTATGGCATAGGTCGTGAGGCGGTTGCCGTTGTTGATATTGTATATCTGGACCTGCTCGAACTCATAGATGCCCGCGGCCTCCATGAGGGATTCGTCTATGGCGATGGAACCCTCATAGTCGAGGTTCGCGTCCGTTACGGTCGCCCGGTGTATCTTGCTTTTGAGCATAGTGCGCTGCATCTTGTCTGGAACCCTCCTGAGTTGAAGAGCTTATGAAAGTATCGCGTTGTCTATCAGCCTTGCCCTGCCTATCCTTACCGCAAGAAAGAGGACGGAGCCCCCTCTGACCTCATCCACCTCATCCAGGCTCTCCTGGTGACAGACCTTTATATAGTCTACCACGGCCAGGCGCTCCTTCTCTATGATATTTTTACATTTCTTAATAATTTCGCTAACTTTCCTCTCGCCCCCGGCAACCGCCCTCCTGGCCTCTTCGATGGCCGCCGGGATAGCGGAGGCAGCCCGCCTCTCTTCAGGCGTGAGATAGGAATTGCGCGAGCTCATGGCCAGGCCGTCGGGCTCTCTAACCGTATCGACCCCGATTATCTCTACGCGGAGGTCGAGGTCAGCCGCCATCCTCTTTATGATGCAGAGCTGCTGAAAGTCCTTTCGTCCGAAGACGGCCTTGTCTGGCAGGACGGAGTTGAAGAGCTTTAAAACGACGGTTGCCACTCCCCTGAAGTGGCCGGGGCGCGACGCCCCGCAGAGCCTGTCAGAGAGGCCCTCGACCTCGACCCAGGTAGAGTAGCCTTCAGGATAGATCTCGCTCGCGTCAGGCACAAAGGCGATGTCAACTCCCTCCTCCTCGGCCATCCTGAGGTCAGCCTCAAGGTCCCTGGGGTAGGCGCTCAAATCCTCTTTCGGCCCGAACTGAGAAGGATTGACGAAGATGCTAAGGACAAGGAGGCCTTCCCGTGCCCTGCCCCTTTTAAGGAGCGCCCTGTGGCCGTCGTGCAGAAAGCCCATGGTGGGCACGAGCACGATTGCCGCACCATTGGCGCGCGCGCCAATCGAGGCCTCCTGCATCTCTTTTACTGTCTTGATGACTCTCAGCAACGGTTTAGTAGGAATGTTCCTTAGAAGGGAACCTCTCCTCGACCACGTCCTTGATGTACTCGGTGGCCGCGAGGAATATGAGGTTCCTTAGGTCAGCGTACCTCTTGACGAACCTGGGGACCTTCTGTCCGGAGAGGCCGAGCATGTCGTTCACCACAAGCACCTGCCCGTCGCAATGCGGGCCAGCGCCTATGCCTATTGTCGGGATCGAGAGCCTCCCGGTTATCTCTTTCGCGAGCTGGGCAGGTATGCCTTCGAGCGCCACGGCGAACGCGCCAGCCTCCTCGACCGCGACGGCGTCCTCCATTATGAGCTCAGCGTCGGACCTCGACTTGCCCTGCACCTTGTAGCCGCCCATGCGGTGGATGGACTGCGGGGTGAGCCCTATGTGGCCCATCACAGGCACGTCCATATCCGTTATCGCCTTTATGACCCCGGCCATCCTCGTGCCGCCCTCGAGCTTCACTGCCTCTGCCCCGCCTTCCTTGACGAGCCTCACGGCGTTCCTCCGGGCGTCGTCGATCGATGTCTGGTAAGAGCCGAATGGCATGTCGGCCACGACCAGGGCGTTTGTCCTGCCCCTTACTACCGCCCTCGTATGGTAGACCATCTCGTCGAGCGTCACGGGGAGCGTGCTCTCATACCCGGCCTCTACCATGCCCGCGGAGTCCCCCACTATGAAAAGGGGTATACCCGCCTCGTCCAGTATCCTGGCCGTGGCGAAGTCATAGGCCGTAAGCACTGGAATCTTGCTGCCTTCGGCCTTCATCTTCGTTATCTCTACTACGGTATATTTTTTCATGGAGTGTGCGGCCAGAAAGCTGGCGCGACGGATGAATTATTATAGACCAATTCCGTCCGCTGTACAATATCCATTGTTTTCGGTGCGTTATGCTGCCTCTAAAAATTAGGAATTTTTTCTGAGGTCAAGGAAGGGTGAAAATAAAAAGCGCAGCATATGTCGTGTATATGTGAGCATTTTTATTTTCGCTCTGACACAGAGATCAGGAAAAATAACAATTTTTTTTAGGCACTATCTGGAGGCGATAGGTATATAATGCTGCGCCCCGCCCTTCATTGACTTTATCTCCTTCACAAGGTTGGAGAGGTCGTCGGGGTTGTTGACGAAGTCTATTTCGCTGGTGTTAACGACGAGCAGCGGTGTATCGCTGTAATAGAAGAAGTACCTGTTGTAGGCGTCTACGAGCTTGGCGAGGTACTCCTCCTTGACGCTCTTTTCGTAATCGATGTTCCTTATGGATATCCTCTCGAGGAGCACCGAGGTCGACGCCTGAAGGTATATGACAAGGTCGGGCCTTGGTATGCGGGTGTCGAGGAGCCTGTAGACCTGCTCGTAGAGGCAGAGCTCGTTCTCGTCGAGGTTAAGGTACGCGAATATGCGGTCCTTGGCGAAGAGATAGTCAGAGACTATGGACGCATTGAAGAGGTCCTGCTGGAAGGTCTCCTTCTGCTGCTGGTAACGGCTCAAGAGAAAGAAGAGCTGGGTCTGGAAGGCGTACTTCTTTATGTCCCCGTAGAACCTGGGCAGGAAGGGGTTGTCGTCGACCGCCTCAAGGAGCGTCTTGCCGCCCAGCTCCTTCGCGAGGAGGTCGGCAAGGCTGGACTTTCCGACGCCTATGGGCCCCTCTATGGCTATGTAGCGAGATTTTTCCATTTAGGTTTGCTTAGAAGGAATCAAGTTATCTCAGGCATACAAAAAAGTCAAGGACGTATAGACCTCTTTCAAGGCATCTTCTCCTGTTTCTTTCTCAGATACAGCGCATGTGCCAAGCTCGCGAATTCATTGATATTTAACGTCTCCGCGCGCCTTGCCGGGTCGATGCCCGCCTCTGTCAATGCCTCATGCGCCGCGCCCTTTTCAATGCCGAGGGAGGAGAGCGAATTCACGAGCTGTTTGCGCCTTGTTCCAAAGGCGCTCCTCAGGACAGACTTGAAGAACCTCTCGTCGTCGAGGGGCGCCCTCGGGGATTCGAGCACCCGGAAGCTCAGGACGGCCGAATCGACCTTGGGCTTCGGGAAGAAGAGGCGGCTCGGGACGTCGAGCTCTTTTTTGACGTCGGTGTAGACCTGTGAGAGCACGGACAATATGCCGTAGTCGCGGCCTCCAGGGCCCGCGGCTATCCTGTCCGCGACCTCCTTCTGGAACATCAGGACCATTATCGAGAAGGCCTCCCTCTCCTCAAGGAGCTTCGCGAGTATCGGGCCGGAGATGTAGTAGGGCAGGTTGGCGACGAGCTTGAACCTCGCGTTTCTCTGCCTTGAGAGATCGACGTAGGAGAGCTTCAAGGCGTCGGCAGCAATTACCTCGAAGCCCTCCGTGAACTTCCCCTTCAGCTCCTCTATGAGCTCCCTGTCGACCTCTATCGCGAGCACGTTCGCGCCGGCCTCCATGAGGCCCTCGGTCAACGCGCCGGTGCCAGGGCCTATTTCCAGTACCAGGTCGCCCTTCTCTATCCCGGCTGCCCTGACAATCTTCCTGATGATATTCTTATCGGTGAGGAAGTGCTGGCCGAATCTCTTCTTGGGACGCGGCCCCCTGGGGGGTCTTTCTTCGGGAGAGGCCATGATGGTTAAAAACCTTCCCAGGCAGGCGTAGCGTTCAGATCAAGGCCGGCCAATCTACCCTCTATCAACTGATGATAGCCGAGCGCGGCTATCATGGCGGCGTTGTCAGTGCAATATCTGGGAGGCGGGATAAAGAGGCCGAGCCCCTCTTTCCGAGCCGTCTCCGTGAGCCTCTCCCTGAACCGGGAATTCGACGCAACCCCGCCCGCGACAACGAGGCTCCTTGCCCCTGACGCCTCTATTGCCCATAGCGCCTTTGTCACGAGCGCGTCTACTATCGCCTCCTGGAAGCTCGCTGAAAGGTCCTTCAAGAGCGTCCCGTCAGGAGGCGTTGCGAGCCCCTTTACATAGGTCAGCATCGAGGTCTTGAGGCCGCTGAAGCTGAAGTCAAGGTTGCCCCTGCCGAGAAGCGGCCTCGGGAAGTCCACCCTTTTCCTGTCCCCCTCCTTTGCCAAGCTGTCGATGGCCGCTCCTCCGGGGTAGCCGAGGCCGAGGAGCTTTGCCGCCTTGTCAAAGGCCTCTCCGGCCGAATCGTCGAGGGTCTGGCCGAGTATCCTGTAACGGGTGAAGCCCTCGAAGAGCATGAGCGTCGTGTGTCCCCCGGAGACGACGAGGGCGACAAAGGGGAACTCCGGCGCATCCTTCTCCTCGCCTCTTTCCTTCAGGAAGGCGGCGTGGGAATGGGACTCTATGTGGTTTACGCCTGTAAGAGGAAGCCCGCGCACGTACGAGAGCGACTTGGCAAACGACAGGCCTACAAGGAGAGAGCCCACGAGCCCGGGCCCCTGCGTGACGGCTATTCCGTCGATGTCGTCAAGGGACTTCCCGGCAACGGATAAGGCCTCTTCCACGACAGGGACTATCATCTCGATGTGTCTTCTGGAGGCAAGCTCAGGGACGACCCCGCCGTACCTGGCGTGGATCGACTCCTGGGACGAGACGACAGAGGAGAGGACTACCTTGCCGTCCTCCACGAGGGCCGCGGCGGTATCGTCGCATGACGATTCTATTCCGAGTACGAGCATCAAAAAATGACCCCGCCATAAGCGGGGCTTCTCCTGGGTTACTTGATTGGCCGGCTGAACCCGACTGAGCGCGATACCGTCATTGCGAGGCACGCAAGTCCCGAAACAATATCAGGTACTCCCGCTCGAGTCATGAGATTGCCGCGTCGCTGCGCTCCTCGCAATGACAGGCTAAGCGCTTCACTTCGCCGCTATCTTCCTTATCGCCTTGAGGAAAGCCTCTATATCCTTTTCGGTATTGAAATAGCCCGGGCTTACCCTTGCCGAGCCTTCGGGCCACGTGAGGGCCTGCCTGTGGGCGTCAGGGGCGCAGTGAGTGCCGCACCTTATCATCATGCCGAAATCATTGTCGAGCCTGAGGCCCACCTCGACCGGCTTTTTGCCCTCGATGTTGAACGCGACAAGGGCGGCCCTCTTCGCCGCGTCGAGAGGGCCAGTGACTCCCACGCCTTTGATGGCTGAAAGGCCCTCGAGGGTCATCCCGACGAGCCTCTCCTCGTGCGTCCGTATCTTCGCTACACCTTCCGATAGCAGGAACTCTACGCCGGCTCCGAGGCCGCCGATGCCCGGGGTGTTGATGGTGCCTGCCTCGAGCCTCTCCGGGACCTCGAGCTCGCCGCCTATCAACCCCGACCCGCCGTCAACGAACTGCTCGGGCTCTACGCCCTCCTCGATATAGAGAAAACCCGTGCCCTGCGGGCCGAAGAGCCCCTTGTGGCCGGTGGCGGCGAGCACATTGACGCCCATGGCAGTTACGTCGATGGGCATTGCCCCGGCAGTCTGCGCCGCGTCTATCATGAGGAGTACGCCCTTTGACTTGCAGACCCTTCCTATCTCCGCCACAGGCTGTACGGCCCCGAAGACGTTCGAGGCATGGGATACGCAGACGAGCCTCGTGCTCTTCCTTATCGCCGCGCCTATGTCATCAGGGGAGAGGCGGCCCTCCTTGTCAGGGGCGACCTTCGCGGACTCTACGCCCATCCTCTCAAGCCTTGAAATACACTTGGAGACGGCGTTGTGCTCGAAGGTCGATGTGACCACGTGGTCGCCTGGCTTCAATATGCCCTTGAGGGCGACGTTTATCGCCTCTGTCGCGTTCTTGGTGAACACTATCCTGGACGAATCCTGGATATTGATGAGCCGGGAGACGGCCTCCCTGGCGCCGAATACCACGCGGCTGGCCGCCATGGCCATCGCGTGGCTCGACCTTCCGGGGTTTCCGCCCTTTTTGCGCAGCACCTCGTCGATCCTCGTGTATACGGACTCGGGCTTCGGGAAAGACGTCGCGGCGTTATCGAGGTATATCAATTTTTTGTCCTCCAGATCTCGCACCTTCAGGCCGGCTCGCCGGAGACAACGGCCTTTACGACCCTGCTGAACTCGGCGACCCTGTAGGGCTTGGCTATGACGCCGCAGAAGCCGAATTCATGATACTCGGACATTATGGGGTCCTTCGAATAGCCGCTCGACACTATGGCTCTTACGCCGGGGTCAATCTCCCTGAGCTTTATGAGCGTATCCTTGCCGCCGAGCCCGCCGGGCACCGTGAGGTCGAGGATGACGGCGTCAAAGGGCTCGCCCGCGGCTTTTGCCTTGGAGAAGATCTCGATGGCCTGGCCCCCGTTCTCGGCGAATACGGCGTCGTAGCCGAGGAGCTTCAACATCTCGCCCGAGACCTCCCTTATGAGCTCATCGTCGTCCATCACGAGCACCCGGCCCCTGCCCTTTATCACCTTGTCGTCGCTGCCCTGGACAGCCGAGATCGAGGCCGGGAGATAGATGTGGAACGCCGTGCCCTGTCCGACCTCGGAGTCGACCCCGATGTGTCCCTTGTGCTTCTTCACTATCGAATAGGTCACGGAAAGGCCGAGCCCGCTCGCCTTTTTCCTGGTCGTGAAGAACGGGTCGAATATCTTGGAGAGGAGCTTCACGGGAATGCCGACGCCGAAATCCCTGATGGTGGCCTTTATGTACCTTCCGGGCGAGAGCGGGAGCGGCGCGGCCTTATCGACCAACATGTTCACCGCCTCGACCTTTATCCTGCCGCCGTCCGGCATGGCCTGCGTCGCGTTAAGGAGTATGTTGTTCACTGCCTGCGCCAACTGCCCCGGGTCGGCGTCCACCAGCCAGAGCCCTCCTTCGATGGAATAGTCGCAGACGACCTCGGAGCCGCGGAGCACCAGCTCCGCGGAGTCCCTTATTACCTGCTCTATCGATACCGGCTCCCTTACAGGCTCGCCTCCCCTGGAGAAGGTGAGGAGCTGTCTGGTGAGGCTCTTTGTCTTGAGGGCCGCCTTCTCGATGCTCTCAAGTACGCCGGCAACGCTGTCGCCGGGTTTCACGTAGGTCTTCGCGATCGAGACGTTCCCGAGTATGCCGAGGAGCAGGTTGTTGAAGTCGTGGGCTATGCCTCCGGCAAGCACCCCGATGGAATCGAGCTTCTGCGCCTTCAGTATCTCGGATTCGAGCCTCTTGTGCTCGGTTACGTCCTGGACCGTCCCGGCCATGCGCACGGGCCTGCCGTCCGAGTCCCGCGTGACCTCGGCCCTTTCGCTTACCATGCGCTCGGCGCCGTCCGGGCGCACCACCCTGTGGACCATGTCGTAGGGCCTCTTGTTCTCGAGCGCCTCCTTTACGGCTATCTGGACCGCCTCCCTGTCGTCCGGGTGCACGGACGACAGGAAGGCCTCGTAGGTCGCGCCGAACTGCCGGGGCTCGATCCCGAATATCCTGTATATCTCGTCGGACCAGTGGAGGGTGTTTCCTGCGATATCCCAGTCCCAGCTCCCGACGTGCGCTATCGCCTGGGCCTCTCTGAGCCTCTCTTCGCTTACCCGGAGCGCCTCCTCCGTCTTCTTCCTCTCTGTTATATCCGTCGAGATGGCGCAGATGGCCCCGGGCATGCCTGATATCGGAAACTTCATCGAGAGACAGGTGCGGAGCTCTCCGCCCGGCATCTGGACGACCTCTTCGAATTCGAGAGGCGCGTTGGCCTTAAGGACCTTGCCGTCGTTCTCGCGGAGCCTGTCGGCCAGGTGCTTCGGGAATAAATCGTAATCGGACTTTCCTATTATCTCGCTGCGGCTCAGGTTGAACTGCTTCTCGAACCACCTGTTCACGAGTACGAGCTTCCCGCCGGCGTCCTTCATGTAGATATCGGCGGAAGAGTTGTCCATCACTGCATGAAGGTCGGCCTCGCTCTTCCTGCGGTCGTCTTCGGCCTTTTTCCTCTGGAGCTCGAGCGCCGCACGGAGGGCAAAGAGGCGCATGAGGGCCTTAGCGCCGTCCTCATCCGAAAGCGGCTTTGTGTCGAGGGCCGCCATTACGCCCATTACCTTGCCCTCCGAGTCGATGAGGGGAATGCCTATATAGCTCTCGGCCTCCATCTGGACGAGGTACTCGTCCTTCGGGAAGGCGGCCTGAACGCTGGACGGATAGGAGCGTACGTCGCCGCCTACGACCTTCTCGCACGGGGTATCCAACAGGTCATACTCGAAGTTGTCCGCGAAACGTCCTCTCGACCAGAAGGCCAGGATCCGGGCCGGGCCGGCCCCCGCGCATTCGGCGACGAAGGCATAATTGACCTCGAGGGCAGCGGCAAGGTGCCGGACCAGGGTGCGCAGGAACTCCTCTCCGGCGACCTGCGACGTAGCCCTGAGGATGGCGTAAAGTACCTCCTCTGTCCTGGTCCTCTTCAATATCTGGAGCTCGAGCGACCTGTTCGCGCTCTTGAGCTCGGCGGTGCGCCTCCTGACCTTGTCCTCGAGCTGCTCTCTCGAGGCCTTGATCTCCTCGGAAGCCCTGACGCGGGGCGTTATATCCCTCTTTATGCAGAGCTTGAACGGCTGCCCATTGGCCTCGAACGGGCGCACAGTCATCTCGACCCATATCCCGCCCCCGTCCTTCCTCTTCATGCGGCACTCCGGGAAGAACGACCCTTCCCGCGCGTCTATTGCCTTCTCGAAGAGCTTGCCGCCGTCATCCGGGTGAAAGAGCTCCGACACATGGGAGCCCAGGAGCTCGTCCTTCGAGTAGCCGAACGTCCTCAAGCCCGCCTTGTTCGCTTCGAGGTACCTGCACTCGGGCGAGACCACGAAGATGCCGTCTGTCTCGGAGTCCATTATGGCCCTGACGAGATCTCTGTCTTCTATCCGTTTCATCGTTGCCATCAGACGAGCTGCCTGTCGAGGCTCCTGTACTGGATGGCCTCTGACACATGGTTGGGGAGAATGCCTTCCGAGCCGTCGAGGTCGGCTATCGTCCTCGCGACCTTCAGGACGCGCGTGTAGGCCCGGGCCGAGAGGCCGAGCCTCTCTACCGCGGTCTCAAGGAGCTTCAATGTCTCGCCCTTCACCTCGCAGTACTTCCTTATGAGCCTCGAGGGCAGGCGGCTGTTCGAGAAGACGCCCGCTCCCTTGAGACGCCTTTCCTGGACCGCTCTGGCCCTGTTTACCCTTTCCCTTATCTCGCCGGAGCTCTCGCCAGGCTTGGCGCCGGAGAGATCCCTGAACCGGACGCCAGGCACCTCGCAGTGTATGTCTATCCTGTCGAGTAGCGGCCCCGAGATCTTCGCCCTGTACCGCTGTATCTGCAAGGGCGTGCAGACGCACTCCTTGTGCGTATCGCCCAGGTAGCCGCACGGGCACGGGTTCATGGCGCCTATGAGCATGAACTCGGACGGGAAGGTGAGCGATACCGCCGCCCTCGAGATGGTTATGCGGCCGTCCTCAAGGGGCTGCCTCAATACCTCGAGCACGTTCTTCCTGAACTCCGGGAGCTCGTCGAGGAACAATACGCCGTTGTGCGCGAGGCTCACCTCTCCGGGCCTCGGCATGCTGCCGCCGCCTATGAGCCCGGCGTCCGAGATGGTATGGTGCGGCGACCTGAACGGGCGCTCCGTGACAAGGGGGCGGCCCGGCTCGAGCATTCCCGCGACGCTGTGCACCTTTGTAGTCTGTATCGCCTCTTCGAGCGTAAGGTCAGGGAGTATCGTCCTGAACCTCTTCGCGAGCATGGTCTTGCCCGAGCCCGGAGGGCCTATCATCAGGACGTTATGGCCGCCCGCGGCCGCCACCTCGAGCGCCCTCTTTACGTACTCCTGCCCCTTTACGTCGGAGATGTCGATCTGCCCATGGTCATGGGAGCTGAAGACAGTCTGGGCCTCGAGCCTGAAGGGCTCTATGGCCGCGCTGCCGTTCAGGAACTCGACGAGCTCTGCGAGGGTGCCGACCCCGTAGACTTCCGCGCCATCGACTATGGCGGCCTCGCTCCGGTTCTCTACTGGAAGAAGTAGCTTCTTGCGCCTGTCCCTTGATAGAACGGCCACTGACAGCGCGCCCCGGGCAGGCCTTATGCCGCCGTCAAGGGACAGCTCTCCCAATATGATGTAATCCTCCAGCGATTCGGCCTTTATCAGGCCCTCGGCCATGAGGATCCCGACCGCGACCGGCAGGTCGAAGGTCGTGCCCTCTTTTTTTATGTCTGCCGGCGCGAGGTTGACCGTTATCTTCTTGGCGGGGAGGCTGTATCCGGTGTTCTTTATTGCGGCGCGCACCCTGTCCTTGCTCTCCTTCACGGCATTGTCAGGCAAGCCGACCGTGGAGAACGAGGGCAGGCCCCTTGAGATATCGACTTCGACCTCCACGAGCAGGGCGTCGATGCCGAGCGTAGTCGCCGTAAGCACCCTTGAGAGCATAGACTGAGATGTCCGTTCGTTTAGAAAGATTCTAAGGCAGCAGGATATGATAGCAGAAAAAAACAGCCTGTTACAAGGAGAACTGCGGCTGAAAGAGGTTTTTTAATTTTTTCCATGCCTGGCAGGGCCTTCGGCTATCCCTTCTGCCCCTTTTCAAGGGCTGTCCTGAAGTATCCGCCCACGTTGTCAAGCGCGCAGAAGCTGCCGCACATGGTGCAGGTATCCTCCTCCTGCGGCGCCCTGCTTGCCCTTATCTCTCTGGCGCGCTCGCCGAAGAGGCCGAGCCTGAACTGCTCCTCCCACCTGAGGTCGCGCCGCGCCTTGGCCATGCCGAGGTCCCTCTCCTTCCTGCCGAGCTTTACCATGTCGCCTACGTGGGCAGCTACCCTCGCGGCCCTCACGCCCTCGACAACGTCATCCTCGTTCGGCAGCGCCAGGTGTTCAGCCGGAGTTACATAGCAGATGAGGTCCGCGCCGTACCTTGCCGCTTCGGCCGCGCCTATGGCGGCGGATATGTGGTCGTACCCGGCCGCGACGTCGGTCGTGAGAGGGCCGAGCACATAGAAGGGCGCGTTGTTGCTCATCCTCTTCTGGAGCTTCACGTTGGCCTCTATGTCGTCAAGCGGCAGGTGCCCAGGGCCTTCGCACATCATCTGGCAGCCCATCGAGCGCCCGGCCTCCGCGAGCTCGCAGTTTATGAGGAGCTCCTGGACCTGCGCCCTGTCGAGGCTGTCGTGCACCGCCCCTGCCCTCAAGCCGTTGCCGAGGCTAAGTACGCAATCGTACCTCTTCAATATCTCGACGACGCGGTCGAACTTCTCGAAGAGCGGGTTCTCCCTGTCGTTACTGAGCATCCATCCGACCATGTACGAGCCGCCCCTCGATACGAGTCCGCCGTACCTGTAGCCCTGCCTGTTGAGCCTCTCGATGGTGAGCCTGTTGATGCCGCAGTGGACGGCCATGAATGCGATGCCGTCAGCGCACTGGCGCTCGATCACGTCAAAGAGGAGCTCCTCAGTGAGCCTGTTAGGGTCGTGGTAGCGCTCTATGGCTTCCTTGAAGGCCTGATAGAGCGGAACGCTACCCACGGGCAGGCTTACCGCCGACAGCACCTCCTTCCTGATGGAGTCGAGGTCGCCGCCCACGGAGAGCTCCATGAGCGTGTCCGCTCCGGCTGCCTCGGCGGCAACGGCCTTCCTTACCTCGGCGCCGACGTCCACGATGTCTGAAGAGGTCCCGATGCTCGCGTTGACCTTTGTGCGGAGCCCCGCGCCTATGCCTACGAGCCTGGACTTTCTGTTCCTGTTCAAAGGCACCACGCAGACGCCGTCGGCCATCTTCTCCCGGAGCGCTTCAGGGTCGACCCGCTCGGCTGCGGCCACTGCCCTCACTTCTTCGGTTATCATCCCATTCTTCGCGGCCTCTACCTGCTTCATCGACTTCCCCTTGAGCTGTATTTTTTGGCGGCCTTTACAAAGCCCTCTGCAAAGGCCGGATTGGACGCGAAATGGAGGTGTACATAGCTGGCGAGTGTGTTCTTTATCGTGAAGCCCTCGCATGGCGCGCCTTCCACCTTATAAGCGCGTTTTATATTTTTTGGCGCCGAGATTATCTCGGAATAATGGAACTCATGTCCGCGCACCGTTCCCTTTTTTAAAAAGGGGCATTCCCTTTTAAGAGAGACCTCCCTGTAGCCCAGCGCCTTTCTCCTGTCGAGGAGTCTTGTGGTCCATGGGAAGAGGCCTGCCATATGAAATCTCTTCCTGTTACGCTCCAGCGCCCTGCCGAGGTACATGAGCCCGCCGCATTCGGCGTATACGGGCATGCCTTCCATCGCGAGCCTCTTTATCTCGCTTCTCAGCCGATTGTTCCTTTGTAGTTTCGCGGCGTAGATCTCCGGGTATCCTCCGCCGAGGTAGATGGCTGATACGTTTTTCGGAAGGGATTCGTCCTTGAGCGGGCTGAAGAAGGCGAGCTTTGCGCCGAGGCCTTCAAGGATGTCGAGGTTCTCCCTGTAATAAAAGGAGAACGCCTTGTCCCGCGCCACAGCTACTCTTACCTTCTCTTTGACCTGGGCTGGCCCGTTTGGCACCCTGACCCTCACGAGAGAGCCTTTGAGGAGCGCATTTATATCTATTGACCTCTCTATTGCTTCCGCGGCCATAGACGCGGTCTCTTTTATCATCTGGACTGAGTCGGTCACAAGGCCTAGGTGCCTCTCGTCCATCCTGAGACTCTTGTCCCTGCTTATAGACCCGAGGAGCCTGACCTTTGAGCCCTTCCTGATGGAAGATTCGAGCATCTCAGCGTGCCTCTGGCTCCCTACCCTGTTGAATATCGCCCACCTGAGGTCTACCTTGGGGTCATAGGCCTCGAAGCCGAGGACTACGGCGCCCATGCTCCTCGCGGCCTTCTCGGCGTTGGCCACAAGCACAACAGGCACGCCGAGGATCTTTGATAGATGCGCTGTCGAGCCCTCCTCGCAAAAGCCCCTGCCGTCATAGAGGCCCATCACGCCCTCTATAACAGCGCAGTCGGCGCCTTCGACAGCGCGGTTGAAGGTAGCGCGCACGCCGTCTCTTCCCATCATCCATGTGTCGAGGGTATATGAAGGACGGCCCAGGAGAGCGCTGTGAAGGCCGGGGTCTATGTAGTCAGGCCCTGCCTTGAAGGCCTGCACGACGAGACCCCTGCGGCGCAATGCCTCGAGTATGCCGAGCGTGACGAGCGTCTTGCCAGAGCCGCTCGCGGCCCCGGCTATGATGAAGGCGGGTATTTTGCGGAATTTAGACATCAGAAGGCATCAGTAAATCTCCGTCGGACGCATGTCCTGATTGGGCCCGCCGTTGACGAGCTTCACGACCTTCATGCCGTCCTCGAAGTAGTCTATTATATTGAGGCAGCCGAAGTCCTGCTCCAGCCTGAAGAACTTATCGAGCGGCAGGTCCATGGCCTCGCTCAGCACGACCCTGTTCACGCCTCCATGCGCCACTATGCAGACCGATTCGTGCCTGTGCCTCTCGATGAGCCTCCCGAGGGCCGGTATCACCCGGGCCTTGAGCTCGACAAGGCTCTCGCCCTCCTTGACCTTTGAGGTGGCTACGTCCTTGAAGCTGAAATCAGACTCCTCCGGGTATTTCGCTATTGCCTCTTCCCTGGTAAGCCCTTCCCACCTGCCGAGGTTAAGCTCACGGAAGTCGTGGACCATGACAGGATTGAGGCCGAGCCTCTTGCCTATGATGCGCGCCCCCTTCACGGCCCTCTGCAGGTCGCTCGAATAGACCGCCTTTATGGGCTGGCGAGAGAGGAAATCCGAGACGCGGGTCATCTGCTCGACCCCTACCGGGGTGATATCGACGTCGAAGTGGCCGTTGTAGCGGTACTCGTGGTGGTTTACGACCTGCCCGTGCCTGATGAGATAAATCCTTGTAGCGTTCATCTATCGACCCTCCAGGAGGTCTGTTGAAAGTACGTTCGTCATGGCGAGGACGCCGATCAGGAAGAAGACCTCGGCTATCTCGCTGTGGAAGCCGAAGACGTCTCCCGTGACGCCCCCCAACTTCCTCTTGAAGTACCCTGACGACAGATAGAGTAAAATCCCGAAGACGAGGACGAGCACGAGCGAAAGGACGCCCAGGAGGAGCGAGAGCAATACAGCCGCGGCCAGGGTCGCCTTTGCGAGCACGTCCCTTGAGTTGCCGGCGAAGGCCGCTCCGAGCCCTCCGGTCGGGCGCGCGTAGGGCGCCCAGCACGCGAGCGGCACCATCGCCCACCTTCCGAATACCGGGAAGAGGAATATGGCCTGGGGCCTCGCCTCTTCAGGCAGCTCCTGCAATGACAGGAACTTAAGGAGCATGAGGAGCACCACGAAGAGGACTCCTATGGCTCCGGTCGAGCTGTCGCGCATTATGCGAAGCCTGTCCTCCGGGGTCTTTCCGCCCGCCAGGCCGTCAACCGTGTCGGCGAAGCCGTCGACGTGCAACCCGCCGTTCGTCAGGACGAGGACGAGCATGAGCAGGCCCATCACGACGCTCTCAGGCAGGAGAGTCGAGAAGATGAAATAGGCCGCGACGAGCAGGAGCCCCTGCAGGGCCCCGACAAGCGGGAACCAGGACATGGAGCGGCCGAGCTCGCTCGGGTCGGTCTTCAAGCCTCTATTTACCGGAAATGTCGTAAGGAACTGGAGGGCGAGCAAAAAACCTTTCATCTCGTTTCCATATCAGACAAAGAATTTGCTTCGGGCGGGTTCAATTTTGCAAATTGAACCCGGAATTTCGCAACGTCCAACACGAATCCTAA
>Ga0209322_10000265_pt1 | contig 29312 bp, 27 predicted proteins | sample Rifsed19ft1_FD_184013 | JGI IMG/M metagenome (GOLD analysis project Ga0209322, IMG submission 184013) | Soil microbial communities from Rifle, Colorado, USA - sediment 19ft 1 (version 2) | ecosystem: Environmental > Terrestrial > Deep subsurface > Rock core/Sediment | place: Rifle, Colorado... | reverse complement strand
GTCGGACGCTTGGGATCAAAGCCCACCGGCGCCACTAGGATCGATGCTAACGCTGATACAGCAAGCCAGGAGAAAATGAGGCGCCGACGCCATGGAGAAAGATTAGCTCTTCCTAGGCAGAAGACGCCGAGAATGCTGACGGCGATATATAATGGGCTGAAGAATGGTGCCCAAATCTGGGTTAGCCGAGTCAAGGCATCCCAGAAGTACAGTATGCTCGTGGGTTTTCGAATGATGAAGGCATATAGATTCAAGGCGTTGGCAACTCTCCATCCCTCCCCTCCCGCAAGCAGTGTAATACTCAGAAAAGCAAACGCGACGTCCAACAAGATAACAAGAACTAGCAGACCTCCCGATCGCAACCATTTGCGCTTCTCATGAATCACAGCAACTAGGGCAGCAAGCAGGGTCGTCGCCGCGAATACTCCCCAAGCCCACGGGTGTAGGAGAAGTATGAAGGTCGATAGCGATAGTAGAACGAGAAAATCGACAACCCTGAAGACTTTATCACCCCTAAGACTAACGTAGGCGAAGAAGAGTATCCAGCCAACAAGAGTCATCCAATTAGCGAGTATACTAGAATACATGCCAACAGTTGTTGTAATCGACAGGGTAGAGAGCATGAACACAATCAGGCCGAAGCTCATCTTCTTCTTTCGCGCCAAGAACCACCACATGGACAACGCTAGGGTTGCAACCAGGAACAGAGGTGCAAGTCTTACAACTTCAAAGGCCGTTGTCCGAAAGATCACTTGTGCCGCATACAGCAGAGCCAATGGCACAGGATGCCTCTCTTTCAGCGCCTGAACAAATCCACCAAAGACACCGCTAGAGTTCATACGGATGAGCGGGTCGTAGTACCTCCAGTACGCATCAGTCCCGACCAGCCATGGAGGGTTTTGAAAATACGGATAGTAACCTATGAAGGCGGCGAAAGCGAGCACCAAGAAGAGTTTGGGATCCAGCAATTTCGAAAACCATTTGCTGGAAGGTTTTTGATCACCTGAGTTCTCGTGACCGTTGATCGTTGTTTCGGAATCTGCTTGCACCCTGAGCATAGTCTTTGGCAGCAATCTCTGGACGAGGGGAATCCAGGCCCATGAGAACAGGAAGGCCACGTAGAGCCAAGGGAGCAGGCCGTAAGAGGCATAGGAGAGTTGCAGTTCGATTCCGGCATCGAATCGACCTACTTGAGTGGTTTGATCGAAAGATCGAATGACGTAGTGAGTTGCCGAAGCGATCTCTATCGCGGCGAAGGCTGCCAAGAAATAGATTAGAACTCTGGAGATTAGTGCGGTTCTTGCTGGTTTGCGAAACAGTACTTGTGATGCAAACTCCAGTGTTGCGACTGCAAAGAGGAAATAGACACCGATCCTGTTGGCAGAACTATCCTTCACTGTTGCGACCAAGGTTATGCTTAGGGCCATCGCCAGAAGTCCCATTCCAATCTGTGCGATCCTCCTCTCGCGACCCTCCGATGCCCAGATCGCCAGGACGGATATGCAAGCTACCGAGGCTGCCCAGACTGCGATGTCAATCCAAGGATCAATGAGTATTATGTGGACTATCCTCGGATAATAGAAGATGAATTCCAATTTCAGTGAGTTCAAAAGAGAAACTGAGCCGAACAGGAAGTGCGCGGCAAAGGCATAGGCGAGAACGTGTGACCACACCTCGCCATATCGACTTGGTCTGTTCACTGTTTGATTCAAAGCCGCCGTCACATCTCCTGTTCAGTTTGGCTCAATTGAAGCTTTCACCTAGTTCGCTTGAGGGGTAGAGGTGTACGCAAATGCCGCGACTTGAGTTCTGGCCCACAGGCAAACCGCCACAAAACATGTAACGTATTCACGAATCGTTAAAATAGTTCCCGTTTCAACTTTTCACTTGATTCTGGGGTGAAAGCACGGCGTCGATCCAAGCCTAGTAACCAAACTAATGCGTGAAATTCTTGAAAATCTCCGTGATCATCCCCACTAAGAATGAGCAGGGCAGCATAGCCGCTGTAATTGAGGAATCCAAGAAGGCACTTGAGGGAATTGAGCACGAGATTGTCGTTGTTGATGCGTCAACTGATAACACGCCGGTAGAGGCCATAAGAGCAGGGGCAAAACTCGTTAAGCAGATCGGAAGCGGCGGCGTTGGGGAGGCGCTCATTCAGGCATTCTACTGGGCTCGAGGAGAGTATGTGATATTCTTTGACGGCGACTGCACGTATGATCCCAGCGATATTCACAAAGTGATTGAGCCTCTGTTGAGGGGCGAAGCTGATCTAGTGAATGGGAATCGATTCTATAACATGGAAAAGGGGGCTATGCCCTTCGGCAACAAGATCGGCAATATGTTCCTCACATGGCTTGGAAACATGCTCTTCCATACAAGCATCAAGGACTCTCAGAGCGGAATGAAAGCCTTCAGGCGAGATATGTTAATCCGAGTAACACTCTGGGAGAGAGGCTTTCCATTCTGTAGTGAGATCCTCGCAGAGGCATCGAAACTTGGTATGCGAATAGCAGAAGTGGGGGTCACCTACAGAAGGCGAGTGGGGAAGACTAAGCTCAATCCCGCAATGTCCGGGTTACGAATATTTTGGGCAAGCTTCAAGATGTTGAGGGATTACGATCCGTTATTCCTTTTTCTCGAGATCGGGTTGTTGCTGGAGGCAATAGGATTCATCATAGCGTGGCCGGTAATAGTCGAGTACATACAACAAGGAACCTTCAGACTCATCGGACGGATACTGGTTGCCCTCTTCTGCTGGTTCGCGGGCCTCCTATCAATTTTCACAGGAATCATACTCGAAGGATTCAACTACTCTGTTAAGAAGATCGAGGCACGCTTGACCAACCGTTCGTAGAATGTTCCTTATTGCTGAGTGGTCGTAGCGTTGAACCAGATCTGAGTCCAAACCGAGCGTCGAACACCCGCAGTCTGCCACGAGAAGACCAGGTCCTTCGCGGCTTCATTATAGAACCATAGTTCAAACACAAGCCGGAAATTGAAGCCCGAAAGAGCCGTGCCCAGTTGGCCGCTAATTGGAATCTGGTTCACAATCAATCCTGTGACTAGCACGCTGTCTCCCTTCTGGGTGATGTTCGAAATTCTCCACACGAAGGGTATGGACCAAGTCTCATTGTCAAGCAGGACCCGAGTAAACTCAAAGATAGGAACAACCGGGCTCGGGCTGCCGTTGGTCTCATCTGGACCTGTTAGAATAGAGTTAAGGAGCTTTACTCTTACGACCACGTACTCTAGGCCGGCCATATGATTGTACACTCCGAGCGTCCAGTTGACCTGCTCTCCAGCTTTCAAGCTGGAGTTGTCGTTTGGGTAGTAGTGCTCCGCTAACCCCGTGGATCCAAGAATCCACATGGCAAAGAACTGTTCCGTCGGCCTTGGTGTCAGGATTGAATAAGCCATGCCTGAGGTAACGATCGTAGTAACTAGAGCGAACATCACGAGGTACCTAAGGTCACGTGAGCTAATCTTCAGTCTTCTTTTCCCCGACAACGATCCTCATCTCGAAGAGTTTCATCCTCTCGTACCACCGCCATGTCCTCAATGTGACGTAGAAAATGAGAGTCGACGCGGCAACGACAACCGGAATTGATGCCACGACAACTATTGTTCTGGTCGTGGAATCAAGTGCCGCCTTCTGCTGCGCGGCTGGAGCTTCGCTCATAATCTGTGCCATTGTTGATCGCGCCTGGTCTTCCAGTTTAACTGCGTTCGCTTCGTCACCCTGAGACCTTTTGAATTGCGCCTCCTGAATTAACGCCAGCGCTTGATTCAGCTTGTCAACCAGAACTGGTGCCTGACCCCCTGATCGGTAAACGTCAGCCACTTGACCGAACGCTTGGTAGGACAAGGTGGGCAGGTCGTTGGAGGTTTGAGTTATCGCAGTTGTGGCAATCGCAGCAAACAGAAGCATTGCCGCGATCACAATCAGTAACGGTTTCACCGTTCCGTGCAGATTGCCAATTGACCGGGTCACCAAGGATACCTGCCAGCGTATCGCTTCAATCTACTTATGAGCTAAAGCTATTCTATCAAAGCTATATCAGTTCACGCAATCCAAGAGGCTGCGCGGTTGGCGGCACGGAACGATCCTGAGATTTCCCGAGGTAAAATGATAGAAGACATTGTGAGGTCGAAGCATCCAACCACCGTGGCTCAGCTTGCTCAGCTATTGACCGCGGAAAACGCTCTCGATGAAGCTGAGTTTGTCGAAACGGTCAAGGATTTAGCGAGAGATGGATCGCTCGTCTTACAAGCCCCATCCTATAAGATCGAGACCGTCCTCGACTACCTCTTCACTCTCACCTTGTCTGGTTGGTTCTGGTCGACTTTGGGTGTGACAGCTCTCGCACTACTCTCCGTCACTCTGATCCCTGACCTTTTCCCACTTAACACCTTTCGATGGTTGCTGGGGTCGATATTCGTACTGTACTTGCCGGGATACACCTTGCTCCAGTTCCTCTTTCCTAAACATTCAGAACTTGACACACTAGAACGCTTTGCCTTGAGTGTGGGAGTTAGCTTAGCAATAGTCCCACTGATTGGTCTTCTCCTCAACTACACACCTTGGGGCATCCGACTCGCTCCAATTACGGCATCATTGGGAGCCTTCACAATTGTATCATCTATGGCAGCAGCAGGAAGGAAATACTTGGCCGTCAGAAAGAGTACTTAGCCAAAAGCCCGGGCGTATTTCATGAAACCCACCCGACCGGCCATAGATGTTGCACGAGGAGCCAGCTACCTAATCATAATGAACATTGCCATCACAGCCATAAGCCTCGCAGCTTTCGCGATCATTGCACGCCTAATTTCACGCGAAGAAATGGGGGGATTGGCTGTGCTCACGCTAGTGTCATCTGGAGCCCAACTACTAGCTGGACTTGGCCTCGGCTCAACAGCAATAAAGTTCGTGTCTTCGTCCCAGGCGACTGGTGACTACGAGAAGATGCGGCAAGCCGGATACGAATGTTTGACCATTACTGGACTGGGTTTGATGGTGCTGATCGTCGCTATCTATTCTTCAGCTGACGTTCTGGCCTCGTCATTGCTCGGTTCCACATCAAGAGCGACCCTACTGAGACTGCTCACATTGGAAATCGGTGCAAATGGAATTGGTGCCTCTTTGGTGAGCATACTTTACGGACTCAGAAAGTTCAAGGTGATCTCTCTAAGTCACATGGCCAGCTTCGCTGTCAGGCAGAGCCTTGTTATCATGTTTCTTGAGTTGGGATGGGGTCTGCCTGGAATAGTGATCGGATGGGGAATTGGAGACTCTCTGAACTCGTTAGTCCTGGGAGGTTTCACGAGGAAGTTTCTTGGTCCTCCCAAATTCGGATTCGGTTTTGTAAGATTACTCAGATTCTCCGCGCCGCTGTTTCTTGGAGGGGCGGCTAACTATGCTTGGACATGGTTCGATAGGGCTCTATTGCTTCCGTTTGTATCGCTCGCTCAGCTGGGCTCGTACAATGTTGCGGTCACAGCCTTCGGGGTCCTTCACTCAATGCCATCATCCATCTCAGGAACTCTCTTTCCGTTCTACTCGCACCTCTATTCGGATGGGAGCAGTGATTCTCAAACAGCTGGTTTAGAAAATGCCGTCAGAACTGCGTCTCGATATGTTTCATTCTTGATCATTCCAGTCTCTGTCGGGTTAGCGGTTACTGCGTTACCAGCGGCCACCCTCTTTGCGGGCAACAACTATGCAGATGCCGCTTCTCCTCTGGCGATACTTTCGGTCTCCTTTGCGGTAGCCTGTCTGGGAACCGCGCTCAGCCAGATTTTCGTAGTGCTTGGCAAGACAATAACATCTGCGATCGTAACTATTCTTTCCGTATTGATTCCATTTTTCCTCGGAATCTTGTTGATCAGCAATTTCGGAGTACTCGGAGCAGCGATGGCTCGAGGGCTCTCCCTGATCGTCGCGCTCGTCTTGTCGGTTTTGATTCTGAGAAGGATTTTGAAGGTTCGGTTCGACTTAGGGGCGTATCGGTCCGCATGGTTGGCGAGCCTGGCTATGGGGGTAGCGGTGCTGGCTCTTCAGTTCTTCTTCTACAGCAAGTACTTACTACCTGTGTACATGGCAGTGGGCGGCGTGGTCTTTATTCTCAGCCTCAGACTACTTCACGCATTCAACCGCGAGGATATTGAGCTGATCTCAGATTTTCTCAAACCTTATCCAAGACTAGGATTTGTCACCAGATGGTTTGAGAAACTTCTTGGAGTCTAGAACGCAGCATGTTATGGCAGACGGAATAAGATTATTGCCGAAAGTCGCGAGAGTTCAGAGTGCTTTCAAATTGCTTTCCGCCCAAAGAAACTTGGTACATGCCTCAGCGCTTCTAGTCCCTGTTCTCGTTGAAGCAACTTCGAAAATCCTGATTATGGCAGCTTTGAGCGTTCTCACCGCAGTGTACGTTCTTGAGGAATTCCTCCGCCTAAAGGGAATGAATCTACCTCTTATGACTCAATTCACCTCGAAAATGAGCCGTCCAAACGAAAAAGCCCACTTCATCACTCGGCCAGCCTATCTTGCATGTGGAGTAATTCTCGCTCTACTGCTTTTCCCGAAGAGCGTCGCATACGCTTCCATAGTCATTGTTGCAATCGGTGATCCGATCGCGGGCTACGTTGGCGGAAAGTTCGGTCAAAGGCGCATAGGCCGCAAATCGCTAGAGGGTTTCATAGCTGGATTTGTTACAGCCTTCCTGACTACTCTGCTTGTTATTGCTCCAATCCTCGGGGCAATAGGTTCAATCGCGGGAATGTTGATCGAATTGACGGGAATCTGGGATGATAATTTCACCATCCCCGTAGGCGCGGGAATTGCCATGATCGCAGCGAACTCGGTTCTTCACTTTGTTGTTGCCTGAAGGTCCCGCTTACTCAGGAGATGAAATGTAGTACGGTTCACTAACGCGGCGACCAGGGGTTGCAGAAAGCATGTCGCTAAATCCGCCGGAATCGTTAATTATACCAGTACGTTCGTTATACCTTGGGGTCGGTATGACGAGGACGCATCGAAGCAGGGTAGGACCGAAAGGTCAGGTAGTTATACTGAAGGAGCTTAGGGATAAGTACGGCATCAGGGAAGGAAGGCTTGTCGAGCAGGTGCCCACCTCTAGAGGGCTGCTCCTCGTTCCAGTCCCTGCCGAGCAGCTCATGAAAGAACTAGACTCGGTAGCTAAGGCCATTGGCAGTGCTTGGCCGAAAGGGAAGTCAGCGGTCGAGGCGGTCAGGGAAGAACGAGATAAACAATGGCCAAGGAAGTAACCCTCGATTCATCAGTGCTTGTTTCCGCTCTCGTAGAACACGAAGAACGGAGGCAGCTCGCACGCACCATAATGCAAAGAGTGTTCGAGGGGGACCTTCACGTGGTCACTAGCGCCATCGTACCCGTTGAGGTATGCGGTGCCATTGCCAGAAGAGCGAACGTTGCGGCGGCCGAGAAGGCTATGGTTCAGCTACAAAAATGGAGAGATATGCGATTGATAGAGTATTCAGAATTGACCGAGGAAAGATCGCGAGAGAGCGCCGAGTTGGCCGTACGTCTACGCGTTAAAGGGATGGACGCTATCGTAATCCAGGCAGCCAAGGAAAGAGAGAGCGTACTCATTACGTTCGACGACGAGATGGCCAACAGAGCGAAAGGCGCAACGAAGGTTGCGAAACCCGAGAGCTTCGCCCCTCGCCACTAAACGCGGAACTGCCGTATTCAGACAAGCAGTCTTCCTCACTGTGAGATTGGAGCGTGAGATGTGTGGTTCTATTGAAGTCTTATGTGGCCTGATATTCTATAAATCTGGGCAGGGTTTTCTGTGTGGCCGCGGACTATGGTTTGGTGTCAGTTGGGTGATTTTTGAGGAGCCGGTGATCGAGATCTGTTTTGAGCTGAGCGCTGCCAAGTTCTCTCTGACAATAGTTCGCAGTCCGAACGTATCGATGAAAGCGTTCACCTCCGACCAGTCGACCGTTCCAAGCTTTTGTATGAAGCGATTCAGTCTTGAGGCGTTGAATGGCGTTATCCTCTCGGGCGGTCGGAATGCGAGTCTGGTTCCGATTATTGCCTCTGGTGAGGGGACCTGAAGCCACAGCCCCCATTTCTGCTTGAATGTGAGGAAGGGGGTAAGCTTCATCGATTTGTACCCGAGAAAGTTTTGAAAGAATTCTAATACGAACGGAAAGCCGCTTTTGTGTTTGAGGTAGATGTGGCCGACTGGGTATCTCCTTCCGTCGTATTCGCTGACTAGGTAGTCGTAAGTGGGTCTCTTTTCAGCTGTCTGTGTAAGTTCGTCGGACAGTCTTTCGAGAGAGTTGATAGTTATGTCTGGGACTATCAAGTCGATGTCTTTGCTGGCCAACGCTCTTTCCATGTAGACACTCACGGCTTGAGAGCCGAAAAGGATCACGTCGTTTGCTTCGCATTCAGCGAGTACCGGCGTAACCCTCTTCAAAACGTCTATCCAGACTCTTGCTGGCGCGCGTGGGGGCTTCATCTTCACTTCACCCCGAGCTGCTTCCCAATGACATCGACCAGTTCATCTGGTGAAAGCTGGAATTTTCGCGATTTGAGCTGGAGCGACATCCGCGCATGACTGGCGAGTCGCTTCCTTATCTCGTAAAGGGTTCGGATATCATCCACTTCTGGCTTGGGCGAACCGAGGAGGTAATTGATCTCATCGAGCAACCCTTGAACTAGGTCTTCGACCCCTCTCTCCTTCGCCCTCCGCATCAGGTATCCATAGTCGAATTTCTTAGTTGCGAGCATGGCAGCGCCGAAAGTGAGCGCTCGAAACACTCGTTGGCTGTTCTTGCTCTTCGCCAGCGTCTCTACTATGGCATCTTCTAGGGAGCCGTACACTGTCCCCTGTGCAATCCGGGCGCGTGCTAATCCTTCAAGGTCCGTCTTCATCTTGATAGATGATTTGGAGGGTACAGTCCAGTTGAGGCCGTGAAACAGCATGGCTCTCTCACCAGCCTCAATGAAGGGACCACTGCCTGCTAGCGAATACACCTGCTTTGGACGCACGTTCGGTTGCTTGACCGGTTCTTTTCGCAGGCTCAACAGTCTCGACTTTACCATAGTGTCAAGGTAGGCTCGCAGTGATCTGTGGTTGGAGAGGATTCTCCGTGAACTGAGGTATGCGAGGATGGCGTTGAATGTAGGTTCAGTGCCCTCTTTTCTCAGGGCTTCAACGGACTTCAGCACGTTCTCCGCTACGACAACGTTCTTGTTCCTTTTGTTCTCCGCTGGTTGTTCGTACATTATCACTAACGTCCTAAGTACCATTGTACGTAGGCAACTAATTATTAAAGCGTTCTCCGAGACAACAGGCTATAGCAGAACGATAAAGGCGGTTCATCTAAAGGGAGATCGAAGCGCCAGCCCGTCACCTTTGACTGTACCGGTCAACTAATCAGCGGCGATTCAGATAATATCTGGAAATCAAGTCTGATATCAGAGCAGATTTGCGCTTCTGTTTGGGCCAGGCGCGAAAAGTTTTCTACTTCTCACTCACAGACATTGAACCGTGTTCTCACTTGGCGAATGATTTGCGATTTGCTCGAAAGTCAGCATTACTGGCTGTTTTCGGGCTGATACTCCTCGTGGGGCTGACAATGAGCGTGGAGGTGGGACAAGGGTCTCTAACTACTCATCCACAATTCACGAGTACGGCAGAAGCATCGGTTTTGCAGAACGGTGGTTTCGAGGAAGGGCTGGCGGGTTGGGAGGAGGTTCATGGGCAAGGCGGGTCGTATAGTTTCTCGAATTCGATAGTTCATTCCGGATCTCAGTCTTTAGTGCTCAGTTTACGTCCGCCTAGGCCAGGCAGCAATCCTGGAGCGATAGTTGAGGGTGTTTCCCAGACCGTTTCCGTATTCCAGTTGCGGGGGTTGAAGGTTGAGGCGTCGTATCGCACCGTTATCAACACGAATGCTGCAGCTGTACGTTTGGTGGTCCAGATCGGGGAATTGACCGTGCGGTATTACCTCTTCTACGGACCGCAAATCTCCGGTGCCACAACGGGAGACACTCAGACCCTAAAGTCGATTCTTCTCCCACCCTCCCTATGCCCAAGTTGGTGTTCAATTGAGGTCGATTCAGGTTCAGACTTCAAGGAGTTGTTTGATCCAGTTAGATATGCCGATGTTTTTCTGAGCGACACCTCCGTCCAAGTTGCCGTGTCCTTGGAATTGCTGGTCTATCTTACGAATAATGCACAATACATCCTCTGGGACGATGTCAGTGCCACCGCGCAGATCCCTGCCGTGCAGAATGCAACAACGACTTCAACATCGCTGACCTCGATTACTGCAAGTTCCACTGCGTTTTCATCATTCAGTTCGACACATACCACAGCTACCTCGACAGTCCAGGAAACCACGAGAGCGCAGGGGATAGAATTTCCTATGAACCCGAACAGCATACTCCTGCTAGGTGCACTGGTCATGGTGATCGTCGCCTTGACTATGGATTTGACAATGCGAATGCGCCGCGGAAGAATTCTGTAGACGAAATCTCCTGACTTTCGAAAGCAAATCCAATTTCCCAAGTGTGAATTGAGTTCTCCAATCAGTATACCATTGACGTAAGCCAGCTCTCGCTTAACTCAAACTGAGTAGCCTTCGCGCGGTGTCAATCCCCATTTCACTGACTAGTCAAGGATGGTGCCAAAAAGGCCATTTTCCAGTCAAAAAACGCAGCTTCTTGGTGTGAAAGTTTTTGTGTGCGGCGGGACTGGGCATATGTAAAGCGGTACTTTGAGTGGTACGGGACGATAGACTAAGGCGAACAGTGAATGTCTGAGCATCAAGCTTACTCGGCAGACCAAATTCAGGTCCTCGAAGGCCTAGAAGGCGTTCGTAAGAGGCCTGCCATGTACATTGGCAGCACTGACGCTCGAGGCCTACACCGCCTCATCTTCGAAGTCGTCGACAATTCGATAGACGAAGCACTCGCCGGATTCTGCACTGAGATCAATGTCACGCTGAACCCGGATGATTCGGTCACGGTGAAAGACAACGGTCGAGGCATTCCCGTCGAGGTTCACGCTCAGACGGGCAAGCCAGCGCTTGAAGTCGTCATGACCATGCTTCACGCCGGAGGGAAATTCGACCACAAGACCTATCGCGTCTCAGGGGGATTACATGGAATAGGTGTCTCCGCTGTCAACGCTCTGAGTGAATGGCTTGAGGTTGAAGTGCACCTCAACGGATCCTCCTACAAACAACGATACGAACGCGGTGTCACAGTCACTCCCGTACAGAAGGTCGGACAATCCGACAACCACGGCACCATAGTCCGTTTCAGGGCCGATCCTGAAATCTTCGAAGAGACAAAGTACGATTACAGGATCGTAATGGCGAGACTTCGCGAGCTCGCTTTCCTCACGAACGGGCTGTCAATAACCTCCACAGATGAACGGGTCACACCGCCAAAATCGCGCACCTTCAAGTATGAAGGCGGCCTGAAGGAGTTCATTAGATATCTGAACGAATCAAAAAACGCATTGCACGATGACATAGTCTACGTTTCCGGAAAGAAGGGCGATGTGCAGGTTGAATTCGCTTTTCAGTACACCGACGACTACTCTTGGAGCATTCACACGTTCGCAAACAACATCGACACCCGTGAAGGCGGAACCCACCTTATCGGCATGAAGACCGCTCTCACGCGAGCAATCAACGACTACGCCACAGGCCACGGGCTAATTGACGACGAGAAGCTGAAGATTCAGGGAGACGACGTGCGCGAAGGCCTCACAGCCGTGCTCAGCATAAGAATCCCAAACCCACAATTTGAAGGCCAAACCAAAACCAGGCTTGGAAATAGTGAGCTCCGCGGCACAGTAGAATCGATCCTGTATGACGGTCTCAAAACCCACTTTTCAGAAACCCCGGCCGTGGCGAGGGCAATTGTTCAACGCACGGTAGACGCTGCTAAGGCACGTATTGCGGCGAAGGAAGCCAAGGAGCTCGTGCGAAAGAGGGGCTCTCTAGAAAGCGTAACCCTACCGGGAAAGCTAGCTGATTCCCAAACCCACGACCTCGACAAAAGCGAACTATTCATCGTAGAAGGCCCTAGCGCAGGCGGCAGTGCAAAGCAGGCTAGGGAACGTCGAACCCAAGCCATCCTCCCGTTACGAGGAAAGATCATCAACGTTGAGAAGCACGGTTTCTCAAGGATTCTGGACAACGAAGAGATTCGCGCCCTGATTACTGCTATAGGTACTGGAATCGGCGATGACTTCGACGTAAACAATCTTCGCTACGGCAAAATCGTGCTCTTGACGGACGCTGATGTAGACGGAGCACACATCCGCACACTGCTCTTGACATTCCTGTATCGGCACATGCTCCAACTGATCGAGGCGGGGCATGTCTACATCGCCCAACCTCCCCTCTACCGGATCAGGAAGGGTGACAGGGTCTTCAATGTGATGAGCGAGAAAGACCGCAAGCGCATAATCGAGCAGGATCTCAAAGGCAAAGCCGACCTAGTTCAAAGGTTCAAAGGCCTGGGTGAAATGAATCCACGCGAACTCTGGGAAACAACCATGAACCCAGCCACCCGCTCATTGTTGAGTGTAACCATCGATGACGCGGCTGAGGCTGACAAGGTCTTCTCAACCTTAATGGGCGACCTGGTGGAGCCGAGACGCCAGTTCATCCAGGAAAACGCCGATGAAGTAGACTGGTTAGACATCTGAGGGCTAATCCTTGGCGAGCGCTCCAACAGCCGAGAAGATTAGACCTGTCGCCATCGAGACCGAGATGCGCAAGTCCTACATCAAATATGCCATGAGCGTAATTGTGGGGCGAGCTCTTCCCGATGTACGTGACGGTCTCAAACCCGTCCAACGCCGAATCCTCTACGCCATCCAAGGGCTCGGACTAGGTTCTAAGACCCAGCACAAGAAGTCTGCAAGAGTGGCCGGCGAGGTCATCGGCAAGTACCACCCTCACGGCGAGATGGCTGTCTACGACGCCCTTGTCAGAATGGCGCAGGATTTCTCGATGCGCTACCCGTTGATTGATGGGCAGGGAAATTTCGGGAGCATAGACGGCGACGAACCGGCAGCTATGCGATATACTGAAGCCAGACTCGCAAAACTGGCCGAGGAGATGCTCGTAGAACTCGACAAGGATACTGTAAATTGGATGCCGAACTACGATGACTCGCTCCAGGAGCCTGCAGTTCTACCTGCAAGGTTCCCGAACCTGCTCGTTAACGGGGCTTCTGGCATAGCCGTGGGAATGAGCTGCAGCATTCCACCCCACAACCTCCGCGAAGTCATCGACGCTCTGGTCTACCTGGTCGATCATCCAAACGCCCAGGTTGAGGATCTGCTCAACTACATCAAAGGCCCAGACTTCCCAACGGGAGGAATAATCTACGACGCCACCTCGCTCCTCCAAATCTACAAGCAAGGACGAGGATCGGTACGCATACTCGCCCGACTCGAAGAAGAGGTCCTGAAAGGCGACAGGAAGAGGCTCGTTATCACCGAGGTGCCTTTCCAAGTTAACAAATCCAAGCTCGTCGAGGACATTGCAAACCTCGTAAGAGAGGATAGGCTGGAGGGCATTTCCAACATCCGCGACGAATCGAGTCGAGAAGGAATGCGAGTCACACTCGACTTGAAAGCTGGATTTCCAACCGAAGTAGTCAAAGGGCAACTGTACAAGCAAACGCAGCTGCACACAAGTTTCAGCTTCATCAACCTCGTCCTGCTGGATGGACGACCGCAAATCCTCGACCTCAAACAGACTCTTCAAGCCTTCATTGATCACAGAGTGATCGTCATCGAACGGCGGTCAAAGCACGATCTTCAGAAAGCTCAGGAGCGACTTAACGTACTCGACGGATACTCCACCGCCCTCAAGAACATCGACCGAGTTATCACCACAATTCGCAGCTCCGAGGGCCCACAAGAAGCGGCAGCAAAACTGAAAGAACTCAATCTCAACGACGCGCAAATAGACGCCATACTCCAGATGCGACTGCAACAACTAACCCGCCTTGAAGCAGGCAAAATTGAGAAAGAATCCAACGAAAAGCGCCAAGAAATTCAGAGACTTCAACTAGTCCTTGGAGAACGTGCCAAGCTGCTTGAAGTGTTGAAGTCAGAGCTTGTGGAGATCAAGGAGAGTTACGGTGATGATAGGCGAACAGAGGTACGTCTCGAGAGCGTCAACTTCGACGTAGAACGCGTCATCCAAGACGAACAGGTGTTGGTGTTCATTTCCGTCGAAGGATACGTGAAGCGAGTGCCCGCGAAATCCTTCACCGTCCTGGGACGAGGTGCCAAAGGTATCCTGTCAATGGACGTGAAGGAGAAAGACAAAGTGCTGAAGGCTCTCGTGACACGGACTCTCCATACGGTTATGTTCCTTACAAACCAAGGCCGCGCGTACACGATGAAAGCGCACGAGATTCCTGAAGCAGGCAGATCCGCGCGCGGTACACCGCTGGTAAATCTTCTTCAGCTGTCCGAAGGCGAGCGGGTAATGGGCGCGATTGCAGTTGACGATTTTCCTTCGACCAAATTCCTAACGTTGGTGACCAAGCAGGGAACCGTCAAAAGAACTCCACTTGATGCTTTCTCGAATGTTCGATCGAGTGGTATAATCGCGACTCAGTTCGACGAGAACGATACGCTCGCCGAGGCTCTAATCACAACTGGCGACGGGGAAGTTGTGATCGCAACGAGTGAAGGCCTCGCCATACGTTTCAACGAATCGGACATTTCTGTGATGGGTAGAACCGCGAAGGGAGTGGTTGGAATTCGATTGGATGAAGGGAGCGAGGTAGTCGGAGCCTGCTTCATTCCATCCAAGGCGAAAGATTTCGCGACGTTCATGATCACAAAGAAAGGCTACGGCAAGAAGACCCTCAAAGAGAAGTACAGACTTCAGAAGCGGGGAGGATATGGCGTAATCGCCTTGAAAGTCAACAGCAAAACCGGCAATCTTGTTGGAATCCTCGGGGCCACAAAGGATTGTGAGGTTCTGACGGTCTCAGAGAAGGGACAAGCTGTCAGACTCAGCGTGGACTCGATTGCCAACCAAGGCAGAGCCTCTTCCGGAGTGAGAATCGCTAGGCTTGATGAGGATGACAGGATAGCTTCAGTGGCTTTGATACCGGCTGAAGAAAATACCTCATAGAAAAATAATCGGGAAAAAATGGAGGAAAACGCTTCCTAGCTACATTCAGCCCCTTATTTCTTCTTTTTCTTCTTTTTGTGGGCTTTTGCCACCTACGGTTTCACCTCGAAGCGTTTCGAGCTAGCTAGCCTCGAATCCGAACGTATGCACCCATTTCACTTAAAAGATAATCGATTACCCCAACAGTTCGACTCAGTCAATATAAAGGGGTCTGCCAAGTATCCGTCGTTCAACCTTGTTGGCAACAGAGATCGACCTAGACCAGAGCTTCGAAGAATCCGACCTCGACGATCGCGAACGCGAAGTTCTGAGATTCCTATCAACCGAGCAGAACGGATACTTCTCGTTCCAAGGCTTACGAAGAAGGCTCGGCTTCCACCAGGAAACACTAGCCCGCACACTAAAACGACTAGAAGAAGCTCGCGCAATCGAGCGATCGCCGCAGGGATACAAATTCAGAGGGAATGGCACGAGCTTCTCGTTTAGCGTAAAAACCAATCATACCTTACCTAAACCGATTATTGATGCCTATCTCCCCGCGCAGATCGATGTGACCGTCCTCTTTCAGAAGCTGAAAGGGCGATGGTTCAGCAATTTCAGATGGTTAGGTTACTCGCATGACGGCGACAAGTTGTCGATGAGTTGGATAAGCGAAGACGGCCATATGCAGCTCCAAGCGCGCATCGGAGGAGGAAAAATAATCATAGCCATAGATCCCCTAAACAATGCTGAAGAGTCGAACCAGATCGCTGCCGCATACCAACTCTTTGATCACGTGAGCAAGATCGCTGAAGAATTAGTCCAACAAAACCAAACCCCAATCGCAAACTAAGCCGCATGTGACCAAGTTACTCCTCTACCAGTCATTATTGCCCCAGCGGGCAACATGCCCCACAGTGGATTGATTTGACTAGAATGATTGATCACTACATCGACAGCGCGTCATGGAGACCGATTGATCGAGAACCCAGACGGCTAGAAAGGCCGCCGGGACGAGATCTTCCCTAGATCCTACACTTTTGCCGTCAGTGCTTCCATGCGTACTCCCAATTGGGAGTCAAGAGGTTCGCTGAAGAGTTCTGGATGAATCATCTGAGCTAGGATCCCTATTCCGTCGAACAATCTCGGTCCTGAACGGCTGAAATAATTGTGTCCATCAGTCGCATAAACCCGACCTTCACGAATCGCACGTGTGCTCCTAATGTCCTTTAGATTCAGCAAGTGTTCCGCTTCTGCAATGGTTCGCCGTGTAGTGAACCCGCAGGGCATCAACACTAGGATCTCGGGATCGTAGTCTGCAACTGAGCCCCAATCCACATATGTAGACGGTTCGCCTCCCCGGGCAAGTCCATCCACACCTCCGGCATTCTCAACCATCTCGGGAACCCAATGCCCAGCATTCATCAGAGGATTCAACCACTCTGCACAGAACACACGCCGCTTATCCGCACCCCGTGTTAGTTGCCTTATGTTCTCGCTTTTCCGATCGAGTGCGACAACAAGATTCATTGCCTCTTCTGTCCTACCGAGGACTCCGCCAACTTTCAGAATGTCGTTCTTCACATCTTGCAGCGTATGCGGATCCAGAGTGAGGACGGACACGAATTTTCCAAGCTGTTTAGCAGCTTCTCTTACATCATCAGCGCCCACGGCGCAGACATCGCAGAGTTCCTGAGTTATGATCAGATCCGGGTTCACTCTTCTTAGTTCGTCGATTTTGATTCTGTATAGGCTCCGACCTTGCTTCATGTGCTCAATGATCAGGGCGTCGATTTTGCGGCTGTCAAGTGTCTCTGCTTGGAAGACGGGTTCTATGATCTTTGTTTTGGTTTTGGTGTCTTCGGGGAAGTCGCACTCATGAGAAACGCCGACGATAGTCTCACCCAAACCGAGAGCGCAGACAATCTCAGTTGCGCTGGGCAGAAGGGAGACGATACGCATCTCCGCAGCCCCTCTGCGCGGATAATCAGTTCGCTTCTACGCTTCGAGCGCCTACATTGCTGGGACTAAGCCTAGCTGTTGCATCATAGTCAGATTGTCCGTTACGCCCCAGTGTTCAACCGCCCTGCCGTTTGATATTCTCACAATATCTATGCCTTCAACACTCATCTGCTTGCCCGTGGCGGGTATGTTCATGAAATTGCCTTTGTGGGTTCCTTTCATCGTGGTCCGGATCACGACCTTATCCCCGTCCGAGAGCATCTCATCAACCGTAACATGGAGGTCTGGGAAGGCCTGGCGAAGCGCGACCATGGCCTGTTTTAGGCCTTCGACTCCAGGCGCCTGACCTGGAAATGGGTTATGCTCGACAAAGTTCGGTGCAATCAGTTCATCTACCGCCTGCATGTTGCCTTTGTTGAGGACTTCTTCCATGAAGCGGCGGGTTTTCGTTTTGTTCTCTTCATTCGACAATCATGATTCGCCAGATGCGAAATCATGCCATAGGTACTATTTAAGGCTCAGACACAAGCACCCCACAGTTAGATCCGAGTCGTGAGAATCGTGGGTCGACAGCTTCGCTGCGATCTGTGCGGCTCCACCTTCACCTGCGGCATGGACGAGCCATCATGCTGGTGTACGCAGGTCGCCTTGACACCAGCAGCTTTGGAGTCCCTGCGCGCTCAAACCAAAGACTGCGTCTGCCCACAATGCCTTGCCAGATTCTCATCGACGAGCAAAGAATAACCGAGACACCCCACTAGAATAGATCCGAAAATTCGGATTGGTCTAATTGCCCAGCAGCGTCGCCTCCATGCGACCTGACGCGGTATCAGTCTGGAAGGATACGGAGGTCAGGGAACGACTCTCCTGGTACCGGCAGGTGATGATCGGCAGGTTACCCGCCAAGTTCATGCTCTGCCGCAAGATCCCCACTCAGGTGGAAAACTCTGATGCCTCTCAGGAAGAGCTGTGGAACGAACACGCAAGCCTGTCCCAACAGCTGTGCGACCTTGTCAAGAATGTTGAGAGCGGGTCTGAAAGTGGCTGGAGCCTCAAAGATCATCATCCCAACCTATTGGACCTGAAGGGAGCCTTAGTCAACCGAATGCTTGAACACTGCAACTTCTGCGAATGGGACTGTAAAGTCAACCGCGCTGAGGGAAAGATTGGTTTCTGTCGGTTGGACAGAACAACCTCAGTTGGCTCATTCTTCCGTCACTATGGAGAGGAGGCGCCACTCATTGGTGTCGAGAGGAAAGGTGGCTCAGGAACAATTTTCTTCGAATCTTGCAATTGCCATTGTGTCTTTTGTCAGAATTGGAGTATCTCTCAACCCAAGACCAAGATGAACATCATCGGTGAGGCTGTGACGCCGGTCCGCCTCGCCGAGATCGCAGAAGAGCTTGCCAGCGAAGGCGCGGCCAACATAAACTATGTCGGGGGAGAGCCAACGATAGACCTCCACACAATCGTGAATTCTCTGACGCACATGTCGACCAGCATTCCGCTGATCTGGAACAGCAACATGTACTGCACGATGGAGACCATGAGGATCCTAGCCGATTTGACAGACCTATGGCTACCAGACTTCAAATTCTGGAGAGATGAATGCGCCAAACGATTGATGTGGGTGGGCGCCAAAGCCAGCTATCCAGAGGTTGTGAAGAGAAATCACATATTCGCTGCCGAACATGGAAGCATGATAATTAGGCATCTGGTCATGCCCGGCCATATTGAGTGCTGTACGAAACCAATTCTCGATTTCATTTCGGAGACCATTGGAGACAAAGTTCTCGTGAACATCATGTCCCAGTACTATCCTTCGAACATGGTCCCTATGAATCCTGAAAAATATCCGGACATTGCTCGATACCCCTCTAGGAAGGAAATTCAGGACGCTTATGATTACGCTCGCGCGCTCGGCCTCCAATTCGAGCAAGTTACATAATGAGCCCGTCTTCGGAGTGCGTGAAGTTTGGCAGCGCAGGAACGCCTAAGATCACAAAACCCAGCTGAATTCATAAGAAATCATCTTCAGGGTAAGAAGATCTCCGACCAATTCAGTGTTCAAGTTATTGCAAATCCTGTGCGCTTCGCGGAGCAAGCGCACTTCACGCTTCACTTGGTTCAAGAACCAGACGGCGAACGATCCTTGGATCCCGTCTATGCAGGTCTGTTCAGTGCTGGGAGAGCCAGTCAGAACATTCATGGTTGGGTGGATGGAGACTACTTTGAGACGGCGCTTTTTCAGGGCGAAAGGAGGATCTCTCTGACTGAAGGTTTCCTTGACATCGAGCTCTTCAAGATATTAGGCGAGGTCGTCCCTCCAGGTGGCAGTTTCATGGTCTCGTATTCCCTGTTCTCGAAGGAGTCTAGAATTCATAGGGAGACGAAGAGAGGACTTGATAGAGGTTATCCCCCCGCTGTAACGCCGTTAGGCTTCTTGCTCTTTCTCGCAGGCTGCGGAATGGGTTTCAAGGATTGGTACTTCGCCGAAGGGGGACGGGAAGGTCCAGAAAAACTGCAAGGCTTCAAGGCTATTGATCCTCAGGCCGCGAGGCAGAAGGCCAGAGAGCTGCTTCAAGAACTCCGCATATTCTCCGCCGTCCCGGTGGAAGACGATCTGGGACAAACGTGTAAGTTAAGGGTCGAACAGGTGGTCAAAGAGCTCGAAAAGTTGAGCAAACTCACCTGATATGTGACCCTTCCAGACTCACGTTGGATATCACGCACACGAAATCCAAAGCTCAGACTTGGATGCTCGCACCGGCATACTCATCCACACACCTTCATGAAGATCCTTGACGGATGCAGGTTCGGCGCGGAAACTAATCCCGTGAATTAAGGAAGTTGGTCTGGTATCGACGTGGATTGTCCGTTGAATGCCCACCATGCCCAGCCAATTTGATATCGGTTGAACAAAGTCAACGCGTCTTGGGTCCACGTTGCGCGACTTGAATTGTCGGGCATAAAGGCTCCGAACTCGCCGATCCACATTGGAGTTCCAGAGTCAATTACGAACGTTTTGTATTTTGCCACGAAATCATTTTCGAGAATCGTAAAGTTCTGCATGTAGTACTTGGGTGCAAACGAGAGTTGATAGAAGTGTGGCGACCAGACGATGTTCGTTTTTGTTGGTAGTCTGATATTCATATTGGCCGGCTCAAGGAATATGATGTGATTCGGATCAACGGCTCTAATCGCTTGAATTGCCCTGAGGTAAAACGCGTTTACATCAGTTGCATTTAGTTCCGGCATTACAGAAGTGTAAATCCACGGCTCATTAAGTAGGTCGTACCCAGCGATTGTAGGTTCATTTGAAAAATACTCTGCGATTTTCACCCAGACTTGAATAAGATGATCCTGTAGATCTGTGTTCGACCAGAAGTCAGAAACAGCCTGCCGCATACCAGTTACGTTTGGCGCGTAGTTTTGAACTGCCCAATCAGGTGCACCATAGCCGCCGAATCTGCGCGCCCAATCATATTGGTGCATATCCAGTATTACGTACATGCCGGCCGAACTTGCCCACTGAACGTCCTGACCAACATACCATGACAAGTAAGTCGCGTTGAAGGTACCTGGTTGCGGTTCGAGGTTTGCCCATGAAATGGGCAGCCTGACTACATTAAACTGAAAACCTAGCGCGAGGGTCCTGTATGCTGCTGAGGTGTGAAGTTTAGGGTAGTCCTGCTCATAGCCTGGATAGTTGACCCCTCGCAGCATGACCGCTTGTCCTGTGGAATCGACAATCGACGCTCCTCGCGTTGATAGAAAACTCAGCGTGGGGGTGGCGTAGATTGCTGGAGCGAGGGCGGCACCCACTGTTGCGAATAGGATTAGAAACGCTGCAACACAGCTAGTTCGCAATTCTTTTTCTCACCCTGTTAAGGGAAGATCGGTTGAAAATTTGGAAGAAATTCGGTGTCTCCTTAGTCTTTCACATCTATCTCGACGTGTTGCGGTCGTTCGTAAATGGAATTACAGCAAGTTTCTGGTAGTTGATTACTGATGAGTGCGAGAAAACAGACAACTAGTTGTCTGGTTGGAGGAATTTCGTGTGTGCTCACCAGGCATTTAGTCGGGGATTTGGCCACTTCTTCTCAAGTAAGCTGTCCAAGCCGAGACTCTTTCCCGCATCTGAAATCGCTACTGTCAGACTAGCAGATGCAGAGAGTAGGTAAAACCAAATGAATACGGGCGCATCAATGGAGCCAAGAAAAGTCACAAGCAGAGTTGAGGCTAGTAGGGTGCCGAGTATTCCAGAGACCCGTGTGAACAGACCGATCAGAAACAGCGTCCCAATTGCAGCTTCAAGAATCGTTTGAGAGGTTGTTATGGGTTGCCAATTCGGAATCACGAAATCCCTTAGAATAATGCCCACGGTTCGGATTGGATTGGTCGATGCCGCTCCATCCAAGATCGGCTTAACCCAAGCATTGCTGAACCATTTTTGACTGCTGAAATAGAGCCAGTAAAACCCCACCAGAAGACGAAGGAAAACTCGCCACGCATTCCAAATCCGGGCCGTTGTGGGTTTTCTCTCCAAGCCTCTTCAACAGCTCTTAGCTTTGACGGAGTTAAGCCTCGCCCCGCTGCTTTGAAGAGTGAGACGCATAGGGTTGAATGCCTAGCTGTAGCTGACGCTCACGTCGTCGATGTATGCGTACACGGCGTATGTGATGACTCTATGTCTGCATGGTAGGGGAGCCGGCGGACAGTACAGCTCTATGATCTCATGGGCCACATCAGGTCTGCCAAACATCCTGACAGTAAGCGTCGAACCTGCATACTTAGGGTCAATGCTGTAAGTGACCTGATGCCACCTGTAATCGATCTCCCCGTTCCATTGTGTGATTATTCCCCCATTCTGATCAAGCAAGGTTACGATCAGCTGCTCTGTGTCCAAATCCCCAGGCACCCCGAGATACCAGAAGGACAGAGTCGGTGCCAATCCGGCGGGTACGTTGAAGGATTGTGATACTTGTCCAGTGTCGCCTCTCGAACCTAATCTGAGAGAAAAGATTCCTGTGTGTCCAAAGCGTGCTGCCATTACATTTCCGACGACTGTCCAACCGAAAGCGTTCCCATTCTCGAACCCACCGTTTATGATAAGTTCGTTCGATGCCTTGGCTGTGATTGCTCCAGTTGAAATCACAACGAAAAGCATGAGCAGTGCGAGAATTGATTCGCGGACTTTCATCACCGGTCCAGTAACGAAGCGCATTTCGTTGTTAAAAACTGTGGTTGAAGCCGGCACCAAAGTGGAACTATTCCACCATCAATTTCCATCTGTTCAGGACCCTCGATGGATCTGGACAGCTTTCCATGGTTTTAATACGTTCAAAAGGAATTATGGCGACGTGAATTCGATTGCCGTTCTGCGGAAGTTGCAGTAAGGAAGTCACCGCTGGGGCAACGTTCTGTTCGTATTGTGGAGCTCAAATGGGATCCTCGCAGGTTTCAGCTCCAGCACAGAAATTCAACTACGAAATCAAATATAGGCCATCATACTCGCTTCTCGAAATCACATTAGAATTGAACCAACTTGTTCGTGCTGAAGCTGGGGCAATGACTTACATGTCCTCCAACATTCAGGTGAACACCCACATGCGAGAGAAGGGCTTGCTGGGTACCTTGGGATTGAAATTGCTTGGCGGACAGTCATTCTTCGTCAACGACTATGTCGCGACAGGCGGGCCCGGAAAGCTCGGTCTGGTCTCAGCGCCAATTGGGGATATTCAAAGACTTGAGGTCGGTCCAGGGAAGGGTTACATAGTTCAGAAATCGGCGTACATCGCGTCGGCGCCTACGGTACAACTGGACGTTCAGTGGCAAGGCTTTACGAAAGGTCTGTTCGGGCAAGGACTGTTTATGGTGAAGACAAGCGGCCAAGGAGATTTGTTCATCAACACTTTCGGAGCGATCGATTCACATCCACTGGGAGCTGGCGAAACATTCGTTGTCGACAACTTCCATCTAGTCGCTTTCAGCGACACCTGCCAGTATACAGTAACCAAGTTCGGCGGTCTCAAGTCAACACTTCTCGGAGGCGAAGGGTTGGTCACAAACATAACAGGACCAGGAGAAGTCTATCTGCAAACCAAGAACCTGAGCGAATTCGCCGATTGGCTTTGGACGGTGCTGGAACCGAAGGTCCGAGCCACAGTGGGCGCACGCTGAACAAATCGGTCAAGTGCCACATCTAATCGTTTGCATCAGACTTTCTCTACGATTTTGTTGTCTCGTAGATTCTTCTCAGTTCGTCGCGAATTGTCAGGTTCACTTGTGACACGCAAATCTTCTTAATTCATCCTACCTTCAGGCGGCCTGACTAGGTGCAATCGTTGACTGAAAGGCGAATAATCGACGACGCAAGCTTCCCGAACGAATGGCCCAAGAAAGAAGACCACGAAGGACACGAAGTGCGATGGAAGGAAGGCGTCAGCAAAGAATATGGAGTGCACGGCGTTGCAGTGGCAGTTGATTTCGACATCTGCATTGCTGACGGCATCTGCATCTCCGTCTGCCCTGTGAATGTTTTCGACAAGATGGACATAGCGGCTGAACAGGAGAAGATTGACAAGCAAATTCCGAACGACAGTGGCAAGACACTTCTCGACCGCTGGAAAGCGGACCCAACTCGTGAGCGAGACTGTATCTTCTGCAGGGCCTGCGAGATTCAGTGCCCCGTTCAAGCGATTAAGATCACCGAAGGCGTAGGACCCTTCGCGTGATCACATCCCGCTCCTAACGGACTCGCCTCAGTTTCTCAACTAATGCTCCTTTCGACGAGTACAATTTAGAGCGGATCTATGCTCTGGAGTGCAAGCTGACCGCAGTACCTATGCTGTCTCAATAATTCCTGATTTAGAGAAGCAATATTGCGTTCAACCCTGCAATGTCCTCCCCCGTTCCCAACAAAACGATATATTTCTGCTCGGTAAGGTCTTTCCTGTGAAATGAATTGCCGATCTTTCTTCTAGCAGCCGGTGCTCTATTGGGAGCTGCAGCTGGTGGAACGTTAGGTTATGTAGCAGCTGGCGCGACGGGTGCGGCGGTTGGTGTCGGCGTTGGCGCTCTCGCGGGTTTTGGATTTGGCGCAGCCGCATACGCATGGAGGAGACCTGTCTACTTGATGCCTGTTCCATATCCGTACTCTTACAACGGCTACTACTACCCCGCCCCTGTCTTCTATGCTGGGCCTCAGCTCTACTACACTAACGCCTTCTAGGCTAGTTCTTTTTCCAGCGTTTCCGTTCATGAACTGGCAAGACTCTAGCGGAGCAGACGTCAAAACTGATGTAGACGCCCGACCAGAGACATGCAATTCGTTCAAGGTGAATGTTTTAAGATTTCTCGGGAGACTGCTGCCATAGCATCAAATTCCCCACCCGTCCTGCGCCATGTTTATGTTGACGCCTTGTGCCTACGAGGATTTCGCGTGCGGGGTAGGACTCTGGCTTAAGCGGGGGTAGGCATGTTACCCTCCAGCGCCCAGCCAGGTCAAAGGCGCGAGACGCACTCACCAAGAGAAGTGCGTACGTGAAGCTCAGGAACATCAACCCTGATGTTAAGAGACCTCGTCCCGCAGGGGTTCAGGGGTTCAAATCCCCTCCCCCGCACCATTGGAAATGCTTGTATGGGGTGACCCTAGCAGTCAACGTTCTGAAACCACAAACGCATTATGCGAAGGACACAGGAGCTTGTTCAGCAATCAAAACTGAATATCGAACATTGCCATCGAGGCCACAACTGGATGTTTACGAACCCTCTAAGACTAAGAAGCGGGATTCAATCTGGCACTCTCATTGATCATGATTCTCGTCGGAGTGCCTTCTAGGGGAGGAGAGTGGGGGTATGAATATTTTGGGGGTCTATCCTCGCTGGGGTCATGATACTTGCGCTGCCCTCGTAAAAGACGGCAAGCTTGTTGCAGCTGTTGAGGAGGAGCGTTACACTCGACGTAAGCATTCGCGCGAGGCGCCAATCAACTCCATAAAATATTGCCTCTCCGAAAGCGGCATTACGATGGAGGAAGTAGATTACATTGCAGTGCCGTGGCACCCTCGCCTACTTTTGAATTACTGTGTCACCCACAAATGGACAGTAAGGTACTACTTTCTCTTCATCCTGAACACAGCTTTTGGACTTGCCGGGCCGGAATTTCGTAAATCAGAAAGAAAATTCCGCAAAAAGCGGTCCCTTCCACAACAGGGTTATTACGATTTCTTCCTAAAGGAGGCCCTTGGGTCTTACTCTTCACTTCCGGAGATTCGCTATTATGAGCACCACCACGCTCACGCGGCAACCGCTTTCTACTGTTCGGGATGGAAGAATGCTTCAATCATTACTGTTGATGGTGCAGGGGAGGGAAACGCTACCGTCTCATGGCTGGGAAGCGGCAATTCGATCGCGAAGATTCACGAAGAGCCAAGATCCCGCTCACTAGGCACGCTCTACGACTCTGTGACTAGGTATCTGAACCTTGGACCGTGGGCTGAAGGAAAGACTATGGGTTTGGCCCCTTACGGGAAACCGGACAAAGAATTTTCGGAGAAGCTCTACGCCTTGGTAGACCCCAGAAAAGGCAGGTGGTTCGATGGCAACACGCAACGTGAGCTTTCTGAAAGATTAATTGGTTTCTCGCGACGCCCCATGGATATCCCAGTGACTGGACCTCCATATGCGAACCTAGCATATGCCGTGCAGAAACTGCTCGAAGAGGCAATGAGGAAAATCGGCAGGGAGGTTGTAAGCTCTTCAGGAGAGAACAAAATCTGCCTCGCCGGAGGAGTGGCGCTGAACTGCACCTCGAATTCGGTCTTGTTGAATTCCGATTTCGTTGAAGACGTGTTTGTTTTCCCGGGTGCCAACGATGGCGGTACTGCCGTGGGGGCTGCGCTTGCATGCGCGGCGGAGGTGGATGAAAACGTGAGCTTCAGACTCGAACATGCTTACTGGGGGCCTGGCTTTTCGGATAGCCAGATTGAACAAATCCTGGGAGAAACCAGAATTCGTTTTGAAGAATGTGGAGACGCGAGCGGCTCTGCTGCTGAGGCGATCGCGGAAGGAAAAATCATTGGATGGTTTCAAGGAAGGATGGAACTCGGCCCTAGAGCACTTGGCAATCGCAGTATTCTAGCCGACCCCACCAATGTCGATGCCTGGGAAGGCGTGAATGAGCTAAAACTTCGCGAAAAGTGGAGACCACTAGCTCCAAGCTTGCTTTTCGAAGCTAAAGATGAGTATTTGGAAAACGCCCGTGAGAGCCCCTTCATGACCCTCGCTTTTCAGGTACGTCCAGAAAAACGAAGGGAGATTCCCGCAGTAGTGCACATTGACGGTTCAACACGGCCTCAAACAGTAAGGCGCGAAGTGAATGAGAGTTACTGGAAGCTCATCAAAAGTCTTGAAGAAATAAACGGCACGCCGGTAGTTCTTAACACCAGCTTTAACGTGGGCCCAGAGCCGATAGTCTGCTCACCACAAGACGCACTTAGAACGTTCTTCACTTCGAGTCTGGACGAATTGTACCTAGGGAGTTTTGTAATTAGAAAGTGACAGCAATCTGCCAGCACGAAAAGAGAAAAGGTTGTCAAATGAGTTGCATGTCATCCCGATAGCGGCTGACTCCGTAGCTCAGCACTGCACTGCACTTTGGAAGTGGATGAAATACGTGGCAGCGACAATTGTGAGAACTCTACATTATTGAATCGAGTATCCGGGCTTCTGCTTCCAGCACTTTCTTCAGCGCGTAGGTCTTCTCTATCAGTCCCCTTGCGTTCGACCCAATCTTGACCCTCAAGTTTCGGTCTGAGAGTAAGCAGGTAATTGCTTTCCTTATCGAGGCCGGACTTCCGTCACATAACAGCCCCGTAATTCCTTCTGCAATTATCGGATTAATGCCTTCGATATCCGATCCAATTGGGGGCAAGGCACAAGCCATTGCCTCAAGTAACGCCCTAGGGCTTCCTCCCTCGGTGAGCGAGGGAAGGACGAAGATCTCTGACTTTTGCAGTTCGAATGGTAATCGTTCGTGTGGTATTCTGCCGGCAAGCAGCACGTTATTGATCTTGTATTCACGTAGCCTCTGCTCCAACAGGTTCCTCATGGGGCCGTCGCCGATCAAGTAGAGCTTCGCCTCAGGAATCATTCTCACTGCTTCAACCAAAGCCAGGACATTCTTGACGTAGTGGAGTCTGCCCACGAATGCGATTCTACCTTTCTCTTTGCGGATTTTGGGAGCGGGTTTGAATAGGTTGGTGTCAACCCAGTTGGGGACGAGGAAGACTTTGCTAGCGCTAACGCGGAATTTGCCGGTTAGGTTGTTTCTGTGGACCTGAGACGCGACTGTTACCGCGTCCGCTACATGACATACTATGAGTTCGTAGGCAGTCATTAGGAGCCAATGGATTCGTGAACGCAAAGGGCGAGACCCGCTGGTTTGCGTTGTTTTGATGACTTCTGAGATTTGGTAGCCCTGCCTGACGACAATTCTCGTGCCGTAAAGTAGCTTGCATAACAAAGCGGTTATAGCCCCCCTGAGTTCGAGGGTTTCGCAAACACTAGCAGCTCGAAACTGGCGGCGATGTATTAGCGGTGCGAGGGGGCCGTATGCAACCAGCGGGATTCCTCTTGGCCTAAAGAGCACTTCAACACTCGCAGCCACGCATATGGCAAACTGTTTCGCGTACTCTTGATCCTCATACGTGAGAAGATACACCTTGTCGAAAGATCTAGCGAACGTGTTGGCGATCTGAATCTCTAGTCGCCTGTACAAGATGTTTCGGCCGATGATCCAGTTAATTCGTTCCTCGGCAGGTTTCGCTGCGAACTGGGGCCCCAACCCCAAAAGTAGAAGCGTTTTCATATCAATCTGGTCCATCCTAGTTCAGTTTTGGTTAGCGAAATTCGTTATCGCGGTCTGTGGGACGCAGTCGAACCTACTGGGGCTCGGAAGGGTTTGGACTGTGCAGGATTTTGATTCGATATTCTGCCCTTGGGGGCCTAGCAGGGCTCCAGCTTCCGAGAAGTAAGCCCGCTAACATTCCGGCGAGATATGAAAAGTGTTCAACGGGAAATAGCATCAGGATCTTCGGCAAAAGTCGGATTAACCCTATTTGCGTTGCAGCAATCAGGGAACTGGCAAAAATCGCAACGAAGTAGACCGCAGATACGAACAGGACGAGAGTGGGCCAGATTAGTGAAGTCGAGGCGAGCGCGGTTGCCCCAATGAAGAGGCAAAGTATCCTTAGGTCGACGTATCTAGAGTGCGTTAGCATGGAGCGCATTCTTCCAACGCCATATCTAAAGAACTGCTTGGCAAAACTTGCGGGGCCGGCTCTTCTTCTGTGGTAGACGTAGATGCTTCGGTCCAGTATGAGCTTGTAGCCCTTTTCCCTAAGGCGCGCGGAGAGGTCTGTATCTTCATTTAGTTCGAATCGTTCGTCGTAGCCACCGACCTCGATAAGCACGTCTCTTCTAAACAGAGAGCTGTGGCTTGATAGTGCCTTGACCAGGCGTCTCTTGAGCTTTGGGACGCTGATTAGGCTTGGTGAGTCAAGGGTACCAAGATAGGTGGAGAAGACTGTGTCGATTGCCTTCTGCCAGCTTCCGGAAGAATCATGGCGCTCACTAACGCCGCCTACTCCGGCTGTCGTTTCGTCACTCGGTAAGGCCCGGACAAGGGTTCTTAGCCAGTCGGGGGGTGCTTCGCAATCGGCATCGATGAAAGCTATCAGCGGGGCTCTAGACGCGGCAATAGCGATGTTCCTAGCTTGGCTTCTATTTCCTCCTTGTACCACTACGACCTCAAAGGGCTTATCATAATTCTGCGATTGCAAACTTGATGTGAACGCTACTTCCTCTCCCAACGCCGCGACTACAAGAACGCTCACGGTGGGAACCGCAGTTATCTCGGTCAATATTTCCGGACCAAGCGCTTTCACAAGTTCCAAGTGCTAGAGGCTTCGATGAACTCGAACAAGGAGATTACAGATTCGCTTGTGCGGTCCAAATTGAAAGAGTCCTTGTGAAAGACGCCTTTAATGGCATCGGTAATCGAGAGAGGTCTCTCAAGTTCATCGAAAAGCCATCCGATAGACCAAGATCCATCCGATTCCTGACGCTTTACAATTGATTCTGCAACATCGACCGCCGCAGATCTATGCCTTCTATCGCCT
>Ga0209322_10000263_pt1 | contig 29413 bp, 24 predicted proteins | sample Rifsed19ft1_FD_184013 | JGI IMG/M metagenome (GOLD analysis project Ga0209322, IMG submission 184013) | Soil microbial communities from Rifle, Colorado, USA - sediment 19ft 1 (version 2) | ecosystem: Environmental > Terrestrial > Deep subsurface > Rock core/Sediment | place: Rifle, Colorado... | reverse complement strand
AAAGCCATATTTATTAATTTTGTTATATAGTGTGACCCTGTCGATCTCAAGTATATGAGCTGACCTTGAAATGTTCCAGTTATTTTCGCACAGAACTTTCAGAATATGTTTCCTTTCAATTGCTGAAAGACTTTTACCGCTCGCATCGTCTTCAACGTTATTTGAAGAAACATGGAAAGGCAGGTTTTCTACCTTAATAGAATTTTCTTTACCTACAACTACTGCCCTTTCAATTGCATTTTCAAGTTCTCTCACATTTCCCGGCCAATCATACTTTATCAGAAAGTCCATTGCATCTTTCGATATACTATTTATCGGTTTATTCATTGAAGTAGAGAACTTATTTAAAAAGTAATGAGCCAGAAGAGGAACATCCTGTCTTCTTTCTCTTAAAGGAGGAACAATAATTGAAAAAACATTAAGCCTGTAGTAAAGATCTTCACGAAACTTGCCGGCTTTCACAAGGTCTTCAAGCGGTTCATTAGTAGCAGTAATAACTCTGAAATCACTTTTTATTAATTGATTACCTCCCACACGGCTGAATTGTTTTGTTTCAATTACTCTCAGCAGTTCAACCTGCATCTTCGGAGAAACCGAACCAACTTCATCCAGGAAGATTGTTCCGCCGTCAGCCATTTCAAATTTTCCTTTTCTTTTAAAATGAGCACCCGTAAAAGCTCCTTTCTCGTGACCGAATAATTCACTTTCAAGAAGTGATTCTGCAAGCGCACCGCAGTTAACAGTAACAATCGGAAAATATTTTCTTTTACTGTTAACGTGAATTGCTTTTGCAACAAGCTCTTTTCCCGTTCCGCTCTCACCGCGAATCATAACTGTTGTATCTGTTGGAGCAACGGTATAAATAAGATCAAAAATTCTTTCCATCTGCTGGCTTTCACCAATCAGGTTATCGGGTTTTATTATTTCTTCAAGCTTTTCTTTCAGTTGTTCATTTTCAATTTTCAATTCACGCTGTTCTACTGCTTTTTTTACAAGATGCGCCAGTTCATCGGGATCAACAGGTTTGGTTATATAATCATAAGCACCATCTTTAAGAGCAGTAATTGCAGTTGGAACGGAAGCAAATGCAGTTATAAGAATAACAATTGCGCCGGGGTCGCTTTCTTTAATTTTTTTCAGTAGTTCAAGTCCGCTCATCCCGGGCATTTTCATATCAAGAAGAAAGAGATCAAACTTTCCCTTATCGAATTTCTTTAATGCAGCTTCTCCACATTCGGCTGTGTCTACCACGTATCCTTCTTCTTCAAACCAGTGGAAGAGAGATTCCCTTACTATTCTTTCATCATCAACTATAAGAATTTTTGCTTTACCGTTCATAATTAACTCACAAGTTTAATGGTAATTCAATTTTAAATGTTGTCCCCTTATCCGATGTTTCTTCAACAAAAATTTTCCCGCCGTGACCTGTTATTATTCCATAGGTAACCGCCAGTCCTAAACCTGTGCCTTGTGCGCTTTCTTTTGTAGAAAAGAATGGTTCGAAAATCTGGGGAAGATCCTTATGAGAAATTCCCGTACCTTCATCTTTAATTCGAACAGCAAGAAAATTATTTTCTTTATTTACTTTGATTGTTATTTTACCCGGGTTATGCATTGCCTCAATTGCATTCATAAACAGGGCAATAAAAGCCTGGTGGATTTTCTGTGGATCACATAAAATTATATACTCATCGTTTTCATATTCTTTAACGAGAGAATGCCCGTACATTTCGAGGTGATGGTCGATTATTGTTATGCTTTTATCAATAACTGAAATAAGATTTTCCTTAACGAGTTTTTCTTCGCCTTTATGGGAAAATAAAAGAAGGTCTTTAACGATTCTGCCGCAGCGCGCCGTTTCTTCTGAAATTAAATCGAGATATTTAATAACCGAAGTGACATCTCCATTTCCATTTGACAACTTAAGTTTTTTGGAAATCAATTTGCTGTAGGTAAGAATTCCTTCGAGAGGATTATTCAACTCATGAGCAACTGTTGCAGAAAGTTTACCGAGCGATGCAAGCTTTTCAATCTGGTTTACCTGACTGTAAATATTCTTTAATTCTTCAGTCTTTTCATTTACTTTTTCATTTAAAGTTCCAGACCAGTCTTTTATTTCGTTATACGCTGCATTAAGCTTGGATGACATTTCATTAAAACGCTTTGCCATTTTGCCAAGCTCATCATTTGAATCTACGGGAATTCTGTAATCGAGATTACCTTTACCAAGTTCCTCAATCCCTTTTGATAGTTTTCTCATTGGCATATTTACCAGAAAAACAATAAAGACTCCGCAGGCTACAGCAGTTACAATTGTAATGATTGCGGAATTAATTATAGTTGTTCGGGTCGTTTCCGCTTTCATTAAATCAAGCTCATTTAATGAAACCATTACATCAAGTACGCCGAGGAACTGTATTTTCGGTGGATGTGCATGACAATTTGCCGATGAGCAGTCTTCTTCATTATAAATGGGATTAATTAAACCTAATATCCTCTTATTATTTTGTGTAGAAAAAATTCTCATCTTATCCTGTGTGCTTATAATGTTAAGAGGAACACTTGCATTATGGCAAACTATGCAGGCTTCAGCAGTCAGGTCTACCTGCTTGTTAACTTCTGTAGAGTCAGTGGAAAAAATTATTGTGCCTTGTTTATTGTAAATCCTTATTCCCCTTACGCCTTCTTCAGTACCAATAGTATTAATAATCTGATGAACATCTTCTCTCCTGTTTAAAAGCATGCTGTAACGTGTTGATTTTTTAATCACCTCACTAATATTATAAGCATGCTTAAAGCTGTTGTTTGTTATATATTCATCAAGATTGTTAATTAAAATGTAGGTATAAACTGAAAGGATACAAATCAGAATTACCGAGATGGATATAATTAATCGAAAACTAAGCCGGTTCCATAATTTCGTTTTCACTACAACTCCCCTGCGTAACTGTCCGAAACTTAGAGAAACTATTTATCAGTCACAAGAATATTTGACAATTCCCAATTATTAACATTTTTAATAACTAATCATTAACAGAGTTTTTTTTAATTATAATTCACTTTTACGATAAATCTATACTGGTTTTACCATATCACTAATTTATTTCACAATAATATTTTTTTCTGAAGGTGCGATCACTTCACCAATGCAGGCAGCAGATTTTAAACCGTTGTTGTGTAATTCTTTAATAATATCATTCGCATATTTGGGTGGAACTGTCATTAAGATTCCGCCTGAAGTCTGAGCATCAAGCATTATCATTTTATAATTGTAATCTATTTTTTCAAAAAGACAAAACTCCTTAACAAAGTCCATATTCCTAAATGCAGCACCCGGTATGCAGCCCATATCTACTAAATCATAAGCCCCTTTTAATAAGGGCACGGATTGGCTGTTAAAACTAAGTGTAGCTTTGCTTGCCAAAGACATTTTTAAAGCATGTCCTAATAAACTAAAACCGGTAATATCCGTGGCACATTTGATCCCGAATTTTTGCATCATTTCGCAAGCGTGATTATTTAACTGCATCATCGTAAAAAGTGCTTCGGAATAATCATCTTCGGAGACTTCACCGATCTTTTTACCGGCAGTTAAAATACCTGTACCTAATGGTTTGGTAAGTATTAAAATATCCCCTTGTTGTGCATTTGAATTTGTAATTACCCTATCCGGGTGGACAATCCCGGTTACCGCCAGTCCATATTTCAAAGTGGAATCATTTATTGTATGACCTCCAACAATTAAAGCTCCTGCTTCTTTAACTTTATCAAATCCTCCTGCAAGTATATCTGAAAATACATTAAGTGGAATTTTTTCATCGGGAAACATCATCAGGTTTAATGCTGTAAGCGGAATTCCGCCCATAGCATAAACATCGCTTAATGCATTTGCTGCTGCTATCTTTCCGAAACAATAAGCGTCGGAACAAATTGGAGGAAAAAAATCAACTGTTTGTATTAAGGCAATGGAATCAGAAATTTTATATACTCCGGCATCATCGTGAGTGTCAATACCTACAAGCAATGCCGGGTGTTCAACCTTTGGAAGGGTCAATAAAATTTCAGCAAGCTTTTGAGCAGGAAGCTTTGCAGAACAACCCCCGTTTTCTACTGATTCAAGCAGGTCATATTTTTTCTCTTTTCCCATAAACGATTGCAAATTAATTAAGGTGAAACGATATGATGCGCCTTGGAGAGAGCTGTTAAAATATCATAAGCATTTGAAACTGTCCCTACTCTGATTTTTTCTTTAACATCGTAGTATTCAACGCAGTTACCGCAAATTAAAATTTCTATTCCAAGAGATTCGAGATGTTTTATATTTTCCAGCACAGGCGAGCCTTCAAGCACAAGGTTTACACCTTTATGATAAAATATAATCTTCTCGGGCAAGGGATTAATTTCTTTTATCGTTTCAAAAAAACCTTGAGTAAGCATATTCCCGAGTTCGTCATCAGCAATTCGTTCATTCTTAAAGACGTAAACATGTTTCCCTTTTGTTAGCGGAACCTGGTAGACGGGTTCTTCAATTTCTTTTATTTGTTCGGAACTAAGTTTTGTAATAGTCAACTTATAAGTCCCGCTTTCCTCAGTGCATTCTGCTTTAGCATAATTATCAGCTAAGAATCTTTCAATATTATTTTTAGCTGTTACATTATCAATTAAAACTTCCATTTGTTCACCAACATGAAGTTTAGATAAACTCTTCTTCGTTAATATTAAAGGTTTGGGACACAATAGTCCTCTTGCGTCTATTGATTTCCCTACATTGTGGGATTTTACTTCCTTCACATTTTTACCTCACATAAAAAAAATTTCAAAAAGAGTATTTATAAAGCCACGGTTCTGATAGAATCATTACTATTTATATAAGTTTTTATCATTTAAAAGACCGATTTCGTAACAAATTCTTCATATCTCTGTTTATACCAATTTCTTCCCTTATCTGTTAAAAATCTCAGATCACCATCACGGAAAATAATTCCTTCCCTGTCGTATTGAGCAAGAAGCAAGAGGCATATCTTCCTGTTTCCTTTAACCAGGTCTCTGAATTGAGCAACCGTAATACCATTATCATCTATAAGAAATTCAAGAAGAATTTTTCTGCAGTTATCTACTATATCCTTACATAGATAATTATTATCAATATTGTAGAGCCTTCCCTGCCTGACTAAATATAAAATTATCTGGTTAAGCTTTTCTTCAGTAATACCGAACTTATAAGCTTTAGGAATTAGTTCGGACATTAAAGGAGTATTCATTGCATTGTTCTTATGAAAAACCTCAACAAATTTTATATGCTTTTTGTCTTCATCTGTCAGCTTAACAGTGTGCGTTTTCACTATCCAGGTGTCGGCTGACTTTTTCAGCATGTCATCTTTAATCATATTATCAAGCAAACATTTCATAAAACCTTCAACAGAAGGATTTCTGTTTACCCCAAAAACACCCATCAATTCTTCAAAAGTTTTTCCTTCTTCATCTAATGGATTTCTCTTATGATAATTTTCAATGCTCTTAATTATTCTTTGTTTTACACGGTTCACTAAATCGGAACTCATCAGGTAAACAGTATCGTCTTCCTGAGAATTATAATATGTTATATCATCCGGCAATGTGCCCGCAAAAAAGTCTGTAATTTCACTTAAAGGTATATTCAGATTAAGTACAATACATTCGAGCGTTACAGGTAAGCGGTTTTTTCTTACCTCAGCAGCAATTACCTCAGTAAGCCTGCCTCCGGAAATACTCTTTAACTGGGAAACGAGTTTTTCTGTTCTTCTCCGGTGATGCAGCGGATGCGGATCAATTATTTCCCCCCCTCCTAAAGTCATATCACCAGACGAGTTTCTAATAATAAATTTATCTCCGGCTCGTGCAATAAAAAGTTGATCTAAGTGTATTTGTGCCAGAGCAGATTCACCGCACTTCAGGTTGTCGGCATCAATGAGATGAACCCTTGCCTGAGATTCATATGTTCCTGATAAAAATATTACATTTGACCATAGATTAATCTTTTTACTATTGCTTATAATTTTTATCCTGGCATCTATCATTTGTGTAGGATTAATTATCCTGTCGCAAAGAACCATTCCTCTTCTGAATTCTTCTTTCTTAAGTCCTGATAGATTTATCGCAGCCCTGTTGCCGGCGGAAACCTCCTGCACTTCCTTACCATGTTTTTCCAGTCGTTTGACTCGTAACTCCTTTTCACCCGGCTGCAGATAAATTTTATCTTCAACTTTTAAGCTGCCGCTTAACACCGAACCGGTTACTACTGTCCCAAAGCCCGATACGCTAAATATTCTGTCTATAAACATTCGGAAGGCTCCATCTTCACTTCCGCCTGTACCTGCAAGATTTAATTGTGAAAGATAATCTCTTAATTCACCTATGCCTTCACCGGTTTTTGACGATACTTTGAAGACCGGACAATCCTGGAGAAAAGTATTTTTAAGAAGTTCATTAATATCCTCTTCAACAATCATCAACATTTCTTCATCGGCAAGATCTGCTTTGGTTACAACAACAATTCCTGATTTAATTCCGAACATTTGCATTATATGAAGATGTTCTAGGGTTTGAGGCATAACACCGCTGTCGGCAGCAATAACAAGCATTACGAAATCTATACCGCAGGCACCGGAAATCATTGTGTTTATAAAATCTTTATGCCCGGGAACATCAACTATCCCTATACTAATGCCACTGGGAAAATCAATATGTGCGAAGCCAAGATTTATAGTAATTCCCCTGATTTTTTCTTCAGGATGAGTATCACAGTCTATTCCGGATAAAGCTTTTATTAAAGCAGTTTTTCCATGGTCAACGTGTCCAGCCGTTCCCAGTATAAAATGGGTTTTTATTTTTTCATCTTTCATTGAGCTTCAGGTTATATCGTTATTTCCTTTTTCCACAACTATAGCAATATCCCCTATGAACACAAATAGTACCGCCACATTCAGAACAAGACCATCTTATTTTTTCATTTCTAATAAATTTTCTTATACCATTTTTTTTAATGTTTTCAAGATTTTCGATCATGCTCATGTTGTATTTAGCTCGATATCTTTTATCCAAATGTTTTAAATTTTTACAGGGAAAATTGTTACATCCAAAACAAAACTTTACTTCACCCTTTTGAATAGCTTCGCAGTTTTTGATTCTGCATCTAATAACGCTAATGGCTTTATTGGTATCTGTTGCCCTGCAGCCCGGGCATTTATTTTTGTCTCTTAAATAAGCCATGCAAATGCCGCAGCTCATCCCGCAAGGAGCAATAAGTGATATTTTATTTAACGATCTCATAGTTAAAATGTTACGTTTAATCCTACAACAAACACACGGCCCATTCCCGGATAACCTAATTCTTCTTCAAAATATTTATCTGTGATATTGCTTGCTTCAAAACGTAATTTTAAAAACTCAAAAACCTGCTGAGAGATATTTATATTGTGAACAGCATAACTGCCAAGATCTTTAGCCAGCATATATGTAATTCTTTTATCAAGATAATTGAACTCATAATTAAAGCTCGTATTAAAATTAGTTTTAATTGATAATGCGAAACGCAGCTTATTCGCAGGAACTTCTTCTATAATTTCTCTTATTGAACCGGGAGAACCCAGATGACATAAACTTATTTCGGTGTACAGATATTGATTAAAGTTAAAGACAGAACGTACTTCTATTCCCTGTAGGTTTGCATCGGAAATATTTTTATAACGGTAAGAGCTCGATGTCCTGTAAATAAGGTTTTTCAAATCATTATAGAAATAAGCAAATTGAAATGAGAGATTAGGATGCTCATTATCAAACAGGTGGAACCATTCAAAACCCACTTCAATTTTATCAGCTTCCTCAGGTTTTAAATCAGGATTGCCCGATGTTTGACTGTAAAGATGATGAAGCGCTGGCACACGTACAGAGTTTGCATAACTCAAATACGCCCGAAGGTTCGCCAGGAGAGTATGACTTACACTAATCATAGGAGAGACTTTATTTTTTAACTGGCTGTTTTCTCCTTTAAACAATATTAAACTTAGTCCCGCAGTAATTTCCGTTTTCTCGAAAAGCTTGAAGTAATCCTGTACAAATAAATTCCCGCTATACGTAAAGTTAGTCTCCCAGGCTTCGTCAATATCAGGTTGTTTATTCATCAGGTCTCTTTTAAAATTTATACCCGAATGGATTTGATGAGAATCAAAAAGAGTCAACTTTCCTTCAATTGAACTTCCTGCTGTCCAGCTTTCGAGATAAGAATCCCATAAGATTTGATCGCTACGCATTTCCTTGTTCAAATAATCTATCAGGCGGTCATTGTATTCATCAACATAAAGAATTGTTTTAAGCTCAAATAAAGGACTTAGTTTCCATTGCCCGCTGAATGCAGCACTATATCTTTGCCAATCAGGAAATTTTCTGTAGTATGGAGAATCCCAGCTATAAATAGTAGAGGGAACATCTTTCTTAGCCCAATGATACCCGAAAGAAAAAGAATACAAATCCTTTCTCTCTGTCTGGTAACCTATTTTTACATTCCCCCCTGCTTTGTGATAAAGACTATTGTCCCTCAGTCCTCCATCTTCAAGTGAAGTGGAAACAAAATTATCGCTGAGCTTATAACCCCGTGAATAATTTTCATAACCTGAAATCCAGTAATTTAAATTGTCTATTTGTCTGCTATGATTAAGACTCATCTTCCGGAATTGATAATCGCCAATGCTAATATCAAAAACAGTTTTGGAAGTTTCGAATCCATTTTTAGTAATTATGTCTATCACTCCTCCCATATTGTTCATTCCATAAGCAACTGAAGATGGACCTTTAACAATATTAATCTTAGCTATGTTATCCACTGGAAGCATTGATAAATCGACTTTGCCGTAATAACCGGGATTTATAGGACATCCATCTACAAGCACCAGAACATCCCTTGCAGGAAAACCTCTTATTTTTGTTTGGGTCTCCGCTTTAGTACCGGAGGTTATTGTTAATCCAGGATCAAACTTCAGTAGGTCGGCGGTTGTAACCACATTCCGATTTTCAATATCTTCAGATTTGAATTCAGTCAATCTGGAAGGACTGTTAAGACCTTTATTTCCATACAAAACTATTTCTTCAAGCTCATAAGCATATACCGCTGAATCTGAAACAACAATTTTTTTTACCTGTCCGAACATGTAATTAAAGGTATAAAGGTATATAGATAAAAATGTATAAAGGAGAATCCTTATACCCCAATACCCTATACCTTTATTCCCTATATCTATCATTCCATTACTCCATAGTCCGATCATTTAAGCAGAATTTTCTCCAGCACTTTAACCTTATATTTGCCGCCGCTTAAAGAAGTATCGGCAAACATTGTTTTCTCGCTTGATAGGAGCCAGTATCCTGTTTGAAACTGATCCCATGTCATATCTTCTGAAGGTCCAAAATTATCAAGCGAAAGGATATCATATTGAAAACTGGTTGGTGCGGTTATCATATATGCAACTACATCTTTAAGAGGAATTGCTTCTTCTAAATTGCCATCAGAATTAGTCACCTGTACCGGAGTAATATTTCTGAGTTCAACACAGAGAGTACTATCTGTAAAAGCAAGGTCAAACTTTCTGTAGATATAAATATGACTTGCAGATTTTACATTATAAGCACCAGCAAGGTCTATTTTATCATCAGGAAAAATCACTCGTCTACCCGATGTCAGGATATGTCCAAGCTGAAGATCGTCCCAAATATTATTTGGATATCCTTTTTGTGAAGCACAAAATCCATCATCGCCAACAATTTGATAGCAGTATAGAAGTCTTGAATCGTAAGAGACATAGTTCTTATCATAAAAAGGATGAATTAAATTGGTATCTATAAAAGAACTGAGTTGAATTGCTTCTTCACCATCTGCAGTAAACCTGGTAAGATTTTCAAATAATATTTTTGTAGAGTCGCCATTATAGTGAACCCACATATACTTATCAGAATCCTCCGGAGTTACAGGATTATTATCTTCTTTAGCACATCCGGCAATTATTAATATAGATGTGAGTATTAGAAATAGTATACGATTTGAACGAATTGATTGTGACACATAGTCCCTTTTCTGTTTATTCGTTTTTAGTTTCTGAGTTAGTTTATTTAATTACTTTATTCAAGTTTTTGTAAACCGTTAAAACGGTTGCTATTCTTTGTTTTTCTTATTAACCCACGGCTTGACGACACAATCTCCACAATTACATCAACCTCATCAGGTTGAATTGCAAAAACATCAAGAAGCAATTCTCCTTCTCTTAGAATTCCGAGAACCGGTTTTTCAGCTAAAAGTAATTTTTTAAAGATTTTATCTGCAAAATTTTTATCAGGTTGTTCCGGAGAAATTTTCACAGCATAACTTTCAAGTTCGAGCTGAGGTAATGCACCTCCTCCGCATTGTGCTTTGCTCTTAATTATCTCAGCTTTCGTTTCACTGCTCTGTAATCCCTTACATAATTGTTCTGCAAGATTTAACAGCTCCTCTTTCTTTCTGTTAAGCATCATAAAAACAGGGGATCTTTCAATCAGTTCTTCTTCATGAAGATAAAATTTCAATATTGTACTTAACGTTACAATTGTAAATTTATCGACGCGAAGTATACGCATCAGAGGTGCTTTAGCAAGACCTTTAATTAAATCTTTTTTGCCAGCAATAATTCCTGCTTGTGTAGCACCAATCAATTTATCGCAGCTAAAAGTTACTAGATCAGCACCTTCATTGATGCTGCTTCGAACATCGGGTTCTTCAAGATGTTTTAGGGAAACAGGCTTCTTCAGTAATCCCGAGCCTAAATCATAAACAAAAATTAAATTATGTTTTTTCGCAAGTTGGGAGAGTTCATTTAACTCAACCTCTTCTGTAAATCCTCCAATGTAATAATTTGATTTATGAGCTTTAAATAATAAGCGTGTGTTTTTTGTTATCGCATTTTCATAATCAGATAACCTGGTTCGGTTAGTCGTACCAACTTCTACCATTCGAGCGCCGCTTGCTTTCATTATTTCTGGAATACGGAATGATCCGCCAATCTCGATAAGCTCGCCTCTTGATATAATTACTTCTTTCTTTTCAGCAAATGTTTTAAGTATGAGAAAAATTGCTGCTGCATTGTTGTTAACTACAAGAACATCTTCAGCACCCGTAATAAATTTTATAAGCCCATTTATATGATCTGTCCTTTCACCTCTTTTACCGGTATGCAGATTGAATTCAAGATTTGAATAGCCGCTAAGAATTGGTTCTATTTTGCGGATTACTTCTTTACCGAGCGGCGCACGTCCTAAATTAGTATGAAGAATAACGCCTGTAGCATTTATTACAGGTTTTAAGCTCTCTCCTAAAACCTGATGAACAAGGATTTTTACTTCACTGGAAAGTGTAGTAATATCTTTAGCAGAAGCACCACTAAAAATTTCCCGTCTGGCTTTATCAAGAATTACTCTTACTGCATATGTAACGAGCTCATTCCCAAATTCTTTTTTCAAAGTGACGATAGGAGGCTCAGATAATAATTTATCAACACCCGGTATTTTTCTTAATTCATCCTGCAGCATATCGAATCTCCGATCTGGCTACGGCTTGGCGCCTTCGCCAAGACGAGAAAAATAAGTTTACATTGCAGAGAGGGCAGGAATCGAACCTGCCACTAACGGTTTTATACGCCAGCTACCGGTTTTGAAGACCGGCTGAAACACCAGTTTCTTCCCCTCTTTTTAAAGTCATTTGTGGTCATTTGCTTCGCGTCATTTAATAGTCATTAAATTGTTTTAAAAACAATAAATGACTACTAATGACTATTTATTAACTTTTAATGTTCTTACTAATTCTCCTTTTTTTATAATGACTGAATTTCTTTAACCTTCCTTTTCCGATTTTGATTCCTCAATAATTATCTTTTTACGGTTTGCTACCCAGGATACGCCGCCAAACACAAGTCCTAAACCTGTTAGAATCGAAGAGGGTGGATTCAAAAGTTCGTGGAGTAATCCTATGTCCTCTGAAACTTTTGGATTTTTGGGGAGATCAGGATAATATTCTAAAGGCTCTGGAAGAACATAGATTTTCTTGGTTCCGGATCCCAGTTCTTTCTCACCATAAATTACTGGATGTCTTCCCTTTGCACTTAACCTCTCAACAGCCTTGTGAGCCATTTCCAAAATTTGCTCCCGATCTCCAAAAACCAGACAATCGGTGGGACATGCTTTGGCACAGGCTGGCTCCATACCATTCTCCAATCGATCGAAGCAGAAGTTGCACTTGGTAGACTTTTCGGCTTCGGTGTCTATTACAGGAATAGTAAAGGGGCAATATTCCCGGCATGACCCGCATCCAATGCAAAGTTCCCGGTTAACATACGTTGCTCCGGTTTCCTTTACGTAGGTCATGGCTTTAACCGGTTCTACCGGACAAGCTTTGACGCAGGCTGGATCAACACACTGCATACAGCTATGTACCCTAAAAAGCCACCAGAGTTTTCCTTCTTTCTCCATCTCATTGAATTTGATCAAGGTAAATGTGCTTGGAGAAAGTTCAGCCGGATTCTGATAGCCTCCAGCAGCTGCAAAAAAGGTTGTTTCTTCAGCAGGTAGTTCATTCCACTGCTTACAGGCAACCTGGCACGCCCGGCAGGCTATACATTTTTCCATATCTAAAAGGATCGCTTTTTCTACCATTTTATATCACCTCCTTTACAACATCACAAAGAAAAGCTTTATATTCCGGTATCATTGTATTAGCATCTCCAATGTGAGGAGTAAGGACATTTGCACTATCTCCTTTAGCTAATCCATTATATCCGAAATGCCATATCACTCCTAACTCGTGAACAGTTTTTCCATTCAGTTTGAACGGCTGGAAACGGCGGGTTACAAGTGCGTAAGCATTCATTGAGCCGCGAGCAGTTTCAATAACAACTTTATCACCATTATTTATTTCCTTTTCCTTTGCCAGTTCTAAACCAAGTTCAACGAAGACATTAGGTACTAACTCAGCAAGCCACGGAATATTGCGAGTCATTGCCCCTGCCTGCCAATGTTCACTCACTCTATAAGTTGTCCCGATTATCGGAAACTTCGCAGGATCACCTACTGCATTTCCTTCAGGATTAATTTTATGCCATAATTTTATTGCAGGATTAATCTCCTGACTCGACATGAAATTATTTACAGGACTTTCTAAAGGTTCATAATGTTCGGGGAAAGGTCCGTCATTAAGATTAGCAGCAAACAACCAGGCATGACCATCAGGTTTCATTATGAAGGGATGTTTTTCATTCGGTGGCCATGGCCCATCGGGAACATCGCCTTCCCATTTCTTTGCTGATTCATTCCACCTGATAACCCATCGTCTGGGATCTAACGGATTTCCTTTAAGATCAACAGATGCACGGTTATAAATTATTCTCCTGTTAACAGGCCAGCACCATGCCCATTCGGGATAGAGACCGATATTATTAATTGCATCAGCCTTTTTTCTTCGAGCCATATTGTTGTTCTCTTTTTCAGGACCAGGATAAGAATTGCAATACAGCCAATTACCTGAACAGGTTGAACCATCATTCTGCAAAAATGCAAATGAAGGTACTTGCTGACCTTTCTTGAATTGCTTATCGTTTACAACTTTATCTTCAAGAAAATATCCGTTAATTTCTTTTGCAACAATATGAACATCAGGTTCTTTATGAAGATCAATTTCTTCACCGCTTCCATAATCCCAGCTTAAATTAAGAATAGGATCCGGAAATACTCCGCCGGATGAATATTCTTTCTTAATTGATTTATGAAGAGCATCTAATATCCAGAGATCGGAAATTGATTGACCGACGGGCTCGACAGCTTTGTAACGCCATTGCGCCCAGCGTCCACTGTTGGCAACACTGCCTTCCTTCTCAACTGATGAACATGCCGGCAATAGAAATACTTCTGTCTGAATATCAGCAGGATTAACACCCGGACGTTTCCAGAATACTGAGGTATCCGTTTCAAATATGTCAACCGCTACCATCCATTCAAGTTTTTCAAGAGCGCTTCTTTCTTTATTTGAATTCGGTCCGCCAACAGCCGGGTTTTGCCCAAACAGGAAAAGCCCCTTGAGTTGACCCGCAAACATAGTTTCAAATAAAGAGATATGAGAATAATCTCCGCTTCGTTTTGGTACGTAGTCAAAACAAAAATCATTTTCTGTATTTGCTTTATCACCATACCATGCTTTCAATAAAGAGGTAATATATTTGGGATAGTTACCCCACCAGTTTGCAGATTTAGGATCTTTTGTTTGGGGAGTATTTGTCTTTAAATAATCTTCTAGCGATTGATCCGCTTTTGTTGGTGATGCAAGATAACCGGGAAGAAGATGGAACAACAGAGCCATATCTGTTGAACCCTGAACATTAGATTCTCCTCTAAGAGCGTTTATTCCTCCACCTGCGAGTCCAATGTTTCCCATCAGCAACTGAAGAATAGCATAAGTGCGGATGTTCTGTGTGCCGTGAGTGTGTTGAGTTGTTCCCATTGCGTACAACCATGTTGCAACTTTATCAGGCGCACTTGTTGAAGCAAATGTTTTACAGATTTTCTCATAAACATCTTTCGGCGCGCCGGTAATCTTGCAAACTGTATCAACATCGTATCTCTCAAAATGTTTTTTCATTAATTGATAAACACATTGAGGATGAAGAAGATCAGGATCTTTCTTTGGAATACCGGAGCCATCAAGTTCATAAGCCCATTTGGTTTTATCATACGAACGTTTATCCGGGTCATAGCCGCTGAACAATCCATCATCAAATGAATACTTATCGGAAATTATAAATGAAGCATTAGTGTAATTGAGAACGTAATCTTTATTGATCAATTCATTTTGAAGAGCATAATTAATCATTCCATTTACAAATGCTATATCAGTACCGCTTCGGAGTTTGCAATAGATATCTGAAAAAGAAGAAGTCCTTGTATAACGTGGATCGCAGTTGATAATTACAGCTCCTCTTTCCCTGGCTTTAGCAAGCCACTTGGAAGCCATCGGATGATTTTCTACAACATTGGAGCCCATAACCATTGCCACATCGGTATTCATTAAATCAATCCAGTGGTTGGTCATTGCACCTCGTCCAAACGTAGCAGCCAAACTGGCCACTGTAGAACTGTGTCATATTCGCGCCTGGTGTTCGAGGTATGTAATACCCAACGACCTGGTTAGTTTAGATAACAAATAACATTCTTCTGAATCGAGAGCAGCTCCACCAAGACAAGCTATCCCGTTGGTTCTGTTCACAACTTTATCATCTTCTTTTAAGATGAATGAAGAGTCTCTAGTTTTCTTTACACGTTTTGCAATTTCAGTTAAAGTCCAGTCCCATGATTTTTCTTCCCATTCAGAACTGCCTGGAGCGCGGTATTTTACCTTCTGAAGCCGTCGTTCATTTACGGCAACCTGGAACAGTGCCATACCTTTAGAGCAAAGAGATCCTTCATTTATCGGATGATCAGGATCGCCTTCAATATTTATCACCTTGCCTTCTCGTGCAGAAACAATGAGACCGCAACCAACACCACAATAGGGACAAATGGTTGTGCTTTCAGTTGTTTGCACGGTTTTTATTTTAGGTATCTCAGCCGCTTTAGTACTTTGGGGAACACCGAAGAGGGCAAGTGCTCCTCCAAGCGAACCGGTACCGGCTACACCTAAAAAACCACGCCGGGAGATTTTCATAAGTATTTTCCTTTTTATTTATGATTTAAATTTTCTTCATCTACTTAGTTATAAATCCCTCCGAAGGAGTCCTTCGGACAAATTACAATCATCAAATAACAAATAAATTCCAAACATCAATATTCAAATTCAAAATAGTTCGGAATTTGACATTTTGGGATTTGTTATTTATTTGGAATTTGTTATTTGTCATTTGGTGCTTCAAACATTATTTAATGAATGACAATTTTCTTTTAACTCTTTTTGCCGATACATCAGCAACTCATTTCCATCCGGGTTTTCATATCTTACTGTCAGCATCGATTCCTGTATATATCCTCCCTCCCGCGCTATAATATCAAGCGGCAGAGTTCCGAGATACATTTTATCGAATGGAAAATTTTTTACTTCAACATTGCTGCGAACTTCCTTCAAATATCTTTTACATTTTTTGCATACGTGGATTCGGTATGATTCTTCATTTTCAGGATTAATGATTTCAAGCTGCTCATGATCTTCATTCAAACAAAATGCACATTGTATTCTTTTAAAGTTCCATTTGGTATTACAGCATAAACACCATAAAGTTCTGTGTCCTTCTTCAAGATTTATATGACCAAGAGCAGACCAGTGCCCGCATACAGGACAATAGCCGCAAAACCAGTTTAGCTTTTCCAAGCCATCCAATAAATAACCAGCCGTTTGTTCTCTGAAAGGTCTGGCAAGATAGATTGCAAAAAAAGTAACAAGATCTTCAGGAAGATTATGATAACGGATTTCTTTCCGAATCTCGCTCCCTTCATTTTTAAAAGTTTTTATAAGAATATCGTACGCGGTAATTTTCTCACTCACAAATGCAGAAGCAACATCAGATAAATCCCTTTCCCTTCCTTCGAGATGAGTTTTCAGCAAATCAAGCAGTTCCATTGCAAGCTGATTGCATTCATTCTTTTTGAAATCAACTCCACATGGTCTAAGCAAATAACGACCCTCGGACAATCTTAGCTTTGTAGTTTCAACATCATCTTTAAGCGGCATTTTTTTAAAGAGTGACATTGTCTTGCCCCTCTCAAAAAAAGCTGTAAGATCAGATGCGAAAGGCTCCAGCAATTTTATATTGCTTTCTATTACTAGAGCGTTATATGTGTGGTTTTTATTCATACTCAATCTCTTTGTTAGGTTGTAAAGGTACAGGGTATATAGCAATTGAATATTGATTATTGAATATTGAAAATTTTTAGAGACTGTTATTTCTGTAAATTCAATTTCAATTCTCAATACTCAATTTTCAATAAACTTATACCCTATACCATATACCTCAAAAATTAACTTTACCTGATAAAATTCCTATCAGGGAAGAATTATCTTCAGCGGCACCATGAATGCTTGTCATTATATTTCCTATTTCCAATGCTATTGAAAATTCCTTTGTTACAGGGAAGATCAAATCGCCATAAAGAACAAAATTCTGCTCGATCATTCCATTAGCCAGGTCATCTGTTTGATTTTTATCCAAACCGCCTCCAATCACTAATTGAAAGTGTTCCGCTATCTTAGATGTTATGTTAGCCCAGACACCCAGATTCTTTCTGTCATTATTTTTACTGCCGTTACCTACAATTGTAAACAGGTTACAATTATTCAGGTTTGTTCCCATGTTTACTTCGCCGTGTAATTCAAAATATTGATGTAATGGTAATGTGAAGTCTGCACCAAACCCGGAAGAATTATAATCATAATCAGAAGTATCAGGGACAGGTGAATGTTTCGCATAAACGAAATAAACACCGATAACTTTATTCTCAAGGAACTTGGCAGATACACGTCCTTGAATCATTGGTATCACAGCTTTATTATCTTCTCCTAAACCAGCACCTGCATCACGAGAGCCTTCTGCTAAAGCCAGTTGTATTATCGGCTGAAATTCTTTCCCGGAGAATTTATAAATCGCCTGAATCTGTCCACGGCGAAAACCTAAATTACCTGCAAACCAAAGATTACCATTAGTATTGTTTGTTGTTGCATTCAGAGGTGAGAAGATATCCCATTGCTGTCCGAATCTTAATTCAAAATTATCCCATGCAACAGAAGCATAAGCAAGACGAATTCGCGGATTAACATTTGAATCAAATCCATTTGCACTAAAGAAATCCAACTCAACTAAGCCACCTACTTTAACTTCATCTCCATATGAACCTTTCAAACCAAACCGTGTATGTTTGGCAGTAAAACCGGAAGCTGCCTCTTCAAGACCGGTAGCTACTTGAGGAGAAGAAAGATTGTGATTACCGAAAGAAAGCACACCTTCGGATGAGTAAAATGCATCGCCTTTTATAAACCCGTAAGGTTTTAATTCTAAGCTCTGAGCAAACAGAGAAGAACTGATTATTATGCTAAATAGTAAAGTGAATAATGATTTCATTTATCCTCCAGAAGAATTAGATTTATAATTATGTAACACGAACTATTAAGTTTCATTATGTTAATTCCGGAATTTTTATTTCGTCCAACTGTTCATTAAAAGAAATGCGCTCTTGGTGTGTGTAAATATTCAAGCGTTTTCCTCTTGCAAAACCAATCATTGTTATACCCAATTCATTTGCAATATCAATTGCAAGACTTGTCGGGGCAGATTTTGATACTACAATGGGAATTCCTGCCCGCCCCACTTTTAATACCATATCGGAAGACAAGCGCCCTGAGCAATTCATAATAGTTTCATTAAAGTTGATATTACATTGCAGTGCAGCTCCTATAACTTTATCCACAGCATTATGCCTTCCAATATCTTCTCTGATAATTACAGTCCCATCCATACCTGATAATGTTACCTGGTGAATACAGCCGGTTTTCTCATACCATTCTGAATGGGTTTTAAGATGATAAAATAACTGAGAGAGACTCTTGGGATTGGCACCAGGTTTAAAATCCAGGGGAAGCAGATTTTTTCTTCGATATTCGAGTTTTGACATAACTCCCTGACCACATCCCGAACTTATTGTTCGTTCTGTCTGCCATTGGTTGTAGTCGAATTTTGTCTTGTTATTAAGAGTTAATTCAACCAGCTCCTCATTTTTATTATATACAACGAAATCAATATCTCCCAGACCGGAGATAATTCCTTCAGTAAAAAGAAAACCTACTGCTAAATCTGTACAATCAACCGGGCTGCAGGCAAATCTTACAAGCTCTTTCCCATTAATATTAATTTTTAAACTGATTTCGAGAGCAACCCATTCTTCTTCATTAACATTAACGTTTTGCTTTGGGTCTAAAGTATCCGTCCACTTAATCAACTTTCTTTTTTCTGCAATCATATATCTCCCCTGAAATATTATTCTATCAGATTTTATTTATCGAAGCAGCAATCCACAAAAACAAGGATGCTATTAAATAAATACCGGGTACAAGTTTTCTTTGCATTGGAAAATTTAATTGACTGAATTTTGACCCTGCAAGGTTACCCATAGGTGCAGTTATCAATCCACTGATAAAAGCTGCCGGCAGTGAAGTATATAAAGCATAATTCAAAACCCGCTCTATTCCTCCTGAAACCCAATACGGTTCCGGAAAAATAAAATTAACCGAAGCGGTAAAAACAAATAGTGCACTTATATTAGTAAGAATTCCTATAAGTACAAGATTGAATCTTGTATACCAGTTTTCTTTAAATATTAAGCTTGTAAAAAGTTCGAAAGAAACTGCAAGTGCCATTACACCAGCCCACTGACAAACAAAGAAATGATCGCTATATGTTTTATAAAAGCAGACTAATAAACCTATGAGAATGCTGCTTCCGGGAATATCTATTACACGTCTGCCCAAAACCAAAAAGAATAACCCGACTGCACATAAAATAAATACAGGTAATTGCAGCATCTCAAAAAATCCCCATAATGAACCGATGACCAGGATTAAGAGAAAAAGTTCAACACGCTTCATAAACTTCCCCTTTCTTTTTTAGCAGTTTTTTAAAACTATCTATAATGAAGGAATTTACTATCTTTTTATTATTAAGAATATGTACACAATAATTCTTTGCCCATGAAATTTAGAATCGATGATATAGTTAAAAAGTAAACGACCCGGAAAAAAATTTTTATTCTTTTTTCGGAATCATCAGAATGTTTTTTATAATTTTTTCTTTGTGGGGGATTTAACACATTACTTGCTGATGAGAGTTTTAATACAAAAACAGAAAACAGGAAAGCGATACTAATAGATTTAAATTGATTAAGAATTACTAACTTTTGGCAATTATCAATTAAGGGGGGTTTTATCTTTCTGCATTCGTAAAATTGAGTCTTTACTGATGTTGAAACTAGCCGTAACATTAATCAGTTTCTTTCAGACTATACAATAAATCGAATACAATAATTTGTGTAGTGAGTAGTTTGAAAAATCTACAACTAAAACTTAGCAGTCTGATCTTCTAATGTCAACAAGTAAATAAATATTATAAATTGTTAAATGGCATTTATTGATTTTTATTAATCAAAAGAATTCTTTCAAAAAAATATATCCTGGAAAATTTGCGCCGGCTATGAGAATTCTACTTGCTTATCAAATAAAGGGAATATCTAATTATCTATCGGTAGAAAAATACTCTGTTTTTGAGTTGTCAATCTTAAAATTATCTAAAAATTTATTTAACAATGATTCACGAACAACAACAATAATTTGTTGTACATTATTGGAAAAATTCTTTAAAATTTCATTTGCTGCAGGAGATAATCCTTCGCCAGCTAATTCCAAAGGTCCAATCTCATCAATTATCAGGTAAGAATATTTTTTTTGAGCAGCTTTTTTTAATACTTCATTACCCCATTCAAAAACTTTTTTTTTGAATGTAAAACTGCCAACATTAATTATTTCCATTTCAGAATCACCAGGTTCTGCCTCCAGCAATCTTTTTTCTCCCGAACTAATATTATATAGATATTTTTTCTTATCAATTACTATCGATAAAATTCCTCCAATGTCTTTTTTATTCTGAACAAAAGACAAAAGCCTGGAGGATTTTCCACTTTTAACGGGACCGGTATACAAGAGAAGTTTTTTCATTTTACCAATGGAATCCTGATTTCGTCAGCACAAAAATTTTTTCTTGATGTAATCAAAATCTCCCGGGGAGTTTAAATTGAAAAATAAATCGTCATTATAAAATGATAACCCTGCCGGATTAATTACTTCTGCACCGACTTTATCAATTAAATATTTAACTGAATAAAATTGCTCTTTTTTAGTTGATGATTTTTTATATAACAAAAATACTTTTTCCATTTCGGGAAGAAGCGATTTAGAATAGATGCCTGCCAGATAATGATGATAGTTTGAAACAGAACAATACTTTGCGGGTTTTTTACTTTCAAATTCAACTATATATTTTAACATTTCCTCCGACATAAGGGGAAGGTCGCAGGAAATAAAAAAATTTTTTTCTGTTTTTGAGTGAATTAATCCTGAATGAATACCTGAAAGAGGACCTTTATGTTTGTAAATATCTTCATACAATTGAACACCAAGGAAATTATATTCAGCCGGAGTATTTGTAATTATAAATACATTTTCAAAAAGTGGATTCATCAGGCGAAGTATTCTTTCAATAATTGTCTCACTACCTGTTCTTAATAATGCTTTATCACACCCCATCCGCATACTTTTGCCACCTGAAAGAATAATACCTGAAACATCTGTATACGTTGCCCGTTTTTTTTCTGGATGTTTCATAACAATTACAATTATTCTAAAGTGTTATTGAAAAGTCCGGCTCAATAACTTCAAATATTCTTTATTACCCAGGTACTGATAAAGATATTTTATTTTTTCTCCACCATCCATCATACTTTGACCAATGGGTGGTTTGTTAACTATATATTCTTTAAGAATCGATAAAGTGGTATTTTTTTCTTTAACCCATTCTTCCTGTGAAATGGGAAAGTTTTCTATATCGGCTTCATTAAATAAAATTACTGCATACCATTGGTTAAGCTTAAATTGCGAGAGGTTTATCTTTTCAATTACCATAAAATTGATCGGGGAAATAAATTGTTTTATTCCCCATTTACCTTCAAGTGTAAAAATAATCTGATCTCTTTTTATTTCATTGTTATTAAATTCGTGAATATGGCTGAAATCATCAAGTAAATAGAGAACTATCGGGTTTATACCAAGGTAATAAGCGTTACCGAAAAGGTTTTTCAATACAAGCTGGTTTTTAAGATATAAAACTTTGTCCTCATAACTTTCATTCTCAATTCTTTTAATTAATCTTTCAACCAAATCATTATTTTGTGCATCACAATTATTTTTGTCGTTCATTTTTATTGAAAGATTCCTGAAAACTTTGTCGAATTCACAGTTCTCACAATCAAATTCTTTATCACATAATTTATATTTAACAAGCTCTGATTCCATCCAGATACAATTCATATTATCGGATGATTTATGAGAATTATTTGTTTTCATTTTTTTGATTCCTTTTGGAAATTACTTTTATTCGTAATCATACTTATAATCGTAATCGGATTTTGAAAATCAGTCAACCCGTAAAATTGAGCAAGAGTAAAATTTTTTGAACATTACTTATCAAAAATCAAATCTTTAGTTTCGATTTCTTCTTTCGAAACTTCAACTTCATCATGTACTTTCTCTTCAAATACCCGGAAATTTTCTACTATAAATTTGAATGCGAGTACTGATACAAGTATTAGAAACAGTGTAATACCGACTTCTTCAAACGAAGGAGAGTATGATTGACCCGATGATCTTACCAAAGAAGTTACACAAACATTCATCCTGTTTAAGATAAAGCCGGAGATTGTAAATATTGAAGCAAAGTATAATCCTGTCCGGTTTACTTTATATTTAGGATTTGCGAGAATCCAGATAGGAATTACCGAGCCAAGGAAAATTTCCAGCCAGAAAAAATAAGTTTCACCTGTTTGCGCAAAGAGAAGAGAGAATTTTCCCGTTGAATATAACTCGACAAATTTAAACACCAGCTCTATTATTAAAACAGCTAACACACCTTTGCCAAGTCCTGATAAAATCCTGATATTCAAACCCTGCTTAAATGCTCTTGCACACAAGTAAGCAGAAAGAATTATCATCGATAACCCTGCGGCTATACAGGAAATAAAGAAATGAACCGGCAAAAAAGATGAATACCACAAAGGGTAAACTTTTGCAGGAACGATCAGGTAAAGTGAACCAAATGATGATTGATGCAAAGTAGAAAAGAGAACTCCAAGTATAACAGCAGCCGGGGTAATCTTTTTAATTATCTTTAACAGTTTATCGAATTTATACTTTTCTAAAACTACGGGCGCAAATTCAATTGTTAAGATTGTTGAATAACAGATTACACACCAGGTAATCTCGAACATAACGGAATGAATATTCCACATCACAAGGGGGTGCCAGAAATTTTCAGGTTTTCCCAGGTCAATTACAAGCAGAGCAACAACCATCATATAGCCTATGTAAGCAGAAAGAATAGCAGGTCTTGCAATCGATTCATATTTATGATTATGAAAAATGTGTGCGGTGGCTGCTATTGTAAATCCTGCAGCAGCCAGACCGACTCCAATAAAATCAATTCCGATCCATAATCCCCACGGAACAAAATCGGATAAATTTGTTGACGCACCTAACCCTTTTGTAAATCTTACAAACAAAGAATAAACACCAACAACTGCTATAAATACTGCTACGATTTTCCAAAAAGAAAGCTTAGCCCCATTTAATTTCAGATTCCGGATTTCGGATTGCGAATTTCGATGTCTCCCGGTTTTTAACACTTGACCTTTGATTTCTGACCTCTGATCTCTGTCTTCTGATTTCTGACTTCTGACCTCTGACTTCTGCATTATCCTTTCCCCTTTCCATTTTCCTCTTTTGCTAGTTGATTTTTTCTTTTTGTAAGCCAGTACATTCCAGTTAAAAAGATTCCGCCTACAGAAACTACAGTAGGAATTTTTTCCATCGCTTGCATCGTGAAAGTAGGCATCGATTGTTTTGGAACTTTGGAAGAATATCCCAATTGTTCAAACGGAACGGGAGAAATAATTATTACATTACTGCCGCCTGCTTCTTCTAATCCATAAATGTGCGGATAATATTTATCAGGATTTTCTTTAATCCTTCTTTTAGCTTCTGTAATTAAATCCGGAAGCTTTCCGCTTATGGTGGCTTCAACAGGACAAGCTTCTGCACAAGCTGTGATTCCGTCTTTCTTAAGCTTATCATAACACAAAATACATTTTCTAACTCTCGGAGAAGTGCTTCCCCACTCATACCGCGGAACATTGTGAGGACAAGCCTGCATACAGTATCTGCAACCGATACATTTATCGGCATTATATAAAACGGGACCAAGTTCCGTTTTTTCAAATGCGCCTACCGGACAAACAGATGCACAAGCCGGTTCAAGACAATGCATGCACATTTTCCTTGCATAAATATCACCGTATTCTTCAACAACTGTGTAAGTTTTATCTGATAAATGATCTTTAAGAAAGTCTTTATCAGCCCCGGCAAGACCGAGTCTTGACGGGTTTGTTGCGGGCAAATCATTTTCCTTTTTGCAGGCTTCATAACAGTTTCCGCAACCAATACATTCGGAAGCATCGAAAAGCAAACCGAATTGATTATCAATATCTAAATGATACTCGGACATTAAAATTTCCCTTTTATAAATTCTCTTTAGATTGTCATTCTAACACGTTTTGAAATCGCACACTTAAAAAAGATGCTGAAACAAGCCTGCCTACCGGAAGGCAGGTTCAGCATGACAATTGCTTATATGGTTAAAAATTCATCCTCAAACTTTTTAATCGATTCTTTATTTAAATGTGCAACAGCACCTTCAACCATTTTACCGCCGTCCAGCATTGTAACGCCTGCAAGTTGTGGCTGTACAGACATTTCAACCAAATAATCCTTTAGCCTGATGAATTCATTTTTCATCCACTCGACAACTTTCTCATTTGCTCTTAAAGAGACTGCATTTCTTTCAAAATTAATCGGCGATACCATAACTCCCCAGTCTTCTCCATAAGGATCAAAAACTGTTTTGCCAACCAGTTCATCATTAACAAAATTCACAGTGCCGTCAACCGGTGAACGAAAGTTGAAATTTTTATCGCCGAGTTTTGCATTCATTATCACATCACCTTTTTTAACCACCGTGCCCGGATTTACAAGATTGGTAACTATAAATCTCCCGATTGATCTGAGTATAAATTCATCAACCCCGATTTTGATTAAGCCATTCCCTTGAAGCTCTGCCCAGGTATGACCTTTCGATACATAAGAATCAGCGGGGATCGTAACGCTAATGTTATCGAAAACAACATCCTCAACAACTTCATATTTTTTTTGAAAGGCAGGATGATATTTTTTTTCTCCCCTTATAACGAAATAATCTATTACTAAAAGAAGAATGAATCCTAAAAGAACATAGAGTGCAACCATTTTATTTTCCTCGTTAATTATATAACAGTTCGTTTCTTTTAACCAACTGATGTGCCGGTCGCAAATAGAAATTCTAAAATCTTTATAACCTGTTGGTGTGAAATGAATTATAAGGACTAAAAATCCTAAATGAGTTTGTTGGGAAAACCAGGGAGAGTTGAATTATTCAACAACAGATTTTTTTTAACAAAAGAATCTATTTAGAATTTCAACGAAAGGCATTTTTGACGTGGTGAATTTTTAATCGTCGTTCTGTTGAAAATATCATCACAATTTTAATTAAAAAAGAAAATAAAAAATTCCAGTTGGAATAAATTTAAAGCTGATGTTTGTAAACTGAAAGTTTATTTTCAATTGCTGAAAAGTCCTTTGACTATATTTATAAATATAGGTTTTCCCAAAAGCAAGAATCAGAAATTACGGTTTATTCTTAATGAAAAACTTTTCATATAAATGTTTTGATTTTTAGTTGTTTTCATTGGCTTGCAATTTGTCTTAGCTATAAATGTTTATTGTATAAATTATTATTAGAGCAAAAGAATAACAGGGGAAAAATGGAAAAACAAAACCGAAGGAGTTTCTTCAAATCCGCAGGCTTATTAACCGCAACAATAGCAGGAGCATCAACCAAATCTGTTAAAGCCTCCCCGGAAAATATTCTTTCCGAGGATAGGATGGGTGTATTGGTAGATACAACCACATGCATTGGCTGCAGGAATTGTGAGTGGGCTTGCAAGAAAACTCATAACCTCCCTGCAGGAGAATTAAACAGCTATGAAGATAAATCTGTTTTTAAAGAGATGCGTCGTCCCGATAGCTCAGCTTTAACTGTTGTCAATCAATATGAGAATGAAAAGCGGATTAACTTTCCTATAAATGTAAAAGTTCAATGCATGCACTGCGATCATCCGGCTTGTGTTTCCGCATGCATTGTTGGCGCATTTTCTAAAAAAGAAAACGGCTCGGTAATTTGGGATACGGATAAATGTATCGGATGCAGATATTGTATGGTTGCTTGTCCGTTCCAAGTTCCTTCTTTCGAATATGATAAAGCTTTAGATCCTGAAATAAGAAAATGTGATTTCTGTTTTGAAAGAACTAAAGAAGGATTGCTTCCGGCTTGCGTCGAGATTTGTCCCGTTGAAGCTTTGGTTTACGGACCAAGAAGTGAACTGATCAAAATTGCCAGAGAAAAAATTAAAAAATATCCTGATAGATATATTGAACATATCTATGGTGAAAATGAAGTCGGCGGAACTTCATGGCTTTATTTGGCAGGACAGGATCTCGCAAAAACAAAAGCATTACCTGCCCTTGAAACGAAAACTGCCCCCGGTGTTTCTGAATCAATTCAGCATGGAATATTTGCGTACTTCGTTCCTCCCGCATCTCTTTATGCTTTGCTTGCAGGAATTATGTGGCTGAACAAGAAGAAGAAAGAAAGTAGCGAGGGAGAATAATATGTCTGAATATCTAAAACCTGTTCCTATTTACCTTGCCGACAGGCAGGTTCAAAAAAAATTTTTTACTCCCGGCGTTATAGTTCTATGTATAATTGTACTCAACGGTTTATTATTTCTTGCCGCAAGATTTTTATTCGGTATCGGCTCGGTTACAAATTTAAATAATCAATTCCCCTGGGGAATATGGATAGGAATTGATGTTGCTGCCGGTGTTGCACTTGCTGCAGGCGGTTTTACTTCTGCCGCACTCGGACACATAATGCACCGCGAGCATTTTCACTCAATTGTAAGACCAGCATTACTAACAGCAATGCTCGGCTATACTTTTGTTGCAATCGGGGTTTTTGTTGATATAGGAAGATGGTATTACATCTGGCATCCATTGGTTATGTGGAATGGAAACTCTGCATTGTTTGAAGTCGGTATCTGTGTAATGATGTATGTAACTGTTCTTTATATAGAATTCCTTCCGGTTGTAACAGAAAGATTTATCGGGAAAGTAAATCTTAAAGGTTATTTATCATTCTTCAACAAACCTTTGGAAAAACTTTTAAGAATTTTAGATAAAGGTTTAAACAAAACAATCTTCATATTTATTATTCTCGGTGTGGTGCTTTCAACTCTTCACCAGTCTTCTTTAGGAACTTTAATGGTAATTGCCGGATCCAAAATGCATCCTCTCTGGCAAACGCCGGTGCTTCCGCTTCTGTTTTTGTTGTCGGCAATTTCTGTCGGTTTTCCGATGGTAATTTTCGAATCGATAACAGCATCAAAATCCCTCGGATTGAAAAAGGAAATGGAAGTATTAAGCCCCTTAGGATATACAGTAGCTCCATTGTTGGGAATATATTTGGCATTCAAAATTGGAGATATGTTCATTAGAGAAACATTCGTTTACCTGACCGAGCTGAACACCGCAAGTATAATGTTTACAATTGAGGTTGTGGTAGGAATAATAATTCCCCTGAGAATGTTTTTATCTAAAAAAGTCTTGAAAACTCCATCGTTGCTTTTTACAGCTTCAGCACTTGTAATATTCGGAGTTCTGTTGAACAGGATTAACAACTTTGTTGTTGCTTATACCCCGCCCTATTCATTCGGTTCATATTTCCCGTCAATTGGCGAGATATCGGTAACTGTAGGCTTTGTTGCTTTGTTAGTTCTTCTGTACAGAATTATAGTTTTGAATTTCCCGGTGATAAGTCAGCCGGATAAAAAATTCGCCATAAAAACAAAATATACTATTAAGGGATAGAAGGTAAGAAAATGAAAAGGGTAATCTGCGGAATATTATTTTTCTCAACCCTTGTTGTAGCACAAAACAAAAGTAAAAATCACCTGCCTGACGGCAAGGCAGGTTCGTTGCAGAATGTTAACTGCAAAACTTGTCATACTTGCGATGTTCCTACTAAGCAAAATCCATGTTTGATTGAGTGCCCAAGAGACGAAATGATTACGGTGCACCAAACTGCAGAACAGGGACCCGATGTAATTAAAATTGATAAGCTGACTAACAAATATTTGCCCGTAACTTTTTCGCACAAAACTCACTCGCAAATGTCGGCAATGTCCGGAGGATGTGGAAACTGCCATCATTACAACACTGCAGGTCCAATCCTAGCTTGCGCAGACTGCCACAATACTGAAAGAAAAAGAGAAGATATAAGCAAACCTGACCTGCAGGCAGCATACCACAGGCAATGTATTGATTGTCACAAAGAATGGAGCCATTCGACAGATTGCAACTCGTGCCATTTGGAAAAAGGATCACCAATAACACATAAGGTGACAAAAGGAAAAGATCATCCAAAAGTTAAGGAGCCGGAAAAATTAATTTATGAAACAAACTATAATAAAGGTAAGATCGTTACCTTCTTCCATAGTGACCATACAAAACTTTTTGGAGCTGAATGTATAAGTTGTCATCAAAATGATAATTGCACAAGATGTCACGATACTAAGAATGTTCAGACCGTCTCATCAACCATTCCTGAGAAAATTTCAAAGACAGGTTCACAACATCATCAACCATGCTTTAAATGCCATGCAAATGATGAGTGCAGTAAATGCCATTTGGATAAACCAACCGGACCATTCAATCATAAAACAAGTACAGGCTGGGCATTAACCAGATTCCACGAAAAACTTGAGTGTGCAAAATGTCATGAGAATACAAATAATTTTACAAAGCTGAATAACGATTGTGTATCCTGCCATAAAAATTTTGTTACCGGGAAGTTTGAACATGAAAAAACAGGATTAAAGCTTGACGAAATACACCAGGAATTTGATTGCGGCGATTGTCATTCGGAAAGTAACCTGCCTGACGGCAAGGCAGGTTTTGCTAATAAACCGGATTGTTCAGGCTGCCATGATGATAAAAGTTATCCGAAAGATAAGCCTGGAAGTTTAGTAAAGGTTATAAAAAAATAGATTCTGAAACAACCTGCATTGCCGGCAGGTTCAGCATGACAAAAAAGAAAATAAGATGTTCAAGAGAATCGGTTTCAAATTAATTTTAGTCGTTGGTGTTACTGCGGTTATAATTATCGCAATATTTTCTTTCTACAATGTCCGCTCGCACAGCAATGCTCTTTTAGCCGAAGTTGAAAGGCATGCAAACCAGTTAAGCGAAACCGTAAAGCACAGCACACGTTATGATATGCTTCTTAACCAGCGGGACAGGGTTCATACAATCATCAACACAATTGGAGAGCAGCCGGGAATCCAGAACGTAAGGGTTCTTAATAAG
>Ga0209322_10000262_pt1 | contig 29481 bp, 19 predicted proteins | sample Rifsed19ft1_FD_184013 | JGI IMG/M metagenome (GOLD analysis project Ga0209322, IMG submission 184013) | Soil microbial communities from Rifle, Colorado, USA - sediment 19ft 1 (version 2) | ecosystem: Environmental > Terrestrial > Deep subsurface > Rock core/Sediment | place: Rifle, Colorado... | reverse complement strand
TTTTATTTTAAATGGTGCCGAAGGGGGGACTCGGCCTTCGCTCGCCCGACGTCCTGTCCGTCTCGCTCAGGCTCCGGTCTTCCTCGCTTCCGGGCGCATCCCTGCGCCCTCATCCGCCCTGTCGGGCGGCGCTCGGGATCCGTTCGAGTCCCCACATCTGATATCAAATTAAAAAAGCCAGCCCTTTCAGGCTGGCTTTCTTTAATTTGGTGCCGAAGGGGGGACTCGAACCCCCACGGGTTTCCCCACTACCCCCTCAAGATAGCGTGTCTGCCAATTCCACCACTTCGGCGTGTGCGAGGGAAAAAAGAACGCCCGTTGTTAGCGGACGTCCATTAAAAACTAACATGAACCCCTCGTATCAGTCAAGGGGATTGCGGCTTTTTTACTGCGCCGGAGCCCCTGTTCCGGGCGCGGCTGGCACTGCCGGCGGCGCCACAGGCGCAACGTCCGCCGGCGCTGAGGCTGCCGGGACGTCGCTCATTATCGACTCTGTCTTTGCCCGGCCGGACATGTATGTCAGCGTTATCGAGGTGAGCATGAATACTGCCGCGCACGCGTAGGTGACCTTGGCAAGGAGAGTAGCCGGACCCGCGCTCCCGAATATGGTCTGAGAGGAAGATGAGCCGAAGGTCGAGCCGATAGAGGCCCCCTTGCCGACCTGAAGCAGCACGGCCCCTATCATCACGAAGCTGACGAGTAAGTGTATTACGACTACGAGCGTGAACATCTTCCCTCCAAAGCCTCTCTGAGATATGGCCCTGCTGGCCGGAATCAGGCTTTGCAAAATAGTTATTTTACCCATTCCATAATAAAATGCAAGGATTAAGTGGAGGCGAAGGCTGGTTTTTGCGGGAGTTGGGCTGGTATCGGATCAGAGCGGCCGGAACTGCACTATCCTGGCGAAGTCCTCTGCCTTGAGTGATGCGCCTCCGACCAGGGCGCCGTCGATGTTGGGCTCTGCCATGAGCTCGTCTATGTTGTCGGGCTTCACAGACCCGCCGTAGATGATGCGTACCTCCCTGGCTGGCTCAGCGTCAAAGAGCTCGTAGAGGAGCTCCCTTATGGAATTGTGCACCTCTTCGGCCTGCTGCGGCGTGGCTGTCCTGCCGGTGCCGATGGCCCAGACAGGCTCATAGGCGATGGTCAAGTCCCTGATCGCCGAGCCGAGGCCGGAAAGGGCCTGGGTTACCTGGGTCTTTATCTTCTTGAGGGTCCTGCCGCCCTCCCTCTCCTCGAGGCTCTCGCCAACGCAGACTATGGGCTTCAAGCTGTGTCTCAGGGCGGCGAATATCTTCTTGTTCACAGTCTCGTCGGTCTCGCCGAAGAGCTGGCGGCGCTCGGAATGGCCTATTATCACGTACTTGCAGCCGACCGAGGAGAGCATCTCGCCGGAGACCTCGCCTGTGTAGGCCCCGCTCTTCTCCCAATGGATGTTCTGGCCGGCAAGCTTTATCGGGCTGTCGGCAAGGAGGTGATAGAGGTGGTGGATGGAGGTGTAGGGGGGCGCTATGACTACCTCTACGGAATCGGAGCCTTTAATGAGCTCCCGGAGCTTCAATACCAGGGCATCCCCCTGGCACACATCCGTATTCATCTTCCAGTTTCCGGCAATAAGCGGCAGCATCGACAGCTCCGGACCTAAAATCTTTTTTTAATTCGCGGCCTTGTTCGCTTCTTTCTTCTGTCTCAGAGCGGCTATTCCAGGCAGTTCCGCGCCCTTCAGGAGCTCGAGGAAGGCCCCGCCGCCTGTGGAGATATAGCTCATCTTTGCGTACTCGCCGGCCCTGTGCACCGCGACGTCGGTATCCCCGCCGCCGACTATTGTCATCGCATAGGTGCTCGCCACGCTCGATACCATGGCAAAGGTGCCCCGGCTGAATGCGTCTATCTCGAATACGCCCATGGGGCCGTTCCAGACTATGGTCTTTGCGTTCTGTATGGCCTCGCTAAAGAGGGTGACCGTAGCCGGGCCGATGTCCAGGGCCATCCAGCCCTTGGGGATCTCCTGGTAGGTCACGACCTTTGTCTCAGCGTCAGCCGCGAACCTGTCAGCCACCACGAAGTCTACCGGCATGTAGAGCTTGATGTTCTTTTGCCTGGCCTTCTCGATGACCTCCTTGGCGATATCGAGGACTTCCTCCTCGGCAAAGGAGCTGCCTACCTCGTAACCCAGCGATTTGAAAAAGGTTAGCGCCATCCCGCCGCCTATGATGAGCTTGTCGACCCTGTCGCAGAGCGAAAGGAGGACCCTTACCTTGTCAGAGACCTTTTTGCCGCCGATTATCGCCACAAGCGGCCTTGTCGGCTTCTCAAGGGCCATCGAGAAATAGGTGAGCTCCTTTTTCATGAGGAACCCGGCCCCGGCCTCTTTCACGAAGCTGGTCATGGCCACGTTCGAGGCGTGCGCCCGGTGGGCCATGGCAAAGGCGTCATTTATATAAATGTCAGTCAATTCAGCCAGTTGCCTGCCGAAGTCTTCGTTGTTCTTCTCTTCCTCGGGGTGGAACCTGAGGTTTTCGAGCAGCACGACGTCCCCGGGCTTCATATTGTCGACTATCTTCTTTGTCTCTTCTCCCACGCAGTCCGGGGCAAGTATTACATCCTTCTCAAGCAGCCTGCCGAGCCTCTTGGCAACAGGCGCGAGGCTCATCTCGGGTACAGCCTTGCCCTTCGGCCTTCCGAGGTGCGAGGCGAGTATCACCTTCGCGTTCTCGTCAAGGGCATAGTTGATGGTAGGCAGGACGCTCCTTATGCGGGTGTCGTCCGTTATGTTCTGGTTCTCGTCAAGGGGCACGTTGAAGTCCACCCTGATGAAGACCTTTTTGCCTTTAAGGATTATCTCGTCTATATACTGAAGACCCTTGTCCATTCTGTGCCTTGCTCCGTGGGTTGGTGTAACTATTTATATTTGTTGGCTTTTATATCCCCTTTGAGCCCATGTAGAGCACCAGGTCCCTCATCCTGCACGAGAAGCCCCACTCGTTGTCATACCAGGCAAGCACCTTGACCATGTTCTCGCCTATCATCTTTGTGGCCTCTGAATCGAATATCGATGAGTGGGGGTTGCCCTTGAAGTCAGCCGAGACAAGGAGCTCTTCGGTGTATTCGAGGATGCCCTTCAAGGGTCCGTCTGCAGCCGCCTTGAAGGCCGCGTTTATCTCCTTGGCAGTGGCTGCCTTTGAGATCTCGGCGGTAAGGTCCACGACAGAGACCGTAGGCACCGGCACCCTTATCGCCATGCCGTCGAGCCTGCCCTTAAGTTCCGGTAAAACAAGGGAAACCGCCTTTGCGGCTCCGGTCGAGGTCGGTATCATGGAAAGGGCCGCTGCCCTGGCTCTCCGCAGGTCCTTGTGCGGCAGGTCGAGTATCCTCTGGTCGTTGGTGTAGGCGTGCACGGTCGTCATGAGGCCCTTTATGATGCCGAAGGAGTCATTGAGGACCTTGGCGACAGGCGCAAGGCAGTTGGTGGTGCAGGAAGCATTTGAAATTATTGAATGTTTCTTGGGGTCGTACTTGTCGTTGTTCACGCCCATGCATATGGTGATGTCTTCGTCCTTGGCAGGGGCTGATATGATGACCTTCCTGGCGCCTGCGGTAAGGTGCGCTGCAGCCTTGTCCCGGTTCGTGAAAAGGCCGGTGCACTCGAGGGCCACGTCTATCTTGAGGTCCTTCCAGGGGAGCTTGGCCGGGTCCCTCTCGGCCGTTACCTGTATCTCCTTGCCGTTCAATACTATGGAGGTGCCCTTTACCGATATCTCGGCCGGGATCTTCCCAAAGATCGAATCGTATTTAAGGAGATGCGCGAGGGTAGGGGCGTCGGTAACGTCGTTTATGCAGACGAAGTCGATCTTATTGAGGTCGTTTAAAGATGCCCTCAATATATTCCTTCCGATGCGCCCGAAGCCGTTGATCGCTACCCTTACCATCGTATCCCTCCATAGCCGTTAATAGTCTCACCCGAAAGGGCGGAAATTCATTCAGGCTGCTGAAAAAGTCCATCTGCTTTGATGTCATCGTCGCGGCAGAAGCGACGTACATGAAGAGTACGACTCGTTCCTAAGCTCCCCGGTTTAACCGGGGCCTCGCATATGGAGCTTTTTGAGCAGCCTGAACAGAGTCGAATCTTTCAGCAAACCGATTATATTCCAAGTACTTCCGAGGCCCGTAAGTGCGCGCTGAAAAAGGGCGTGAAAAGGCCCCGTCTTCCGGCACCTGCAAGCGAAAACGTATCTTAATTCAAGAGAATGATAATGTCAACCGGGCCAGAACGCTTTTCTCCGGGCTCTGTGGGGAGCCCATCAGAGGCTATAGCGGCTGAATTCCCTCTTCAGTTCCCTAATCGACATCTGCCCCGGAGCCGTCTTCCCTGTAGTAGACCCGTAGGTCAGAAGAGAGCCTATCATCGGGAAGAATACCCTGGACGCGGCCCCGAGTGGCCCCATGCCTATAACGATGAGCCTGTCGGATAAGGAGAAGAGGCGGGCAAGCCTCCCCAGGTCGCCAGGCGAATTTACGAAGGTCGCAACCTTGACTGTATCAGCGCCGGACAAAAGGGCTGACTCAATGATTTTCTTGAGTTTTTTGTCTCCGGGAGTGGACTTGAAATTATGGTAGGAGACTATAACCTTCTTTCTCTCTTTTTTTGCTGATTTTATCACACTTTTCAATATCCCGCTTGAGCTCGCCTCTATATCGACATAATCGGCGAACTTCATGAGGGAATTGAAGAGGAAAAGCCTCTCTTCCCCGGGTATATCCCTCAGGCCCCCCTCTTTTTTGCTCCTCACGGTAAGGATAATGGGAAGCCTGGATGAACGCTTTATCTCCTTCAGCGAGGCGGCCAGGGCGGCGGGGTCAAGGCTCCTGAACGTGTCAATGCGGGCCTCGATGAGGGCTGCACCCTCAGAGACGGCCTTTTTTATGGCAGCGTTGGCAGCGGAGCCTACGACGACTGCCGCTATCTTCGGTCTTTTATTGACAGTGCGCGACATCGAATCTTTTTACATCGAGTATTTAAAAATCAAATGATGGTCAAGCGGGATTGAGGAGCGGATTATACCTTTACTTAATCAGGCATAAAAGTCAAGGGGAAAGGCCTGTGATAAGGGCATATTCCGGGCGGCTGCCGGACTTAAAGCATTTTAATGGAAGCTGTTAAACATTTTTAACACATATATATGATAATCCCTCCCGAGTGTGAGCGAACTTTCCCCTCGGAACTATTAGAAAAATTAGAAGCATTCACCTTGAACTGCGGGACGATGCCGCGATATAATATCCGGTGCATTATTCCCGCCCCTGTCTTTTGTCCACGATGTGACCGGCAGGGAATCCCAATGGAGCATATTATATGGGCGCAGTAGGAGTTGTTCTCGGGCTGTTTCTTGCATTCTCTCTCGCCATCTCGTATGTATCAGGTGACAAGGAGAAGAACAGGCTTGAAGGACAGATAAAGGAAAAGAGGGTCACCGAACGCAAGATGGAGGACGACCTCTACATCACTAAGCAGAAGCTCGCGACCGAGGCCGAGAACTATAAGGAGCTCGACGGCAAGTACCGCGCCGAGCAGGCCGACAAGAAGAGGCTTGAGAGGTCGCTCGCCCTCGAAGAGAGGCAGAGAAGGATCCTCGAAAGGGAGGGCACGGCCGCAAACGTCGACCTTGAGAGGGAGCGCGAAAAGATAAAGGCAGAGGTCGAGGCCAGGACCAAGGAGGAGATGAAGGAGCTCGAAGGCAAGCTCAATGCCGCCGAGGAGGCGAAGAAGCGCCTTCAGGCCGAGATGGTCCTCTCGATAGAGGAAGAGGCGAGGAAGAAGGCCGAGGCCGCGTGGACTCAGGCCGAGGCCGCGCGGGCAAAGGCCCAGGAGGCGGCGGCAAAATCAACCGAGCTTGAGAAGAAGCTAAGCGAGCTCGAAGGCTCGGCCAGGTCGATGGAGGCCTCCCTCAAGGAGCAGGAGGCCGCGAGAAAGAACGCCGAGATGAGGCTCGCCGAGGCCCAGGCCGCCAGAGAGACGCTTGAGGCAAGGGCGAAGGAGGCCGAAGAGGCCCTCATATCGGCAAAGGCTACCGGGGAGACCGTAAAGGAAGCGCCGCTCGACGCGGCCGCGGGCGCTTCACCGGCTGAGCTGGAGGCGGCGAGGAAGGCGGCCGAGCTTAACATGGCGAAGGCCCAGGAATCGGCCATCATCATATCCGGCCTGGAGAAGTCCCGGGACGACGCAAAGGCAAGGCTCGATGAGAGCACGTCCGAGATATTCGCGCTTAAAAAGGAAATAGCCGGTCTTAACGCGGAAAGAGAACAGTTCAAGACAGATGCCGCTGAAAAGACGCAGCTCATAGCTGCCCTGAGGGAAGAGCTCAACCTCTCGAAGCAGGCCGAGGCATCGCTCGCGACCGAGCTCTCGACCAGGGTCGCCCAGGCCGATGAGGTGCGCCGCAATGTAGAGGCCGAGATGAAGGCGGCCATAGAGGCTGAGACGAAGAAGGCCCAGGACGCGCTTGCCCAGGCCCAGCTCGCCGCATCGAAGGCCGAGGAGGAGGGCGCAAAGAGGGCCGAACTCGAGATAAAGATCAGGGGAATAGAGAAGACGAACGAGGTCATGCAGGCCTCCATCGGCCAGTACGAGGCGGCAAAGAAAGAGGCGGAGAACAAGCTCGCAGGCGCGATAGATGAAAAGTCCATCCTTGAGAAGAGGGTCAGGGAGGCTGAGGAGGCCCTCATTGCCGCGCGGTCTCAGACCGAGACCGTGAAGGAGGCTACGCTCGAGCAGAAGGCCGTAAGCCCTGAAGAGCTCGAGGCCGCCAGGCGCTCAGCGGAGGCTGCCCTGAAGGAGAAGGAGGCGGCGGCGCTGAGGGTCGCGGAGCTTGAGAAGGCAAGGGACGAGTCGGCAAAAAAACTCGAGGAAAGCCGCGCCGCCATCGTCGCCCTTGAGCAGGATGTCGCCAGGCTCTCTTCCGAGAGGGAGCTTGTAAAGAAGGACACCACCGAGCAGGCAGAGTCCGTAGCCATCCTTAAAGAGGAGCTCGAGAGGCAGAAGAAGGCCGGGGCCGAGATGAAGGCCGGTCTCGATTCAGCGCTCGCGGCCCTCGAGGATGCGAGGACAAGGCTTGCCGCTGAGACGAGGTTAAGGGAAGACGAATCGAAGAAGGCCCTCGCCGCCACCCAGGAGGCGGAGCTTGCCAGAATGGCGGTAGCCGAGGCCGCGGCAAAGAGCGCGGGCCTTGAGGCCAGTCTAAAGGAGCTCGACGAGGCCGGAAAGGCGATGGAGGCAGCGCTCAAGGAGCACCAGGGCGCGAGGTCCGAGGCCGAGAGGGTGCTCGCCGAGGAAAAGGCGCTCAGGAATACGCTCGAGTCAAAGCTGAGGGAGACAGAGGCCTCGCTCGTGTCGGCGAGGGCCTCGCTCGACGAAATAGGCAGGTCCGCCAGGGTCCAGGCTCTCCAGCCCGACACCTACAAGGACGCTGAGATAGAGGCCGCGAAAAAGGCCGCCGAGGCCGCGAAGGCAGAGGCCGCCTCAGCCAGAAAAGAGCTTGAGGCCGCCAGCCTCATAATAGCCGAGCTTGAAAGGTCGAAGACCGAAGCAAGGGCAAGGCTCGATGAGAAGACAACGTCGGTCGCCGCGCTCGAGGGCCAGATAGCGAAGCTCACGGCCGACGCCGAGAACATAAGGAGCACAGAGGCGCAGAGGGCGGCTGAGGCAGCAAGCCTCAAAGAGGAGCTCCTTGCCGCTAAAAAGGCCGAGGCGGCGCTAAGAGACGATCTCGACGCCCAGTCAAAGGCGGCGGCGGAGAGCCTCGCGGTAAAGGACAGGGAGAAGCAGGACCTCTCCGCGAGGATAGCCCTGTTCGAAGGCGATCTGTCGGCGGCGGGAGAGGCGAAAAAGAGGACCGATGAGGCGGAGAGGTCAAGGCTTGAGTCCGTTGCCTCTCTTGAGAAGGAGATAGCCAGGCTCAACGGCGAAAAGGAGCTTGCGGCAAAGGACGCGTCTGAGAAGGCGGCGGCCCTCGCCGCATTGACCACAGAGACGGAGGCGTCGAAGAACGCGGAGGCCGCGCTCAGGGCGGATATCGCGAAACTGAGCTCGGGTCCCGAAGCCCTCGCGGCAAAGGAAAAGGAGAGGCTGCTGCTTGCCGAGAGGGCCGCCCTTCTCGAAACGGAGCTCAAGGCTTCCGTTGAGGCGAGGAACAGATCCGAGGAGGCCTCAAAGGCCGGGACAGAGGCGATAGCGAACCTTGAAAAGGAGATGGCGCGTCTCAATTCAGAGAAGGGGCTTTCCTCAAGGGACGCGGCAGAGAAGGCAGAGGCTCTCTCGCTCCTGACAGGGGAGCTCGAGAAAGCTAAAGAAGCGCAGGTAGTGCTCACAAGGGAGCTCGATGAGAAGACGAGGCTCGTGACAGTGGACGCGGCTCAAAAGGAGAAGGAGCGCCAGGAGCTCTCGTCAAGGGTGTCATCCCTTGAGGCGAGGCTCGCCGATGCCCAGGACGCGAACAGGAAGGCCGACGAGGCGTCCCGCGCCGAGCTCGCGGATATAGACGTAAAGGCTGAAAAGCTCAAGGCCGAGAACAGCGATCTTCAGGACAGGCTCAGGGAGACGCAGATAGCCCTCGCTCGGGCGGAGGCCGCGAGCGAAGTCGCCAGGGACCTCATCGTCAAGAACACGGAGCTCGAGGCCAGGCTCAAGGAGGCGGGCCTCGTGAACCTGCAGGGCAAGGCCGCCAACTTCGTTGCCCAGAAGCTCATAGAGAGGAACACCGAGCTTGAGATGAAGCTCAAGCAGGCGGAGCTCGCCCTCGCGCAGTCAGAGGCCGCGCGGGTGCAGACCGAGTCCATAATCAACAGGAACGGCGAGCTCGCCTCGCGCCTGAAGGAGGCCGAGATACTGCTCGCGAAGAGCAGAGAGCAGGCGCCTCTTCTCGAGACGCTGAACAAGAGGAACTCCGAGCTCGAGGTCAGGATAAAAGAGGCCGAGGAGGCGATTGCCCAGGCTACGGCGGCGCGCTATATGGTCGAGGAGCTCAACGCGAAGAACATGGAGCTTGAGCTCCTCCTCAAATCCGCTTCCACGGCGCCCGTTGACCAGAAGGCCATAGAGGAGATAAGGACGGCAAGGGCGGAGCTTGAGTCAAGGCTCAGAAGCGAGTCTGAATCGAGGGGCATTATCGAGGCCCGCCTCAGGGACGCAGAGGCTGCCAAGAGCGCCGGAGAGACGGCGATAAGGGAGCTTACTATCGCGGCCAGGCAGAACGAGGCAAAGATAACCGAGGAGGCGCAGGCCAGGAGCGCCCTCATGGCCCAACTCAAGGACGTAACGGCCGCGAGGGAGACAAGCGAGGCGACCGTAAAGGATCTGAGGATAGCCAGGGCCGAGCTCGAAAAGAGGCTCGGAGAAGAGATGGAGTCCAAGCGGGTGCTCGAAGCGCGCCTCCGCGACGTGGAGACATCCGAAGGCGCCCAGAAGGCCGCGGTGAAGGAGCTTGAGCGTGCCCTCGAAGTCGCCAGGGAGAGGCTTGCCAGCGAGAAGGACGCGAGGAAGCAGCTCGAGATCCAGATATCTGTCCTGAGCAAGGAGACCGAGGCCTTGAAGGCGGCTGGCGTGGACCCGGCGGGCCTCGCGACACTTAAGGACCAGTTCGCCCACCTGAGGGCTAACATCGCGAAAAAGCTCAAGTCCGGGGAGATAAGGCCCGATGAGCTCGTAAGGCTCATGGAGGTCGACGACGTGCTCGGCTTCTACATAGTCAAGAAGGGGGACACGCTCTGGAGGATATCGAAGAGCTCTGATGCATACGGGAACGCCTGGAAGTGGCCGCTCATCTACAGGTATAACGTTTCGAAGCTGAGGAACCCGGATATCATAAAGCCGGGCAACATCCTTATCATAATGAAGAACGTGAGCGCGCGCGAGGCCAGGGACGCCGTCGTGAAGGCCAAGAAGAGAGGCGACTGGAGGAAGTGGTCTGACTCGGACAGGAAGGCCTGGCTGGGAGACTGGCTCAATTAGGACTCTTCGGGGCCGCAAGACGGCCGTAAAAAAGGGGGGGCTTGCCTCCCCTTTTTTTGTATCTGAAAGGGATGGCAGCGTTGAATACAGGGAAGATGCCGGGGTATAAAACTTGAAAATATTTCTATTAGTATCCTTCTTTTTTCTCGCGATGACGCAATCCGCCGCTTACGCTGGGGCATGGGTGCAGGAAAAAGGAAACGGTCTCGGGATACTTTCACTGAAATGGTATGAGAGCAACAGGTATTGGGATAAAGACCGCGACCTCGTGGACGGCGGGTACAGGAAATGGGAGTTGAATCCCTTTTTAGAGTACGGCCTTACCGGCAGGACTACGGTCGGCATGAGCCTTTTTATAATCGACGTGAACGATGACCGCCGTAGCGCTCCCGGGCTTTCCGACGCCGAGATCTTCGCGAGATACCTTTTATGGAAGGGTCGCGGCGGCGTGCTCTCGACCCAGCTCCTCGTCAAGGTCCCGGGCCCATACGAATCGGAAAACATCCCCTATCAGGGGCAGGACCAGTACGATCTTGAATGGCGGCTTCTTTACGGAACGGGAGGCGTCCTGCCGGCATCGGGCTCTGAGTGGTACCTGAACACCGAGGCAGGCTTCAGAAGACGGTTCGGCGACCCCGCTGACGAAGTCAGGATCGACCTGGCGGCAGGCGTTCGCGGCCCCGGCAAAAAATGGGAACTCGAGTTGAAACAGGAGAACATAACGGGCCTTCGGAACGCGAGCGGTCCATCGGCCCCTGACTATGACCTTCATAAGATCGGCCTGTCTTCGCGTTACTGGATAAATCAGTCCCTGGCGCTGCAGCTCGGGGTCACGAGGGACATTTACGGCAGGAATACAGGGCAGGGCACGGCCGTACAGGGCGCCCTCTGGGTAAGGTTCTGAGGAGACCATGAGGAGACCATATTGATAGGAGAATTCCTCATAAACGAGGGCCTGGCCGATAAGGAGATTATAGAAAAGGCCTTGGCCGTGCAGAAAAAGTCCGGAGGCCGCCTTGGCGACATACTGCAGGCAACAGGCGGCATAAGGGCTTTGGACTATTACAGGGCGCTTTCCAGTTACTACGGGCTCGAATTCATAGATCTCACCAAAGACCCTCCTGAGGAGGATCTGGTCCTTGATAAGGACAAGGAGGTCTACGCCGCGGAGCTCATACTGCCGGTGACCGCCGCCAGGGGGGTAGTCACCGTTGTAACGGCTGACCCGTGCGAGAGGGTCTTTCAGCTGATAAGGTCGCGCTGGGGGCAGGACGCGAGGGTCGCCGTGACGTCGAAGTTCGACATCTTCTGGACCCTGCAGAGGGTCTTTGACGTGAAGTATACCGATGAGATAATAAGCGAGCTCTATGAAAGGTCGCCGGAAAAGAGCGCTCTCAAGACCTTCACCTGGCCTCAGATGGTCACGGCCAGTTTCCTGGTGCTTTCCTTCATAGTCATCCTCTATATCCACCACCCCACGGGCATGGTCCTCTTCAATTCCTTCCTGACGGTCTCCATTTCGGTCGTACTCGTCTACAAGTTCATCCTTTCGGGAATAGGTCTCGGCATTCCGTCGCGCGCCCATGAGGCGCCGGTCGAGATAGATGAAAAGACGCTCCCCGTATACACGATCCTGGTGCCGATGTTCATGGAGAAGAAGGTCACGGTAGAGCATCTGGTCGACAGCATCTTAAGGCTCGATTACCCGGCCCATAAGCTGGATGTCAAGCTTGTGCTGGAGGGAGACGACGACAAGACGATAGAGATAGTAAAGGGCATGAAACTGCCTTTGAATTTCGAGATATTCAGGGTCCCTCCAGGCGAGCCCAGGACAAAGCCGAAGGCATGCAACTACGCGCTCAAGTTCGCCAAGGGAGAATTCATAACCATATACGACGCGGAAGACAGGCCGGACCCCGGCCAGCTTAAGACCGCCATTCAGGCTTTCAGGGAGGACGGCGGGATAGCCTGCGTACAGAGCGCGCTCAATTACTACAATAGCAGGGATAACTGGCTTACCCGCATGTTTACCATTGAGTATACGAACTGGTTCGACCTGATGCTGCCTGCCTTAAGCAAGCTCAAGCATCCTATCCCGCTCGGAGGGACCAGCAATCACTTCAGGACGGCGTTCCTGAAGCAGATGGTGGCCTGGGACCCGTTCAACGTTACCGAAGACGCGGACCTTGGGATAAGGATGAGCAGATTGGGATATGTCTCAAAGGTGATCTCCTCGACTACGTACGAGGAGGCGAATTGCAGGACGATAAGTTGGATTAAACAGAGGACCCGTTGGCTGAAAGGGTATATGCAGACCTACCTCGTCCATATGCGTTCCCCCGCCAAGCTCTACAGGGAGCTTGGCGCCGGCGGGTTCCTGAGCTTTCAGCTCTTCATCGGCGGAACGGTGCTCTCGAACCTCGCGAACATAATATTGTACGTGATCTTCTTCATCTGGCTTCTGGCCGGCGCGGATACGATAGACTATCTGTTCCCAAGCCCGACCTGCGAGCTTGCCCTGATAAATTTCGTGGTCGGGAACGCGGCGCTCATCCTCATGAATATCCTGTCGATATACAGGAGAAGGATGTACGGCCTGATCCCGTACGCCCTGACCGCGCCCCTTTACTGGCTTTTAGGCGGGATAGCGAGCTACAGGGCGCTTCACCAATTGTTCTTCAGGCCCAGTTACTGGGACAAGACCGAGCACGGGATAAGCAAGGTTCTGACAAAGGAGGGCAAGGTCGCGACAGCGGGCAGCCGGCCCGAGCAGTCTTGAACGACAGGACGGATCAGCCCATCTCCCGCTCTATCCGCTCCACCGCCTCCTCCAATTCATGAAGGGCCATGCCGACGGGCCTCTCCCTGACGAGAGCCATCACGATGCAGTAGCCTTCCTTTAAAGTGGATATGACGAGTCTCGCCTTGTCGGTAGTAATGGCGACGTGCCTGACGGTGGAGAGGCCGTGGCGGGAGGAGATGTCCTTCACTATGGAGAGTATGATGCCGTGGTGGGCGCCGATGAGGTCCATCTCGAGGGGTGCCGTTGCCCACGAGGCGACTATCTCCCCGTCCCGGTCTATCATTATCGCGCCGTTTGCCACGGCGCTCATCGAGAGGTCTTTTAAAATCTGCGCGAACATCTAAGCCGATCCCGGCAGTTTGAAGGATAACGCCGTCAGCCGGTTAAAACCTTAAAGTGAGGACCTTTGATATGCCCGGCTCCTGCATGGTAATGCCGTAGAGCGAGTCGGCCATCTCCATGGTCTTCTTGTTGTGCGTGATTAGGAGGAACTGGCTTATCTTCGCCATGTCCCTCACGAACAGGTTGAACCTGTCGATGTTCGCGTCGTCAAGCGGCGCGTCGACCTCGTCGAGGAGGCAGAACGGGCTCGGCTTGATGAGGAATATGGCGAATATGAGGGCCGTTGCCGTAAGCGCCTTCTCTCCGCCCGAGAGAAGGGTTATGTTCTGAAGCCGCTTTCCGGGCGGCTGCGCGACTATCTCAACGCCTGCCTCGAGTATGTCCGAATCCTCGGTGAGGCGGAGCTCGGCCCTGCCGCCGCTAAAGAACCTCGGGAATGTCTCCTGGAACTTCGCGTTTATCTCGTCGAAGGTCGTCTTGAACTTCTCCCTCGTCGTCCTGTTTATCCTCTGTATGGCGGTGTGCAGGCTCTCGACCGATTTCGTGAGGTCGGATTGCTGATCGAGCAGGAACTGGTGCCTGCCCTCGAGCTCGTTGTACTCTTCCAACGCGGAGAGGCTCACCTCCCCCAGAGAGGATATCTTCTCCCTGAGGTCCTCCCTCTGAGACTCGAGGCCCTGGATGTCCGGCATTGCCTCGCCCTCCGCGGGCCTGTACTCCTGCACGAAAGAGGAGTACTTCTCGCGCATCCTGTCGTTCAGGTTGGCTATTGCCAGCTCCATCTCCCTTATCTCTATGGTGAGCTCGCCCTTCATTTCCTGGAGCTCGGAGTACCTGTTCTTTATCTCCTTGAGCTCGTGCTCCGCCGTCCTTATCTGGGTATTGAGGGCGTCCAGGGCCTCCTGCTTTACGGCCTCTTCCTTCTTTATGCCGTCGACCTGGTTGATGAGCCCCTCGAGCGTCTCCTTTATCCTTGAGAGCTCCCGCTCTTTTTCCTCTATCTCCACGCGCCCCTTTTCGATGTCGACGCGGCGGGCATCTATCCTCTTTCCGCGCTCCTCCACGGAGCGCTCCTTTTCAGCCAACTCCCTTTTGAGCGATTCAAGGCGCGCTCGCGAGCTCGCGAGCTTTACCCTGGCCTCTGTTACGACGTTCGAGAGGGCCTCCTTCCTCGAGGCGAGGCCTGATATCTCGTTGGAGAGGGCGGCTATTGCAGCCTCTTTTTCGGCGAGGGCGGCCTCGAGCCCTTCCCTCTCGCCGGAGAGCGAGGACTTCTTCACGGCTATGTCGGCGAGCTTGGCCCCGGCGGCGGCGCACTCTCCCCTCAATGATTCGCAGGTGGTCGAGAGCCTCGCCATCTCGTCTTCTTCGCGCTTTAAAGACCCGCGGAGGTTTACCTGCTCTATCTCGGCCCTGTGGAGCCTCTCCCTCAGTGCATCGAGGTTCGATTTGGCGGACTGTATCGCCTCCTGGGCTCTCTTCAGCTCTTCATCGATGGAGTATATCGCCCTCTCAAGCTCGGATGCCTTCGAGCGAGCCTTCTTTATCTCGCCCCTCCTCTGCAGTATGCCGCTGTCAGAGAGGGCTCCTCCTCCCGTGATGACGCCCTGGGAGTCTATTACCTCTCCCTCGGGGGTCACGAACGAGCACAGGCCGCCGCTCTCCTTCCAGGCCATGACGGCGGCCTCGAGGCTGTCGGCGAGGAATACCTCGCCGAGGAGGCAGTTGACTATCGGTTCGTAGCCTTCCTTTACCCGGAGCTCGCCCACGAGCGCGCGCACGTTCCGGAAGCTCCCTGCCTCGACAGGCACGGGGCTTGCGGCAGGCCTGGCGTCCCTGACAGGGACGAAGCTCCCTCTTCCGGCGCCCTTTGCCTTCAGGTACTCTATGGCGTCCATGCCGTCCTTCGCGCTCTCGACGAGCACGTACTGGAGCTTGTCTCCGAGCACCGCCTCTACGGCCTTCTCAAAGCCGGGGTTCGTCTCTATGCAGTCGGCGATAAGGCCGTAGACGCCGGTCTTATCGGTCCTTTGCATTATGGCCTTGGCGCCCCCCTTGATGCTCTCGAAGTTCCTCTCCATCTCCTCAAGGGTGGAAAGGAGGGCCGCGGCCTTCGCGTACTCATCTTTTACCTTAAGCGCCTCTTCGTTCCTGGCGGCCCGTCCGGCCTCGAGCGAAGCGAGGGTCTCCCTGAGGCCGGTAAGCTCCGATTCAACCGAGGCACGCTCTCCTTCGGCTGCCGAGATGTGCTCCCTCAGCGCCCGCACAGGCTCTTCCTTTGATACGAGCTCCGCGGATATCCTCTCTATCTCGGTCTTCGCGCGCGCTTCGCGGCCGTAAAGGTCCTCTTCCTCCCTGAGGCAGTTCTGTATGGAGTGCCTGATGTCAGAGAACCTCGTAGAAATCCTGAGCGAGTCGGCCTTCAATGAGCCCTGCGCTCCTTCGCGGCCCCGGAGCTCTGTTGAGAGCGCCTCTAATGAGGCGGAGTTCTCGGCAAGGAGGCCTGATTCGGATTCTATCTCGGCTGAGAGGGCGCTCTGAGAGCTGGAGAGGACTTCTATCTCCCGTATGGCCGCCTCTCTTGCCTGGGCAAGCTCGTCTATCTCCGAGGTGAGGCGCTCTTCGGTCCTCTTGAGCTCGTCTATGCGCATCTTCGCCACGGCGCTCGAGCGCTCCTGGTCCTGGATCTTCCTCTCTATCTCGAATATGCGCTCACGTATCGATTTGTACTCTGCCTCTATGCCGAGGTATTCGACCTTCAGTTCCTCGGAGAGCTCCTCCCTGGCGGTCGCCATCGCGCTCGAGGAAATCTCTTCGTCCTTTACGGCCTCGAGCCTTTTGGACAGTGTAGAGATCTCCTCTTTCATCCTCGTGAACTCAAGCGACGAGAGGAGGAGCTCGAGGCTCTTGAGCTCGTCACGAAGGGCCTTGTAGCGCTCGGCCTTCTTCGCCTGCCTGTTCAGTGAGTTGAGCTGCCTTTTGACCTCGCTTATGATGTCGCTTACCCTGGTGAGGTTCTCTTTTGTGGCCTCGAGCCTCCTGAGGGCAGCCTCTTTCTTGTGCTTGAACTTGTTTATGCCGGCTGCCTCTTCGAAGACCGTCCTTCTCTCCTCGGCCTTTGCGTTTATGAGCCAGCCGACCTGGCCCTGCTCGATGATGGAGTAGGCCCTGTTGCCTATTCCGGTGTCGGTGAAGAGGTCGACGATGTCGCGGAGCCTGGACTGGACCTTGTTTATGTAATATTCGCTCTCGCCCGACCTGTAGAGGCGCCGTGAGATCTCTATCTCGGAGAAGTTGGCGAAGTGCGCGGGCGCCAGGCCGTTCTCGTTCGAAAAGGTGAGCGTGACCTCGGCCATGCCAAGGGGCTTGCGGCTCTCGGAGCCGTTGAAGATGATGTCCTCCATGTGCTTGCCGCGAAGGTGCCTTGCGTTCTGCTCTCCGAGGACCCACCTGATGGCGTCGACGATATTGCTCTTGCCGCAGCCGTTGGGGCCGATTATGCCTGATGTGCCTGCCGGGAACTGCAGGACGGACTTGTCGACAAAGGACTTAAAACCGTGAATTGTCAGCTTTTTTATCTTCATCTCTTCACCCGGGGTTTGTAGGCGGCAATCGTAACAGGGTTTCTGCATTTTGTAAAGCAAAATGTACAATACAAAGTGTTAATAAAATGAAACAAGCACAATATGTTGGGGTAGGAGCAAGCCGGGATACAAACGAAAAAAGACGGCATAAAGGAGATTTCGTTATAACGAAATGCGCTCGCGCCCGTGTTCCATGTCTGGCCGGGACCGCCCAGGCCATCTGTTTATTAGTGAAAAATAGACTCTTAGGGCGGCTTTGCCCTGGCATGCCTATTGCACAATTATAAAGAGGGAAGTTCCAAAACAAAGGAGGTGTTTGTCATGAGGATCCTCAAGACACTGGGCCTGGTGCCTCTCCTTCTTACCGTAGTCCTGGCAACCGGAGCTCAAGCCCGTGATTACGGCAAATCGGGAGGGTTGACCCAGCCCATGCAGCCGGCTCCGCAGGCCCGGCCTGTGCTGCCTGGCACGGGCATGCAGGGCATGCAAGCGTTCCCCGGGTTCGGGGGCGATGTCGTATACGATTCCGGGATCCTGGGCGAAGGCGAGGGCGTCTATTATCTGGGCACGCTGACGGGTATAGACCGTTCCTCCAACCAGCTGATCGTAAGGACAGAGGTGCCCGGGCTCCTGGGTCCGCAGCAGGCTGACATTCCGTTCAGGACCAGCGCCGATACCACTATCGGCATCTGCTTCCAGTCGGCGTTGAACTGCGAGACCTACTTCGCGAGCGAACGGGGTTGGGACGTTTTAAGCAACCTCGAGGATATCTCGCCGCTGGCCTCGTCCGATAAGCGGGTGGTCGTCATCGGCAACCCGGACACGAACGAGGTAATCCACGTCCAGGTGCTCTATGGCGGAGCGTAACAGGCAGGGGTGAATAAAAGACCGGAGAAGGCCAAGGGCTTTCTCCGGTCTTTTTTATTTCCTATGGGCGATGACCGCCAATTGCCGGCCGGCAATTACTTGTCCGGCTCAAAAAGGGCAGGTTCTTTCAAAAAAAATGGAATGTCATCGCGGCTGATCTGGGCATAATAATGGATTGCCCGCGATTTTATGACTTGAACAAGATTGTGTGAAAGGTCGGGCCGCCAGCGCTCTCCAAAAAGAGACCGATTGGTTTCCGTAATCGGCGTAACCGACCCTATAGCAAGAACAGAAAAAATAATGAACGCGAATGCAAAGGACCTTCTCTCAATTGCGGCTATAAGAACCGCCGCAGAGCGGACCGCTGCGACCGCCAGCAAAGGTATTGAAGCCCTCATCGCAAAGTCATTGGCAAATCCCAAATAATATAAAGGTATCAGCAATAAAAAGAAGAATGAGGCCGTGGTAAGCCATTCGTAGCCGGTCTTGTACCTGAACTCTCCAGCAACGACAAGAGGCAAAACGGCAAGCTCGATAGCGACGAACGATACATACCGGAACATGAAATTACTCAATGAGAAATGATGGAAGATCCAGCCGGAAGGAATTTTGCTTGTATTGAGTGTTATGAATAACGCGACCGGGACGGCTATTAAACAGGCTAAAGCCGCTTCAGGAGACAGGATCGATTTCCATGTGCCGCGGACGAGATGAAATAAAAATATCGCCAAAAAAAGAAACAGCGTTCCTAAGGCGGTCAACGGAGACCACAACGGGATAAGGGCCGTCAAAATCAGGGACACCGGCAAGAAACGCGGATCACGCCAATTTTTCAGTATCAAAGCAGCCGCAAGCCAGCCGGGCAGGCCATGATTAGGCGCCCAATAGAGCACGGTCGTACTCGAAGGATACTGGAAAAAATATGCCCACCACTCCAAAAAGGCGGTTGAAAAAAATGGTTTATTCTTGAATAATGTGCCAACGACATCCATGCCGCTGAAAAGAATAAAAATTCCCATGGCAAGGAAAAAATGCCATCGCTTCGCCCATAAAGACGCAATTATAGAAAAAAACAACATCACGCCCATTATATTCCAGGCCAGCAAAAGATAATCCGCGGAGACGAGACCGGTGCCCCGTGCTATCAGCGCCGGCACAAGATAATAACCGATTGGGGCGCGCAACATGAATACGAAATCCGGATCGGTTGAATAATTGACCGGCCAGGGATATACTACCAGATCTCTCAGGACCGCATCACGCACGACCCAATCATCATTGGCATAAAAAATGTGGCCGGCTCCGCCCAATATGCACCATATGATGGTCAAAAAGGCAACGAGGCAAAATGTGGCCAGCGATTTTTTATCCGGGCCGGTTTCGTTATGTGCTTTGAATCGGGGAAAGACTATAAAGACGAGGACCGCGAAGCATACAATGCCGAACAACGGCTTGAACCAGCCCAGATAAAAGATAGCGACCGGCAAAGCCAGGTATAACAGGCTTAACTGGTCAATCCGGCTTAACCCATCCAAATAGCCCCGCCTGCCTTTAAAAAAATCCATTATTGTCTCCTTTTTTGTCGAAAAAGGGATGGGGAAACAGCAGATCAACTATGAGCTGAACGCCCCTCGGCGAAAGGTCATTTCTTGTAACCGATTGCCGCCATATTCCCGGCCGGCAACATCAGAGTAAAATCGCCCAAAGTTTTTTTGAAAAAGAAGGTAGAGCGCCGTTTGATCGCCGCAGGCAGCGGCAGGAGCTTGATCCAGTAGTATAAGGGATAGCTGTTATATACTGGCCTTGTTTCCACTTCCGAAAAGCCGCATTCTCTTAGCAGGTATTCGATGCTCTTCTTTGAGAAAAGCTGAAGGTGCTCGATGTCGAATATGGGAGACTTCATGCCCAGCAATCTCGCCGAGACCGAACTGCGGTTATGGCATATGAAAAAAACAGCGCCGCCCTTTTTAAGTATCCTGTGCGCGGCCCGGCACATCGCCGCCGGGTCATTGAGGTGCTCGAGGGTCTGAAAGCATGTTATGAGGCTTGCGCTCTCGTCTTTGAAGTCAGCGGGGTCAAAGAGGCCCTGCCTGATGAGCGGCCGCACGCTCTGCCTGGCCGCGGCAATTGGCGCCCTCGAAGGCTCTATGCCTGAGACCCTGGTAAACCCGCTCTCAAGGAGCCTTTCAAGGAAGGCGCCGTCGCCCGCGCCTATGTCTATCGCGCCGTCAAGGTCCGGGAGCCTCTTCTTTATCCGTCCGAGAAAGGCGGCGTAGGTCCTGCTCGCGTATTGCGCCTCTTCGGCGCTGTCATAGCTCGCTTCCTCGTAGGCCTTACCGAGCCCTGCTGCCTCAGGTATCGGATTTGAGTACAGGAGGTCGCATACAGGGCAGGAGATGAGCCTGAAGTGCATGTACTCCGGAGTCTTGCGGGATGCGAAGGCGAAAGAGTCGAGCCTGTCGAAATCATAGCTGGCTTCGGCAAAAACTTTAGAGAAGTCTCGTGACCCGCAGGCCGGGCACGGGCGGGTAATCATCTTTTGACGCGGTCAAAGCTGATCTTCAGCACATAGACCGCGCACGAGAGCTGCTTCAATACGGGGACCCTCTCGACTATGGGCTCGAAAAATTTAAGGGCCTTCGCGATGGGGTCCGGGCAGAAAAAGGGCACGAGGCCGCAATATGCGGATGCCGTGATCCGTCCGCCGTATTTTGCGAAGCACCTGTCGAGCCTGGACGGGGCATAGGATTTTTCTTCATGCTCCCTGTGGTATTTCGATACCCGCTCTATGACTTTAAGGACAGGGTTGTAGCCGTTGGGCTCTATGACCACTACCTCGTTCGCTATCCCGGATACCGCGGCAACCGCCTTTTCAAGGTCATAAAGGTGGTGCAGCACCCCGCGGACGATAGCGATATCGAAGCGCTCGTTGAGTTCCTTGAGCTTGTAGAAGTCCATGACACGGAACTCGACGTTGCGGGCCTTTGCCCTGTACGCCTTTTTGGCAGCCGTGTCTACAGCGGATTTCGCGGCGTCCACGCCGAGGACATATGCGGGCCTGCCGGACAGAAGCTCCATGGTGTATTTCCCGTCGCCGCATCCGACGTCTATGACCCGTTTCCCTTCAAGTCGGGCCATTTGCATGACTGCCTTGGACAATCTCTCGTTGGCAATGCGGCTGGAGAGCCTGTCATCCGAGGTATATACGTAACCGGCGTTGGCAACGACGTCGCTGTTGAATTTCTGGATGTTTTTCTCGCGGCCCATCTTCAAGCCTGTCTTTCGTTCGAATCCATGAGAGCCGCAGGGCGCACCTCGCCGTCCCTTATTATGGAGCGGCGTATGAAGTGCGGCCTCCGTTTTACCTCTTCGAATATCTTCCCTATGTATTCGCCGATAAGCGAAAGCCCGAGGAGGTTGAGGGATCCGAAAAAGAGTATTATGAGCATCAGGGTCGTCACACCCTTTGGTGCGAGGTCAGGGAAGAATATCCTGCTCAGGACCTGAATGACAGCAAGAAGGATCGAGAGCCCAAACAAGGTCGCACCCGAAAAACTCAGAATGTTAAGGGGCGTATTGCTGAAGGAGAGGATGCCTTTCTTCGCCCAGCCGATGTTCTTGAAGAAGCTGTTGGTCGATCTCCCGAACATGCGCTCAGGCCGCACGTAATCTACCCCGGCCTGCCTGAAGCCTGAGAAGGCCCTTACGCCGCGCAGAAACATGTCCCGCTCAGGGAACTGGAGCATCCAGTGCGCGACCTTCCTGTCTATGAGCGAAAAATCTCCGGCGTCGTGCGGAATATTAATATACGAGAAGTAATCGAAGACCCTGTAGAAGGCCTTTGTCGCGGCCTGCATGAAGATAGAGGCCTCGCGCTTGACGCGCCGCCCATAGACGACGTCGCAGCCTTCGCGCCATTTGGCGACGAACGCCTCGATGAGCTCCGGCGGGTCCTGCAGGTCTCCGTCGAGGAGCACGCAGGAGTTCTTTGTCGCTATCTCCATGCCGCTCCTGAAGGCTGACTGCGAGCCGAAGTTCCTCGAATGGGAGATGCCGATGACCCGGCGGTCTTTCCTGGTTATCGCGCGGATGACCTCTTCGGTGTCGTCGGGGCTGTTGTCGTTTACGAAGATGATCTCGTACTCAATCTTGAGCCGCTCGAATGTCGCCTTGAGCCGCTCGTACATGATGGGTATGGCCTGGTTGTCCTTGTAGCAGGCGATGATGGCAGAGACGCTCCGCTCTGCATCCAGGCCGAAGATTTTGGAAGATTGGTGATACCTCTCCTTGTCGTCGATGGAGCGGTACCATTCGGCGGTCTTTTTAAGCCCTTCGCGAAAGTCCGTGCCGGGCCGCCAGTCGATGCGCTCTGAGGCCTTTGAGACATTGGCGAACCAGTCCGGCATGTCCCAGTGGCGCTCCGGCATCGAGCCGTAGGCAGGCTCCGAGCTTATGCCGAAGACGTCCTTTGCCGCTGCCGCGACGTCCCTGATGGTGGTCTTCAGCCCGCTGCCGATGTTGAATGAGGCGCCGTAGTCCTCCTCCTTAAGGTTCAGGGCAGCGTCAAAAAAGGCCTCGCATACGTCGTCGACATAGACGAAGTCGCGTGATATCTCCGGGTTCACTAACTCGGGGTATCTGCCCTCGACCCCGCGCCTTACGACGTTGGGGATGAGCCTGGAGGAGTCCTCGAGAGGGCCGTATACCGAATACAGGCGCAGGTTGGCGCACGGGAGCCTCTTTTTCGCTCCGTTGAAGTGTATGAGGTTCGCGGCCGCGACCTTAGATACCGCGTAATCGCTGTTTGGCGCGGGCAGGTCGTCCTCGGCAGGCCCTGCGGAGCGGTCGCCGTACTCGGAGGAGCTGCCCGCGTGGATGTAGCAGGATATTTCCCGGCCCTTGAGGCGCTCGAGCAGCCTTGCGGTGAAGTTGAAGTTGGTCTGGTATATGAGCCTGGAGTCGGTCTCGAATGAGTACGCGCCGTAGGCAACGCAGTTGAAGATAGTCCGGGGGCGTATCTGATCAAGCAGGGAATCGATGTTGCTGTCTACAAGAAGGTCAGTGGTTATGACGTTCTTCTCGTCGATGCCCTCGAGCCGCCAGCACGGGAACTGCGTGGCTGTCCCGTAGACGTCGGCGCGGGACTTTAGGAGCGTCCTGAAGAGGTTCGCCCCGATAAAGCCGCTCGCCCCGAGGACGAGAACAGGCCCCTGGAGCCGCTTAGCCTTTTGCAGCAGTTCCATATCTCCTCACAACCTCGGCAGCGACGCTCTCAGGGTCGAGCCCGCATTCCTTCCTGTGAAATAGCTGCGACCCGTAAAGCCCGGAGACATAACCTTTCGCGAATTTGTGTATGAATTCGCGCGGCGCCTCGTTCATCTCCGTGAGCGCGTATGAGAGCATCTGTCCGGCCCCGCCGTGGGCAACGTGCTCTTCGATCACGAAGAGCGCGCCCGATTGCCTGATATCACGGACAAGCTCCTCAGGCATCGACTCTTTCCTTATCGGCAGCTCGGTCAAGACCCAGAGGGCAGGGCGTATCGCCGGGTCCATCCTGCGGAAGATTTCGAGTATTCCACCGGCAAGCGGGCCTACGGCCACCATCGCCGGGCCCCTGCCGTCCAGAAGGCGCCGCCACGGCGCGTAAGGCGGCAGGACAAAGTCCCCGGGCTTCTCGCACCTGCCGAGGCGCAGATAGGAAGGCCGCTTGAGGTCAAATAGCGTATCTACGATGACCGGCACATCCGAGGCAAAGGCCGGGACAAACGCGTGCATGCCAGGCAACGTCAGAAGCGTCCCGTAATCCTCGAGGCCGTGGTGGGTCGCGCCCATCGGGCCATAGGCGTATCCGCCGCCGTTGCCGACTATTACGACGTGCAATCCGTGCATGCAGACGTCGTTCCTTATCTGCTCGAAGGGCCTGGCGTACGCGAACGGCGCGATGCTGTATACCCACGGCACGAGGCCGAGAGACGACATCCCGGCAGCTACCGATACCATGTTCTGCTCGGCCACGCCTGAGTTGATGAAGCGATCGCCAAGAGCGGCGCGAAGCGGCTCAAGGGCGTTGTAGCCGAGGTCGCCTGTGAGAAAGACGAACTCTTTTCTTGCCGCATGCCCGACGAGGCTATCGCAAAGGACGTTCCTCATCCGCCCACTTCCTTCATGGCCTGCATGTAGAGCTCCTCGGACATGGGCAGGTAGTGCCATTCCATGGCGTTCTCCATGAAGGAGACGCCGTTGCCCTTTCTGGTGCGGGCGACTATGGCGCGCGGCCCTACAGGGGCGTTCGAGAAGGCCTCTGCGATAGAGTCGACGTCATGGCCGTCTATCTCGTCGACGCGGAGCGAAAAGGAGCGGAGCTTATCTGAAAGCGACCCGAGGTCAGCGACCTCTTTTGTCGTCCCGAAGCCCTGAAGGCCGTTGCTGTCTACGATAAGGGTGAGATTGTCGAGCTTCTGATGCGAGATGAAGATGAGGGCCTCCCATGTGGAGCCCTCGTTCCATTCGCCGTCAGAGAGGAGGCAGTAGACCTTGCCGGGCTCGCCTTTCAATCTTTTCGCCAGCGCTATCCCGGCTGAGAGTGAAAGTCCGTGGCCGAGGCTGCCGGTGGCGAACCTTATCTCGGGTATCCAGTTCGGGGGCGGATGGCCTGCCAGCATGGACCCGTCGCCGTGAAAGCGGGCGAGGTCTTCGTCTTTCAGCCGGCCCATTGACCATAGCGTGACATAGAGCGCGCCCGCTGAGTGGCCCTTTGACAGGACAAAGACGTCCTCTGCCTTCATCACCCTGTGGTGGAGGTACATGAGCAGGTCGAGGCAAGAGAGGTTCCCGCCTATATGCCCTACTCCGCTCTCGAAGTGCATCTTCAAAAGGCGGAGCTTGGCTTGCCTTATCTTTTCGCGCATATCGCCTTCGCAGGAGCGTGCCAAAAGGTATCCAAGCAGAAGCATTATAGATTTTGGATGGAGCAATGTTCAAGGTAATTCTTTCGGGTACGGGGTTGAAATTGAGGATGTAAATCAATTGTTTTCAGGGGAGGCGCGTGATAAACTCGGGAGCGCAATGGTCTCCTATCCGGCCCTCCATAATGCTGTAAATTCCGGCAAAGACATCATCAGAACAGCCTTGCTCGCCTTTGGTCTCGTGGCGCTGTCTTACTGGGTCCAGGGCAATATAGGGCTCAATCTCGCTGACGAAGGTTATCTTTGGTACGGGACGATCCATACGGCAGCCGGACAGGTGCCGCTCCGTGACTTCCAGTCCTACGACCCGGGCCGGTATTACTGGGGCGCGCTCTGGTCGTACGTCCTGGGCGACGGCATCATGGCCCTCAGGGCCTCTACCGCCATATTCCAGGCCATCGGTCTTTTCCTGGGGCTCCTTGCGGCGAGAAGGGCTGTCAGGTCCTACTGGCTGCTTGCCCTGGTAGGAATCCTGCTCGTAGTCTGGATGTATCCACGGCATAAGCTCTTTGAGCCCGCGATAGCGTTATCAGGGGTCTTCTTTGCCGTGCGCCTCATTGAAAGGCCGGAGCTCAGGCGCTATTTCTTCTCAGGCGTATTCATCGGCCTTGCCGCATTCTTCGGCCGCAACCACGGCCTCTATCTCTTTTCGGCGTTCGCGGCCATTGTCGTCCTTATACGGTTCAAATCAGGAGGCACGGAGCCCCTCTGGAAGGCCTCCGCGTGGCTCTTTGGAATCGCTGCCGGTTCTCTTCCGATGATACTTATGTTCCTCCTTGTCCCCGGCTTCTTCGGCAAGTACGTCGAGCTGGCCTTCTACATAATGAAGGTCGGGACCAACCTTTCATTGCCTGTGCCGCTCCCCTGGAGGGCATCTGACCCTTATTCGCTCGGCCTGCTGTTCATATCGATGCCTGTCCTGTTCGTTGCTGCCTCAGCCTGGGCCGTCTTTTCCAAATGGGCGGATATAAGGACAAACGCTCTTTTGATCTCGTCCTCGGCAATAGGCATTTTTTACATGCACCACGCCTTTGTACGCGCTGACATCGGCCACCTTGCGCAGGCAATACACCCGTTCCTGCTCGGCATGATAGCGCTGCCGACACTCGTGAAAGGGCGGGCACGGACGGTTTCAACAGTCCTCATCGGCGCTTTTCTGCTGTTAACAGGCGCGTTCACCATAATCAGGGAGACGCCCTGCCTCGTGAAGGCCGGGGCTCATTTCGTTCAATACGAAATAGGCGGGGACAGGTTATGGATAAGCAGGACAACGGCCAGCGAAATAGATGGCGTAAAGGCCGTTGCAGCGCTCTCTTCTCCGCGGGAGGAGATCTTCATAGCCCCGCACTGGCCCACGATGTATCCCATAATCGACAGGCGCTCCCCGCTCTGGCAGATATACTTCATCTTCCCAGAGATGCCTGAAAGAGAGATGGAGATGATCGGCGAGCTCAATTCAAAAAACGTGCAATGGGTTATCCTCGGCGATGTGGCGCTCGACGGGCGCGACGAGCTGAGGTTCAGGAATACCCATCCGCTGATGTGGAGGTACTTCAGGGACGAGTTCATGGAAGTGGACGCGCCGGGGCTTCCTGAAGGCTACGAGGCCCTGAAACGGCGCTTCTAAAACCCATGAAATAGCGAAAGCCCCTTTCCAGGGGCTTTCGCTATGAATCCTTTATGAAAAATTCCTCAGATTATCTTCATGCTCATCCGCCTCTTGCCGGCTGGCCTCGGGCTTCTTATCTCCGCCTGGGCTGCGGCGAGCCTCGCTATGGGCACCCTGAAGGGCGAGCATGAGACATAGTCAAAGGCGTTCAGGTGGCAGAACTCGACCGATGACGGGTCGCCGCCGTGCTCGCCGCATATTCCTATCTTCAGGTTCTCTTTCCTGGCCCTGCCCTTTATTATCGCGAGCCTCATGAGAAGGCCTACTCCGTCCTGGTCGATTGACTGGAAGGGGTCGTCCTTCAATATGCCGGTCTTCTTCTCGTCGATATAGTCGGGGAGGAACCTTCCGGCGTCGTCCCTCGACATGCCCAGCGTCATCTGCGTGAGGTCGTTGGTGCCGAAGGAGAAGAAGTCGGCGACACCGGCTATCTGGTCGGCGAGAAGGGCCGCCCTGGGCACCTCTATCATGGTGCCGACGAGGTACTTTATCGTCATGCCCTGCTCCTTCAAGACGTCCGACGCTATCACCTTTGCCCTGTCGGAGAGTATCTGCAGCTCCTTGGCGTCTATGATGAGCGGGAGCATTATCTCCGGGAATACCTTTATGCCCTTCCTTTGGCAGTCGCAGGCAGCCTCCATTATGGCGCGCACCTGCATGTCGAGTATCTCGCGATAGGTTATGAGGAGCCTCGAGCCCCTGTGGCCGAGCATGGGGTTCGCCTCGTGCAGCCTCTCTATCCTCCTCTTTACCTGGTGGAAGGGGACGCCCAATTTTTGCGCGAGCTGCTTCTGCTCGCTCTCTGTATGGGGCACGAACTCGTGGAGCGGCGGGTCTATGAGCCTTATTGTGACGGGCTTGCCGTCCATTGCCCTGAATATGCCCACGAAGTCCTTCCTCTGGAAGGGCAGGAGGTCGTAGAGGGACTTCTTGCGGGTCTTCTGGTCCTCCGAGATTATCATCCTCTGTATGGCGATGCGGCGCTCCTCGGTGTCGAAGAACATGTGCTCTGTCCTGCACAGGCCAATGCCCTCGGCCCCGAGCCTGATGGCGTTCTCGGCGTCATAGGGGGTGTCTACGTTGGTGCGCACCTGGAGCTTCCTCACGTCGTCGGCCCAGCGCATGAGGGAATGGTATGCCTCCGGAAGCTCGGGCTTTATGAGCTTCATCGCGCTCTTGAAGACCTCTCCGGTGGAGCCGTTCAATGTCACGGCGTCGCCTTCCTTCAGGATGGTCCTGCCGACCGTGACGGTCTTGGCGACGTAGTCGATGTTCAAGTCCTCGCAGCCGACTATGCAGCACTTGCCCCAGCCCCTTGCGACGACAGAGGCGTGAGAGGTCTTGCCGCCTGTGGCGGTCAATATGCCCTTTGCCGCGTGCATGCCGCCCACGTCCTCGGGGCTGGTCTCTTTCCTTACGAGGATTACGGTCTTGCCGTCCGCGGTCCAGTCCTCCGCGTCCTTGGCGGTAAATACGATTGCGCCGGTGGCGGCTCCGGGGACAGCGGCTATTCCGGTGGCGAAGAGGTTGTGCTGGAGCTCTTCAAGGGGGATCTTGGGGTCTATTACCGGGTAGAAGAGCCCCTCGATATCCTTGTCGGACAGCCTCAATATGGCTTCCTTCCTGGTTATGAGCTTCTCCTTTACCATGTCGACCGCTATCTTGAAGGCGGCCATGGGGGAGCGCTTGCCGTTCCTTGTCTGGAGGATGTAGAGCTTGCCCTCCTCGATGGTGAACTCTATGTCCTGCATTTCCTTGTAGTGGCGCTCTAACTTCCTCCTGACGTCGAGGAGCTCTTTATATGCCCTGGGCATCTGGCGGCCGAGGTCAGAGAGGTGTATGGGCGTCCTTATGCCGGCGACGACGTCCTCTCCCTGCGCGTTCATGAGGAGGTCTCCGTAAAACTCGTTATCGCCCGTGTTAGGCTCCCTCGTGAAGCACACGCCCGTGCCCGAGTCGTCGCCCATGTTGCCGAATACCATCTGGACGATGTTTACGCCCGTGCCCAGGAGGCCGGTTATCTTCTCGACCCTCCTGTAGGTGACCGCCTTCTCGGCCATCCAGGAGCCTATGACGGCGTCTATGGCGCCCTGGAGCTGCTCCGTCGAGTCCTGAGGGAAGGGCTTCTTCGCGTGCTCCTCGTAGACCTTCTTGAGCCTCGGTATGAGGAGCTCCAATTCCTGCTCGTTGACGTCGGTGTCCGTCACCTTGCGCGATCTCGGTATGTTGAGCCTGAGCCTGGTCGTTCTCTCCTTTATATCGTCGAACTCGTCGTCGAACCTGTGGCGGGGCACGCCCATCGCGGTCGAGCCGTACATGGTGACGAAGCGCCTGTAGGCGTCGAGGGCGAACCTCCTGTTGTTGGTCTTCTTGGCAAGGCCCTCGACAGAGGCGTCGTTGAGGCCCAGGTTAAGTATGGTCTCCATCATGCCGGGCATGGACCTTGCCGCGCCCGAGCGCACCGAGACCAGGAGCGGGTCCTCGGGGTCGCCGAGCCTCTTGCCAACGAGCTTCTCGAGCCTCTTAAGGTTCTTCTCAAGCTCTATGTGGAAGCCCTGGGGGTACTTCCTGCTGCTCTTATAGAAGAAGTCGCAGACCTCGGTGGTGATGGTGAACCCCGAAGGCACGGGCAGCCCGATGTTCGTCATCTCGGCAAGCCCAGCGCCCTTGCCTCCAAGGAGTTCCTTCATGTTCCCCTTGCCTTCGGCCTTGCCGCCGCCGAAGAAGTAGACATACTTTTTGGCCATAAAAATGTCCTCCGGGTATCTATCGAAAAGATTAATGGTAAGTTTTCAGGGCAGGGGACCCGTCAAAGGGATCGGTCGGGTCCCGGACTAAAAGACAGAAGATTAGCAAAAATGAGCAGGGTTGTCATCAAAAAACCATCCCCGGAACAGGGCTTCAAAACCAGGGCCGGATGTCCGGAACCAGGCGGAACCATGCGGAACCAGGGCTCATTAACTCCTTGACACGCTCTCCAGAGCTTCGATATGATGAAATATTGTACCGAACAATTATACAGCAATTTTGGAGCCTTGCCTGGGGGCACAGGTCTGTCAGGCTGGGCTGGGATATGATATAATATTGTGTTTTTATTGAATTTTTAGCGTTTCAAGAGGGGTGGAATGGCACAGGAACAGATACCGGTCTACATAGAAGACGAGATGAAAAAGTCCTATCTGGACTACGCCATGTCCGTAATCGTGGGCAGGGCGTTGCCGGATGTAAGGGACGGGCTCAAGCCGGTG
>Ga0209322_10000261_pt1 | contig 29490 bp, 34 predicted proteins | sample Rifsed19ft1_FD_184013 | JGI IMG/M metagenome (GOLD analysis project Ga0209322, IMG submission 184013) | Soil microbial communities from Rifle, Colorado, USA - sediment 19ft 1 (version 2) | ecosystem: Environmental > Terrestrial > Deep subsurface > Rock core/Sediment | place: Rifle, Colorado... | reverse complement strand
CAGCGGGTGAATTGCAGCCTGAACCGAACACAACTCTTGAGCTATTCGTTGGATCGAAGTGAAAGTTCCATGTGGAATTTCCGACAAAAAAGTCCACCATTGTCAACACGGACGTCCCAGTGTTCCTTACAGTTATGTTCATGCTCGTCATCTTTGTCCAATCATAGTATTCCAACGAGACATGATCAGTGTAGCCCGTTTGCGGTTGAGCGCCTTGGAGTGAGCCTAGCAGACCTGATGAGTAAACCCATAGTATTGTTGCTCCGGCCATCACTATCGATACTAAGATCAGTGCGGCGACGATCTCTGAGATCGCCCGCCTTCCACGAACCATCAAAGGTCACCGCGACTTACTACGTCTTGAAGGTGCTCAGCCCGGTTAGAGCCGACGCTGCTTCCTTCAGAGTGGGGCCCTCAACGAAGGTTACCTTCATCTTCCCCGCCAGCGCCTTTGCCTCATCCGTCAGCCCCGGCACAGCTACCAGGTAGCTCTCCGAAGGCTTCGCGTCCCTGACCTTAGTCGAGAAGGCCCGCACGCTATCCGCGGGCAGCATCTGGTCGGAGCTGAGGAAATCGATGGCAACCGTTTTAGCGCCACCCCATCGGCCTTTGACTGTGACGACGATATCAAATGGGTGCCCCTGCCCCGATTTGCCGACAATCGTTTGAGGTGCCGCGACGGTGAAGCCGAGGTCCTCAAGCATGCTCACCGCGTCCGAGTACACAAGCACTTCGCGTCTTATCTGGCTGAGTGCCTTAGGATTCAACCTGTACTGGTATACGGGGACTAGGCGTGTTCGGTCGGTTGTGAATTGATGGCGTTTGGGTCGGCATATATGGGTGAGCGATGGTGCGTTGAATGACTCTTTGCAGTTGTTGCACTGGTACCACGCTCCTACGGCTCGATATTCGACTCCGTAGTTGTGGAGCACGGTCTGGCACTTGGGACAGATGAGCTGGTCTCCTTTCTTGAAAGTGTCGTCACTAGCTACCTTCCCACACTTCAAATGCTCGTAGAGAAAGCTACGCGCAATATCGTAACTGAAACACTTCGGGCAAACGTAGCGTGTGCTCAACTGGTGCGAGCCGCACTCAGGGCATGCGGGCGTCTTGTCAACAAGATCTGCCACCAAAATCTGGGCATCAATCATCTTACGGAGCCAAACTTCCGCGTCCTCAGGTCTCCCGCTGAAGATGGAGTCAAGATCCGGATAGCGAATTTCGTCCGTGGGAAGGATTTCGGGAGTGATTGGGGTGCGTGGGCTCCGAAGCATGAAGGTCAGGATTTTTCTGGCTTCTAGGCTTGAGTATATCTCCTGCTGGCCCTGCTGGGGTTTGACTGCTACTGGCGCAGTCATCGTCATTGCTGGATTACCCTAGCAATCTGCTCTTGCGGCCTGACCTCGAAACCTTCAGGCGTAACCCGGTAGGGCAAGAACCTGCGGATGATCCTAACTCCACGCATCTTCTGAATCTCCAACGTCTGCACCAGATTGTCCTTTTCGGACAAGTTGTGGAGTAGGAAGCTGCCCTGTGCAAGGATTGTTTCGAGACCAAACTTCGAAATCAGCGGAGTATCAGACTCAGTTAAGACCATGGTTGTGAGTTCAAGCTCAGCGAGGGCTCGGTAGAATTGAAGTAGCTTATACCTGTACTCAGACTCATACCGGTATACCCCTGCAATCGAGCTAAGTGAGTCGATCACACACCTTTTTGCAGCCACACGCTTTCGAGCGTTGGCGATTACTCCCACTAAACCGTCAAGGTCGAACTTCTCAGTGCCCAGCACTCCGCCTCGGATCTTCATCTCGCCCCCAGGCTCCTCTTGTTGTGGGGACGCGTCGAGCAGCACAAGCTTACCTTGGCTCTCAAGGTCGAACATGTTCCAGTTGAAGCGGAGCATGTTGTTAGCGAAGGAGTGCGTTGGTTCTTCTAGAGAAACGTATACGCCATTTTCAGCATACTGCGTCGCGCCTCTGAACAGAAACTGTGCGCCCATTACTGTCTTCCCAGCCCCAGGCGCACCAACCACAGAGTGAACGTAGTTGCGCGGAAGCCCTCCCTCTAAGACTTCGTCGAGGCCGAGAATTCCGGTTTTAGTTCTTGCACCTTCACTCATTCAAAACACCCACAAGCAGCCAAGCGATACACCATTATCGGCATATAATACTCGCGATTCAACCATACTCAACTCGCAGCCTTCTCGACATATTAGGCCTGATCTGTGATACAACTGCATGGTTGAATTTAGGCGATGAAATCAACACCTGCCCATTACCCAACGAGGGCAGGAGTGACCAAAGGGAATCGGGCACATTTCCTGTGGAATGGCGTAATGTATCGATGTTTGGCTCCGAACTGATTCTGTGCATAAAACGCGTGTTGCAAAGTTCAATCAATTCGGAAGGAACTAGGGCTGGCTGTTGGGATACAAATCCGAGGCCTATCCCCCTCTTTCTTCCCTGCCTAGCCATCTCCGTAAACATGGTGAGAGTTGCAGTCATCGTTCGTTTCTTGGCCTTGCTCAGAAACGTGTGAACCTCTTCGACGAAGATCAGAATCGGGGCGGAACCAGCGTAGCGAGTCTTGTAACGGAAGATCTCCTTCAACAGATGCGCTATGCAAATGTTGCGCACTACGTCTGACGATTCATTTACGTCAACTACTGAAATTCTGCCGGGCTGACAGAAAGATTCGGGCGGAATCTTGTCGAAGATCTCTCCCGCCTGATGTGCATCTAGGACACCGGACCGCTGTGCGAGAGATAGCTTTGTGTAGAGCCCCATATGCGCTTCTGCAACAACTTCTGGGAGTGACGCTCTGTCAACTTGGGCGTCAATGCGCTTTTTCAGAACGTTCAAGACCGCGTTAATGTCGTAAGCCTGGAGGTTACCCGATATCTCTTTGGTCTTTCTTGCAATGTCGAAAAGGTAGACCCTTTCGAAAGGTGAAAGCCCAAGGACTTCGCTGAAAATCTCCAAGTCGATTTCAGCGAAGGGTATGCCGAACTTCTTCGCATCAATATTTCGACTGCTGTTAGGGGCTGGAACGTATACGTGAAAGTCCTTGACGGCTGATGGTTTCTTACCGAACTTCTGTAATACTTCGATCAGTGCATCCGTTGGCTCGTTCATAGCCACGTATTCGCCTTCGATATCGAAGATTAGAATGCTCCAGTTAGACTTGCTCGCTTCTTCTGCGATAACCTGAAGGCTGTTTGATTTTCCGCTACCCGTTGTGCCGAATATTCCGATGTGTCGGTTCAGGCTCCTCGAGTCAAGTGCCACTTCAACATCGCCCTGTCCCGCTAGTCGTCCTAGAAGGAAGTCGCCCGTCGCTCCAACGTAATCTTGGACTTCATTAGGGTCGAGTAGGACAACGGGAGTTCCAGGTGACGGCCTGCTCGTGATTGCTCCCCGTAGACCGTTGACAATCATGGAAGTCAGTTCGAGCAAGTAGTATGCGCCTGGCTTCTGCGTAAAGAATGGTCCGTCGAGGATTCGCGCAACGAAACGCATCTCTGAACCTGGGTCCCCGACTGTCACGTAATAGCCTCTGGGGGGTTGCATAGTTTCGCAAACCATGAAACTGGTCGTACCCTGAGCTTTCATTCTTCCAACGTCGACTATGTCGTCGTAGGTTGTGAACCCTATCGTTTTGCCTTCAGTAGCCTGTGCTTGAGTTAGAACGGTCATTTTCTTATCCTCGATTATTCATCTTCGACAAAAGGAATTGTATGATCAATTTGGGAGCCTACTATAAGTTAACTATTATGTCAAGAATCTTTTTGCCGACCTCGGAGGGCGTCGCGGCCTCAGCAATCAGTATGCTGTGGAGTGAAGCCACATCCCGGGCTCTCTTCGAGAGCCTAGGTACAGCCCCGAAGATGGCAGCTTTGAAGTTTGCCTCTAGCAATTTTACATAAAGCTCCAGAACGGGTTCTACGTCAACCTCCGTGTCGCTCTGCGACAAGTCTATGGCAAACTGTCGACCGTCTTTCTTGGCAAGAAGTGAGAACATTGTCTCTTTTGTTGTACCAGGTATGAGCCCAGGGCTGTTGACTTCGAAGCCCGCTTCACGCAATGTTTGCGTCAGAACATTTACTCCCAGGAAACGGCGCGCTTCGCTGAGGGCGGTCGGGATCATTGTATAGGAGTGTACATCAACCACATTGCCTGTTGGAAGATCAAAGTCAACCTTGCATTTCCTGCAATAGAATCCCTCTACTGGGTCTTCGAACTGGGCGCGGCAAGCATTGCATGAACACACAACGCCTATGAGTCGGTACTCATCCTTCGATTGAAGTAGCTTCTTGCATGTAGGGCAGATCAGATTCTTTCCTACCTGAAAAGCGCTTTCTTGGTGAATCGTACCGCATTGAAGGTGTTCAATCATTCGGCCAATCGAGATCTCGATCGAGCCGCATTGAGTGCACTTAAACCGGAGAAAAACATCTCGCGGCGCAGCGCACCTGGGACACGAAACGATACGCTCGTATAATGTCTTCTTGACCATGCCTATGTCCCCCATTCGCTCCAGCACAGACATCTCCGCACTGAACCCTCGCCCATCTTCTGTTTCCACCGGATATCTTGGAACCCGGTCAGTTCCAAACTCCGGTTCCAGAGGGCGTCCGGGGAAACGCAAGAAATGCGATATGACCTGTTGGACCTCGGGGTCATTATAGTTTCTCAGTCGCAATCTTTTGGCAATAGACTCGTTTTTCCTTGCCGCCCCGTAGGCCTGCTGTTCGGCTCTCGAAATCCGTTCCTTCAGCTGTTTCGATAGGACTTCGAACTCGTTTTGCTGGAGTTTGCCCTCGGCAAACTTCTTTTCTAGGTTAGCGAGCCCGCTAACCAAGTCGTCATGTTCTTTCAGCGGATCTGAGACGGATTCCGACGCAACCATTATAGACATGTCCGCCAAGCTATGTTCGAAGCAATAAAGAAGCCAAATATAACCAGTCCTATGCCTGTTTGGGCGGGTCAACTTGTTTGTGAAAGGAAGCAGGCTGATTTCACTTTTTGTTGCCATGTTCGTTTGCTTAGCATTTGTGCAAGCTCCGCACGCTGAGGCCCAATTGGCCGCCTCAGCTCTGGCAACAGATCAACCCATCTATCCCATATGGAAGGCCGGCGGCACGGTAAACGTCAACGCTTCTCGATTGCAGTCGAACGCTACGTATAGTCTGTGGCTTCAGCGTCCCACCGATTCCGCAACGCGCATAGTTGCGTCACCCTTCACCGCGGGCAGCATGAATTTCACCATTGTCCCGATCGGCATATCTCCTAGCGATCCTGCGGGAACCTACCTGATCAGCCTATCGAGATCCGGCACTACCGACACCAGGGAAGCCGTAGCCCACTTCGGTGTATTCGGGGTAGACAGAAGCAGCTATGCCAGGACAGAACAAGCTGTAGTCGTAGGAGGAGGTTTCACTCCGAGTTCCACGGTTACAATCTCATTTGGAGATTCCTCAAACTCCGTGCCGGGATTTCCCACCTCGGTCAGATCCGGATCAAATGGTGAATTCCAATATTCGTTCAGGGTTCCCCCATCAACACCGGTTGGACTCCTCGTCGTATCAGTGACCGGCACAGGATATGACGCAGGGAATTCGGTGAGCGTCAGTTCCCCCATCAGCGTCACGAGAACTTCTGTTAGAATGAGGATCGCCACCGAACCATCCGAAACCGTTGAACGAACCGCAACGACCTCAATGTACTACACAATAACCTATCCGGACGGCTCTCCTGCCACGACGATAGCGAACAATTCCACGAAACCCAGTATTACGAGAAGCACGGACGGCGTCATTATGTCAATAGTACCGCTCTTATTGTCTGACTCAACCCGCGGAACATGGTCGGCAAGCTGGGTCCCACCGTTCGATGCCAATCTGACGACATACCACTTCACTGTTGATCCAACTACTTTCGATGATTCGTATGGAAACCTTGGCTCAGGCGACTCTATACCATCTGGCGATTTCAGAGTTCTCACCGCAAAGACGGACGTGACATTCCAAGTTGAATCGCCGGTCCAACGTTCACAATACCTGAACATCACGCTTAATGCGAATTACCATGACGGAACACAATTTGTGAACGTCACACAACTTATCGCGACAATGACAACAGCAAGTGGAGGGCCCATTGAGCTGTTTCCAATCTACAACAGCACACTTGGAAAGTTCCAGACGCAGACAAGAATCCCGGAGAATGCAGTGTTGGGAAATTGGCGACTCGTTGCATCTGTGAAAGATTCATTTGGAAACACGGCGACGGGATCGAGGGGAGTGAACGTGGTGAACGCAGTCTTGGGGATCTCCGGAAATGTTCCTCAAACCGTGGAGCGTACGATGCCCATCCCCGTTGATGTAAGGATCACCTATCCCGACGGGACACTGGTCAATTCTACCGCAGTACCTCTAGGTTTCAACGCGACAATAACGATTGGCAACCAGACAATCAGTGTGTCGATGCTTTACATCCCGACCAGCCAGGCTTGGATCGGCCTGTATCCAATTCCCGAGAACGCAACACTGGGCACTTATTCGATTTCACTTACAATCGAAGACGCCTTCGGGAACGGCGGCGAATTCTCAACGACTACCACCGTGGTCATAGCGCGGTTCAGATTCAACTTCGCGCAAACAAGCTCAAAAGTTGATCCTTTAGCGCTCGTCAACATACCGGTCTTCGTTTCATATCCGAACGGAACCGACCTCACAAGCAATATCGGCGTCGTCTACGCAGCGTTCACCAACTCCTCCGGAACATTCACGCTGCCCATGATCTACAACGCGACCGATCACAGCTGGCGCCTAATCTTCCTCGCTCCCAATCCAGGACTCACGTTTGGAGTCACTTTGAAACTATCATTCGAAGCTGGGGATACGTTTGGAAACAGAGGCTCAGCACCGGACGCGTACGAGCTGGCAATCGGAGCAGGGACTCAGACTTTGATCTTGGCTGCAATCATCGGGGCCGTAGTACCCATTGCACTCGTCGCATGGGCGGTCTTCGCGATAACAGCACGTAGGCGCAAATACAAACCGTAGAAGCTGAGGTAGTGGAGCAAAGCACCAGATTCCCGGACGAAGAATTGGATTTTCAGGAACTCAGAGCCAGAACTTTAGATTAACTTTCTTACTACGTTGAGCTCTGTTAACTTGTCGGCGGACGGAGTTTAGTTTCATCCTCCTGTCAGTGTTTTATTGTCCAGCCGGAAGAGGCCAGTCGGACAACAATCTTGCTTGCGGTCAAGGCGGTCCAGCAAAACTATACGCCGACCAGCCAGCTACTCGGCTTGCTTGAAGAGTTCCGTCAAATGGTGAACTGTTGCATTAGGGTCGGCCTTGCTGAGAATGTTACCGGTCTCAAGTCGCTTTCCCTCAAAGCCTACAGGCAACTGGAAGAGTACGATGCGATGAGTTACTATAAGCTCTGCGCAATCAGCAAAGCCGCAGGTATCCTCAAGAACTATCGGAAAGCGGAACGCAGAGGTAAACCTGTCAAGCAGCCCTACGCCCATAGACCGCAACTTACAACATGCTACGGATTCAAAATCCGTAACGGAAGCCTCCTACTGCCCATTAAGCCAAGGAGCAAGATCAGGATTCCCCTAAATCATCACACGTTACAGGTTCTTTCCGAGACTGGCCTAACGTCTCGATCGGTCACCCTCACCGCGACTAGAATGACAATTGCCTACTCGAAAGATGTCCCAACCCTGGAGCCCAGCGGATTATTGGGCATAGATAGGAACCTTGACAACGTGACCTTAGCCGACTCAAACGGCTCAATCATACGGCATAACCTAGCAGAGGCCACGGAAATCAAAGCCATGTACCGCGAAGTGAAATCCCACCTGAACCGCAACGATTCCCGCATAACGCAGCGAATCTACGCGAAGTACGGGGCGAGGCAACGTAACCGCGTGAGGCAACTTCTCCACAGAACCTCGAAACAAATCATTGCAGAAGCGAAGCGTAGTAGGTCCGCAATCGTCATGGAACGACTAACAGGAATACGCAAACTCTACAGGAAAGGGAACGGACAGGGCCGAGATTATCGCGCACGCATGAACGGTTGGAGTTTCGCGGAACTCCAAAGGCAGGTTGAATACAAGGCTAGATGGGAAGGGTTACTGGTCATCTACGTGAAACCGCACGGCACTTCAGTGAAGTGTTCGATATGTGGGTCAAAAACGAAACCCGAAGAGAACCGACAGCTGAAATGCTCATCATGTGGATTCATGGTTGACCGTGACGTGAACGCCGCTAGGAATATTCTAGCGGCTGGTAAGAGAGCCCTGAGGTTCGGGGCCGTCGCGCCTGCAACTGAAGCAATGGTAGCAGTTCAAAGACGCCCAGTCGATGCAGGCGAGTTAACCGACAGGCATCCGCCGAAAAGTTAACAGAACCCTACGTTGAGTCCGCTGGAATCATAGGACATCTGATCGCTGAAGATCCCCCTAATGCTGGCGACGCTTTGCATATCGTGTGCTGCTGGATTGAGTAGAAAAAGACCCGTTATCCTACTATCCGCCAATACTTGCAGTGAATTCTGAGTGAATTTGTAAATCCAGCCCACGCGCTCAATTTCCTGTCAACATCTCGACCGAGCGCCGTAAACATGATAACAGGTATGTTTTTCGTTCTAGCTTGGGTCTTTATGATCTTGCACACTTCGAGGCCACTCTTTCCAGGCATAACGAGATCGGGGAGAACGAGATCAGGAGGTAACGTTACCTCTTCGTCGGCTAGGCTTGCCTGTTACTTTTCGTCGGCTAGGCGCACTCGCAAGCGCAGAGATTTATCTCCACGCACAAGCTTCGCATTTACATGGCAGTCGCGTATAATGCTTCAAGCCATCTGGAGGATATTGCGGGCCTCTTCTATCGATTCTGGGCAATATGTGATCGAAATAAGACCTGTCGCCATATACGTAATATCGGAATACCGCATAAGCGCAGAAATCTGCGAGTTGTAGCATCCTTGTATCACGCCGACCCGCAAAATAAGGAATGTCGATAATGTGCTCAAGGTCTCTTTGCCAACGGGTACCTTCCCGTCTGAAGTTCGCTATCAATTCACGATACCGTTCTTTGTGCGCTTGGTCAATAATCAATAGACCCTTGTTCGGTTGACCATGTTCAAACTGCCTTCCCAGAAGAACATGGAACCTCGAAAGAATATCTTGAAAGGTGTCGTAAAGAACTTGAGTTTGAGTGGAAGCATGGCTGACATGTGTCGCAGTGGCGTAAGTCACAAGAAACGGGTAATGCTCCGAGGAAATGCAAGTGTAAATCCTGTCTGCTAATGAACTCCGTTTATCTGGGGACAAGCTGGCAAATTGACCTCTACCTGCATGAAGGTCAGACGCGTGGAAAGCAATTGGAATTTGGTGATGTGGAAAGAACTCGGGCTGTATAGTGTCAAGCTTTCGGCTCAGTCGCGTTACTTGACCTTCGTGAACTGCGACTCCGGCTATGACGAAGTGATCATGTTCCCACGACTGAAAATCTCCAGACTCGTCGATGTAGAGAAGATACATGAGCTTCCAATCTGACATGAGCAACGATATAAAATGTAAAGCAAGATGCAACCCAGTACGGTCTTTCAACCGTAGCGGACCGCGAGAGGCAGCCCTCTGGATCGCACATATACAATGGATTTAGGGTATAGAAAGGATTATCGGTTCAATTTCATGTTGAATTGACACGTTTTGCGTTCTGAATTAGTGTCAGCCATTTGTTCTCACCTTCAACCCTGATACCTGCCCTTTCGGCTGGAGTCTTGCCTTCCAATGCTTCATGTGGCCGTACATAGTTGTGGTAGATCTGCATCCCTCTTAAGATTGGCGTGTCGGTTTTCTCAAGTGTTCTCATAACCCGTTCTCTATCTCTGATTTCTCCGTTCATGCGTTCCATCTTGTTGTTGTGCCTTTGACCATTGAGGGCGATTTCTCTAATGTGCTCCGTTCTGGTTGCGAGTTTTTGCGTGTAGAACTCTTGCAGGTATGCTTCGTGAAAGTTCGGTGCACCATCAGTAATTAGTGTCTTAGGTTGCTTCTCTGCGATTTGCTTTCCAAGTTGGAATAGTGGTCTTAGGTCGGCTGTGAACTTCGTATCGGCGACTTCTTGAGCTATCCAGAAGCGAGTTTGGTCATCCATCAAAGCGTAGAGATACTTCATGTTCCCCTTGACTTTCGAGAATAGCTCATCAGCTCTCCAAGTGTCCGATATTTGCGGTGTGATCTTGTCCAGATACTTCTCCATCAGCGTGGTGTACTTCTTTATCCACATGAAAACGGTCTTATGGCTAACTTGAACCCCGAGTAATCGTAGCGATCTCGCGGTGTTTCTTAGACTCTCTCCGCTAAAGTACAACTGCATGGCCGTGGTTATTCCTTGTGGGCTATGCTTCATTCGCTCGAAACCAAAATTCACTGTGAAGTATTTCCCGCACGATTTGCAGGAGAACTTCTGAATGTCTCCATACTTGTTGTGTCGTAGTCCATCTTTCTTGATGTTCTCAGATTTGCAGAAGATGCAACCGTGATGTACAGAAGGCTGACTACCAACCACAATGTTTCTGATGGGAAAAACATCGGAGAAGGTGATTGAGGAGTCGGATGGGTCACATTGTAATAGGAGACCACAAGAGGGAACGCAATAGTAAGTTCTATGCCTATTCCAAGAAGGATTCGCAAAACAAGCCCGAGAGCAGATTCCGCTTTTGAAGCCACTTTTGTCTATACCATCCTGTGTCTTGTTTCTTTCGGATTTAACATGAACGAAATCACCCGCAGACCCTGTGAAAGCAGACGATAAGTAACAGCCCTTTCCGGCTGACGCTAAGGTACCGTTACCGATCAGGATCATGTTGCTCCAGCAGTTGGAGCGCTTCCTCTCCGTTGCTGGCGGAGGATACCCAATAGCCCTCTTTGTCCAAGATCATTCGGATGAGATTGACTATGTCAGCTTTGGCTGACCAATTACGCAGCTGCGACGGTTCTCAAAAGACTGAAAACTAAGACAAATATCCTGTGTTCGCGTAGTCAAGCACGCAAAGTGCGGCGGGTTCAAATCCACCCCGACGCCATTTGGGCCTCCTATGAGTATGGATTTAAGTACATGTGACTCATGTATTACGCGTATGACAGAGGCAATATCGGTTAGACTACCTCAGGACATAGCCACTCGGCTCGAGGACCTTGCCAAATCACTCGAACGTCCGAAGACCTACATTGTCACGAAAGCTCTGAGAGAGTACCTTGAAGAATACGAGGATTATCTTGTAGCCCTGCACAGACTGAACGATAAGAACGACCGCGTCGTCTCCGAAAAAGAACTGGTCAAAGTTGGCCGGTAGGATCCTATACAAGTCTTCCGTCCGACATGACCTGAAGCGGATCGATCCAAAGAAGATCAAAAGAGTGCTTCGCGAGATTACGATAGTTTTAGGAGGAAATCCAAGAAGCGGTGAAGCGCTCCATGGAGAATTCGAGGGACTCTACAAACTGCGAGTGGGTGACTACAGAGTGATCTATGCGTTGATAGAGGAAGGAGTCCTCATCCTAAGGATAAGGCACAGAAGCAAGGCATATCGCTGAGAGAACCAAAGACTACCATCCTCCCATCACCGAACAAGCGTTGGACTGCCTGCTCTCGAGCGGTCCCCGGGGTCAAATCTTCTATCAATGGAAGCCGTAGCACGTCTTGTCGAAGATGATTGTTTAGGAAACTAGAAGTTAGTACAGTAGTCATGCCGAGGATTCTGGTGGTTAAGCAACCTTGTGAAGGAAACAGTTCCACCCGGTCCACAACCTGCTCGTTGAATATGTTCCGGCTTCTTTGTGGCATAGCTCAGCCTTTGGCATGCGGTTTCTCGGCTTGGGCGGGGAAGCATCCAGATTTCGTCCCATCGCAGAGTAACACGTTGTCCCAAGAAAACTACAGACACCCCCTCCCCCCGGTCCAAAAAACTGGACACGATAAGAGTTGGGTCGAAATCACTCTAAGGCTCCGTCTCAGTGCGAGTGGGCTGGGGCTGTGAGGCCGAGCCTCTTCAGGCTCGTTGTAAAGTCCCCCTTCCGTCTGCCCACATATGTCACCGCAATCAGAATCAAGAGCCCCACGATTCTGCCCTCGTACCCAACAAATACTGCAACATCCCCCAGGTTTCCAGCCGCCAAGATGAAACCTAACTGTTCAATGAACAGAAGTGCGAAGGCAGCCACCACAACTCCCTCACCAGCTCTCTTGGTCAGGGTCCAATTTCGCCCCGTCTCGTACAGGAGGTAAAGCGCGGACAGGGCCATAACTACGCGCAGAGACAGGGCCATGCTCTGTGGGACGGAGCTAACCGAGGTTGACTCGGGCGATGCGAAGCGTAGATCAGCACTCCCACTGTTATCAGGCTAGGTATGGCAAGTTCGATTGAGATCGATTCTCCGATAAATCTGAGCCTAGTTCTGCGAGCGTAGGTCAACGCAAGGAAGAGCAATCCGTATGCCTGTGTTAACAGGTAGACTGCGCTGAGCAGGAGGCCGCCTGCAAGTAGATCCACGGAAAACAAGGCGGCGTTCGTCGCGAACGAGATTGTCATCAACCCGAACCCCGCCGGGAACACCCAGCAGGTATGGGACACTCGACGCCCTGCAAGGCTTCAACGTGGAATAGACGAGAGCGAGGACCGCCAGCGAAGAGATAGCTTCAACGCCGACAAGAAGGAGAGAAGGCATCAGGTAGCAGACCTTATTCTCGTCCTTGATACCCGCATCTTATTGTGCTTTCGTAACCGACAAGCACGCACGCAAAGTACTCGTAAAGAAGCCAGTAAGACGAGCTCATCGTGCAGCCAATGTAACGACAAGCGAGAAGATGGGATCTCCAACCACGAGCGCGACAAGCAAACCGACCAGTATGAAAACTAGCATGGGCAGTCCCGGAGTCACCCATACTTTGCCACTAAACCCGGCATTGCGAAACGACTCGATAAACCTCGAAACCATCTGATCTCGGTCAGCCTCAGCGTCAAAGAACAACTTGATTGACCGGCGGGTTCCAGCCTCGTCACTCACAATTTCCTCTAGAGGATATAGGTAGAAGGTGGATTGCAGCTTGTCCAACGTGGTCCGGTAGCCTGTCAGCATCATCAGGAGTCTTCTCCACGAGTTTCGCTCTTGCACTCCCGCGAACATGCTCGAACCCTCCTTCCTGTAACTGAAGAGATTCACAATCCCGTACCAAACCGCAACCGACGCTGAGAAAACGAAACCAAGTAACACAACATTCACTGGAAAGAATGGGTGGACATATCCGAGCATCGGCTCATAGCTAACCGGATTCAATGGTAGCGTTAAGCCTAGGCACATGATCGCCTTCGCATCAGCGCCACCGAACATTCCAAAATAGAACAGCACAAAAGAAAACAGAACCGAAACCCCAATGGAACCCAGCACAAGCAGGAGCATCGACGAATCGATCAGCAGCCGCGCAACCGTCAAAGCGCCTCCTACTCCCGCATAAGCCATCCACACCCTATCGTCCACTTCGCGCTTCTTCAAGTCAGAAACGGAACCTAGACCAAAGAAGAAAATGCTGACGAAGATCGCACCAAACTCTAATCCAACTGAACTCTCCACAACTCACACCTTCGCGAGTCCCCCGTGCAACCTAACATCACTCATGATAGGTTCCCGGAAGTTTCCTCACTCTCAATCCCAAGAATTATCCTGCGCGTACAATAAGCTTGGACATTTAAGCCAAGGTTCAGAGCACGAGATCGCCAAGCTTTGGCTTTTGCGCACAGCTGTCGGGAAGGCGGAGATAGGCGCCATTCATTGGCTTGAGTGACGGAATACGAGGCGAGAATCTACTTCCATTAAGTGAAACGACCTGGACCCGTTGGGATGTGGCAGCGGTTCCGGAAGGGGGATTTGGACTGGAAACTGGGACCTCGTTGACCTTCAACCAGCTTTTTGACAGGTCTGAAATGCCGTCACAGTCTATGAATCTTAGGCTCCGAGAGAGATTTGATGGGTGGTTTTATAGGTATATGGCTTCATTTTTTGCTTGCGCCTAGCGGAGCGTATCGGGTTAAAGAAAAATGAGCGATGGCAAAAAGAGCCTGTTCCTCAGGAAAGCCGGAACAGCCATCGCCTTTCTCACCCTCCTCTTCATATCCTCCCTCCTTCCCCTCTCGCAAACGAATCTTATTCCTAAAGTGCACGCGGAAGTCATCGACAATTCTGTAGGATCGATAGCCCCCGCGAAGTATTGGGGCGCATTCTCCGGAACTACTGGTGACGTGCAGATCAACGTCAACAGGACTGGTATCGCTGTGCGGGTTGAGGTTCCGAGAGAGTTCCTAGACGGAGTTATCTCAAATGAGAACGACACGCACTTCATCCAAAGTGACATTCGCAACGACTACTATTACTACGCCGTGGTCGATGAGTCCAGGCATTGGAGCTACGATTGGAATCGTACTGCGAGCGATGCACCCTGCTTCAAACCAAGCTTTTCCATACACGACCCGAACGCGCCATGGTGTGTTGAGGTCTGGAATTACCTGAACGGAACGTTTCTCAATTTCACAGCACCCAAGTTCGTGCGGTTCATGGGCCTTAATGCGCCTAGAATTTCTGGCGTCTACAACTTCACGCTTTTTGTTGCGAACAAAACGAACAAGTTCGGGTATCCGGATTTCGTGCACGCGTGGAACACAACACTGTTTGTCCCTGTTAGCATGATTGACAATCCAGCAAGCATTCCTGGGACGATTTGTGACGCCGATGACCCGTCATTGACATGCCCCCCCATACTGGGAGCCAAAGGGGTTGTCTACGCAACCAATCTGGCAACTGGGCAAGTGGCTAGAGCATACGTGAATCAGACCAATGGACGATTCAACCTCACGGGCCTAGCCCCAGGAAATTACGAGGTGCGCGGTTCAGCTGGCGTCGTGAACGGCATCGCGTACTCTGTGTCCGATCCCGTGAGTATGCTGAACCTGCAACGAGGACAACTTGCCCCCCTCGGAAAGCTGCATCTTCAACGAGCGCCTCAAGTGTGCGGTTTCATTAGGTACCGAAACTCGACTGATCCTATCCAAACGAACTTCCTTCCCCACTCCCTCACGGATCATCCTTACCTACCGAAAATTGGCTTCAAAATCCTGAACATAACTGTTGAGGCGACTGATCAAGCGGGGCACACTTTTCGCGTCTTGACCACATCAACCGACTCATCCATTGATAGCTTTAGCATCATTACAGGCCAAGGCATCAAATACGTTGGGAATGGCCCGCTGGGTACGGTTGACCCGTATGGTACCGAGTTTGCTGGCCTTCCCAGCGTGAGTGGCTCGCCATACACGATGCAGATCAACGTCTGGATAACTGGTTACTTGCAGCAGTTCAGCGAGAGCGTCACGATTGCTTCGATGCCAGGCCAGGCAACCCCGATCCCATGCAATCAGGTTGTGCCCACTCCAATAGTAATGCAGTCAGGTGGAGTGATTAGCGGTACAATAGAGTTCCATCGAAACGCCTTAACCCTCGAAACTCCACATGACGGCGAATTGGCCCTTGGACTCTCATCAACAGCCACCGACGCACTCTTCGGGGGCAATATCCTAATCCAGATGTACAATCAAGCCGGTCAACTGAAAGGCGTCGGAGTAATCAACGGAACATTACCCGACGGCAAAACCATCTACGCAAACTCGGTCTCGGTCAGATTCTATATCGTGGGTTTCAGCGAATTCTACAATCGGACATGGGCTGGGACATGGGTTTCTAAAGATAACGGCCTTGCTGCTGATCAGTATACTATCAATGTGAACATAAGGGGATACGAAGAGGAGGAGATCACGTCTGGGCCCTACTCTTTGCCTTTGGGTTCCAACCAGACGGTCACAATCAGGATGACGAGAGCCGGTGCTTTCCAAGTAAGTGCCGTCTCATTCAACAACCGCTTCGGAAGCCGCGCTCTCCAAGCTGAGAAACCATTCCGATTCCTCAATCTGTCAATCCCAGTTCGAGCCCGAATCTACTTCTATGACGCTGGCGGAAGAATCGTCGGCTACGAGGAACGTCCGTTAGTTCAAGGAATCAACGGCGTAAGCCTCACATCGTTTACGATAATATTCGCAGGCCAGAACTGGAGTCTTCGCGAAATATGGTTCTTCGGATACGCGCCGACACACCTCGCCACTGGAACCTACTCGATTAAGGGCTACACGCTTGGCTACGTTCAACAGAGGGACATATTCGGTTATGTTGAATTAGTCAGCCTCGGCAGGGCGTTCGTGCCCCTCTTGATCGCAAACGAACTCGATATTACTTCCCCAATCTTTTCAGAACCTTCTTTGTTCTGGCATACGCCCGAGCATGACCATGCGATTGGCGAAGCATATTCAGGCGGAGGGCTTGCCGGAGCATTACCCGTTAACATGACCTCTAACGACCCTACATTGGTTTTTCCAATCTTCGGTTTCGGTGCCATGATGAATGTCACTTGCAATAGCATCCTCCAGTGTACCTCAACATTCAGCGGCCAGGGTCACTTCTTCTATGTCGCCCCAGATGGTACCCGTTACTTCGATTACGGTCTCGACACGGACACCTACCTAGCCAAGGTACCTGAGTTCGGATTCAACAAGCATTTCACAACCATAATCCCGTCCTTCATGATCGACTTTCCAGACTTGGGACTGGGTGAAGACGTTTTCCTAAACTTGTATGCCATGGCGAGAATAAGACAAGACACTTTCTCGAGCTCTCTTGTAACAGGATGGGTGGCCGGAAACTCCCTAGTCGAAGTAATACCTCTTTCTTGGGTATCAGTTCAGGCAACCAACGGCACATTCACCAAATCAGTTCCAACCTTGGATGGAAGGTATGACGGCGTCGGAGCATTGAACTTGCCTGCAGGCATTTACGACATTACATTTTCGGTCGCCAATTACGAGTCGCAGACGCTGTCGGGCGTGCAGGTCACTTGGAACTCAACCTATGTAATACTTCCACCCTTAGGGCCATTGTGTCCTACGGCGGATCCGGGAGTCTGCGGATCGCCGTTCCCTCTTCTACAGGCCACGCAAAGTTCGCTGCTAACCATCACTTTCTGGATGGTTACGTCGGTTACTCGCGTACTGAGCATTCCAGAAAAATCGATCCTTCTGCAGCGGTAGCTCAGGATTGCTCCGGTCAATTCTCATCTTGTGAAGACTGACTGGACCGTTTGAATTGCTGAGGAAGTGTATGGAATCATCAACAAGCTGAGGAGACGCCTAATTGAAAGATTCTAACGGAAGCTGCTTGGCTAAGAAACCATTCTCCATCAGCTTTACTATGTGCTCTTCAGACAGAGAGCGGAACCACAACAAACCCCTACTGCTCGCAGCTACCACATTCGCGTTTACTTCAGGAACGCCTTGATTACTCATGCCGACACCGTGAAATGATTGCGATAAGAACGGTGTCGAGCCGAGAGGAACTGAGGCGCTCACTTGAACGTCATCCAAATGCGCTACGAAGTATGACCCGGCATTCAAGAGCTCCAGCGAAATTGTGACCGGTACAGCTCGATCTGAATGTAGGATCGAGGCGTATTGGGCCAAGGTCAAACGTGGCTTCAGGTCTTCTGTGACGTTATGATCGATCTGGCACCAGGAGCTGCAGCCTCCAAAATCGTATGTCTCGGTGAAGCCACCAACCTGAACGCGAAGCCTACCACTTCCCAGCAATGAACATGAAACGTACCATGGGGCGTAACATCCATCCATCACCCAGGCCCTAACCCTTAGGCTGCGAAGGTCCGCAACGGAAATTGTTTGTGAGACACCGACGACCATTGCGCCATCGATTGTCCCGAAATGGCGAGGGGGCATTTGCAGTTTCAATGCTGATGAGCCGCTGTGAGCGACCTTGTTGGTAATTGTGAGATAACCATAGCTCTTCTCAACACTCCAACCGTCTAATCCATTCTCAAAGTCGCCGTTGTTCAAGATTGAAGCGGTTTGCAGCCTTTCTGGGAGTGGAGCATGCCCGACCATAATCGTGAAAGGACCTTTCTGCGATCCTCCGATTGCTGAGACTGAGGTGAAAAGCGTCGCACTGACCTGCAAGGTCCAGTTGGCCTGTAACGGAGGTGCAACCACCTTATTGACAGCGGTTACGTTCCTTGTTCCCCCCGCGAGATCAGCAAAGTAACCTATCGGGAAAGACGTGCTGGAGAGAATCACATTAGGTGCAGTCTCAACGACGTCGAGCCTGCCGACAATATAGGCCTTCGATTGAGAACACGTCACATTCATCTGGGTTGTCACTTGGAAACTCTGGCCTGGCTCCACGATAGGTGGATAATCGACCGCGAAAATCTGAAGGCTACAGCCTACAGCATGAGCAGTGGGAATCATCGAAATGAGCAGAGCTACTGCGAAGAGCACAACCCGTAAACCTTTCAAGATCACAGTGACCTACGTCCTACCAATGTCCTGGGCTCGACTCTTACGCTTATCCTAGAGGGGTCTCCGATTTGTAGTTTATGTGGCTTGCGAGTGAAGACCCAGGGAACAAGATCTGAAGATCCGCGGCAAGACTGAACTTGTCATAAAAGTGCGAACAATCAAGCTGAGCGGAGCAGGGTGGGTTTCCAACCTTGAAGACTTGGCTTTTAGGGTCCACCAGATCAAATCCAACCAAGCACCCAGCAAAACCCAGAAACTATCCCAGCAAACCAATGGACTTCAGACACCCATCGACAATCGCTTTCGCCAAACACGCACAACAGCCTTTTCGGGCATTGACCGCAGAGTAACATGTTGTTCCCCACAAAGTTACACTCTCGAAAAGTGAAACCTATACCGCGATCTCAAGCTTTTATAGGATATATCAAAATAGGAAAGCATGAAGTCCTATGGAGACCGTGACTGTGACCAGGAGAGGTCAGACAACTATTCCATCCAAGCTGCGTAAGAAATATGGTATTGAGGATGGCACCGTCTTGGAAATCGAGGACACGGGTAAGGGGCTATTGTTGAAAAAAGCTAGGTCGAGCCTAGACTTGATAGGAACAGGTCGCCGCTCTCAGAAAGAAGTCTTTGACCTCTTAGACAAGATGAGACAAGAAGATGAGCGGTAGAAGGCGCGTCGTATACGATACCCGTTTCATAGCCGCCATGTACTCCCCAAAGAACGATGATGAAAGGTCCAAGATACGTCACGAACTAACGACTACCTTGTCGAGATACATCTCAAGCCTAACCATATACGAAACTTACAAGATTAGCTTAGAGACAGAAGACAAGCAAACGGCTGACCTGCGAGCTGACCTGCTCAAACAAGACTTTACTATAGTGAATGTGGATTGGACCTTGGCAAGAAGCGCCGCTGTAATCTGGAAGAAATATCATGTTCCGATGGCCGATGCAATCATTGCGGCAACTGCGATCCATCTCAAAGCACAGTGCGTCACAAACGATGAACACTTGTTGAAGATGAAGGAAATCAAAGCAAGATGGGTCTAAGCCTTGAGATGTTGAGTGAAGAAGCTGGTTATTCTGTTGTAGCAAGTTACTCTGTTCTTGAGTTTGATCACATCATGCCCCTCATCCTCGAACACTAAGTAGTTGACGAAACCTGCTCCAAGCCTTCATGGCTCCGCATCTACGGGACTACATTGTAACCTTGCTGAGAGAAATGCCCATCAAATGTGAATGCGTTTCGGATAGCTTCTGCATCCATTAAAGCAAAACTGGCGCAATCAGTGAAACTGTAATCTTTGTCTGAATGTTTTTCGAAGATGTTCCAAGCAGCTTTCTCTAAGGCTTCAGTAATCCAGATAACTTTCACAAGCTTCGAAGTTTCGAGCGTCTTCCGAAATGTCACTGCCACATGATGCCCACAGTGAAAGCGCAGAAGCGTAAGTGTTTCATCAACGACATAATTTGAAGTGTAAAGTCTCCTAAACGGTGTGCTGCCTCGGCGTACCTTCTCTCTGAACTCCACGGCTCTCCTGTGATTGGCATCGTCAAGATCCTCAATGGCCACAACTGCGCTTGTGTCCAGAAAAAGCCTCACGCACGTCCCTTTCCGTAGAGATATTTGTCATGAGCCCTCGAAAGATCCTTACGACCACTCCGTCCGACCGGCTTTCTGGACAGGAAAGGATCAGAAGGATCCAATTTGACTTCCTCTTGCAACAGCTTGGTAACCGCTAGGTGCAGTCCTTCCTTCAGACTCAACCGCTTTCTTTTGAGCACTTCACGCAACGTTTTGTACTCCTCCTCTTCCAGCGTCGTTTGAACAACCTTTGCCATTTTCCCTCGCCTCCCTTTACATGAAGGAGGCTCTTACATGAAAACCTTGTTTTCATCAAACAAGACGGCGTTTCAGCGGAGCGCGGGAGGGTTTTCGAATCCTGAAGGCTTGACTTTTAGCGTCCACCATCCCAGCAAACAAAAGGTCTTTCCACCGCAACATGCTCCTCAGCCGAATCTGTCCACCTTTTTTCATCAACCGTGAACCGTTACAGAATTTCCACTCTCGTTGCAAACGATTCTACTAGATGCCAGCCAGGCCCTCTTGTGAGTATACTTTATACCAGGCTACCAGCATAAAGGTATACTGAAATCCATGGGTTCCATCACCACCGTTAAAGTCTCGAAGACTACCTTAGAAGAATTGGAAAGGCTGCGTGATCAGCTCAGAGCGCATAGTCACGACGAAGCCATAAAGGCCCTGCTCAAAAAGCACAGGACCGAGGCACTGCGTGAAGCACTTGGAGCCGACCGGGGAGCGGTACGGCCCTTCACAGAGCAAGACCGAGGCGAGGATCGTTGAATGTTGTCGTTGATTCCTATGCCTGGATTGAATTATTCCTAGGAAGTGAGAAAGGCGAGAAAGTCCAGCAGATCATGCTGGGCGCCGAAGAGATCAGGACTCCTGACATAGTCTTAGCAGAAATCTCTAGGAAATACCAAAGAGAAAAAATCAATGAAAAGAGAGTAAAGTCGAGACTCGAAGTAATTGGCTCAACATCACTCGTTACACCGGTCACCATTACAATAGCGCTACGAGCCGGCAGAGCATATTTTGAACTCACCGAGAAGGCAAAACGAGAAAGACGGAGAAGCCCCAGCTTATTTGACGCGATCGTTCTGGCAACAGCACGAGAGTATGATTCGAAGGTCCTCACCGGCGACCAACACTTTGAATCCCTCCCAGAAACCGTTCTGATATGAGTCGACTATGTTGGCAAGAAACGGATAGTTCGGCAAGTCGTTTATGAAGAGTCTAGCCTCCTCTTTTCTAGGAGGCTCTCTAATCTCATTCTGGATGAACTTTTCGACTTTACGATGTACTCTTACGTTGTACTTTTGAGCTAGGTCCCTGATTGAACTCGTCAAGGGTTATTGATGCGTCCTTATTGTCCATCTCGTTTGCGGCTTCATCAAGCTGGCGGAGTTCTTCTACGGTTAACCTAACTTCGGGCATTTTGCTACGCCGCAAACTCTCCTCTAATTGCTCAATGTATCGCATAAGCGTTTGAAGTGCTTCCGCGGCTTCCCTTGGTCTAACAACCTCTACGTTCAACTACTCATCCCACGAAAACAGGGCGAATTCGCATCCTCGGAACCCACTACGGATAATGCAGATAATATAGGTTATGTGCAAAAGTGCAGGTTTTTGTTGCTTGCCTAAATCCTATTTGCAATTTGCAAGGCAGAATCTTGATGAGAATGGACATCTTTGCGTTCAGATACCGGCTAGCTTCTTGGCCATGTCCTTCTTGTTCTCCAGATTGGCTCGCTGCTTAACGGTCATTTGGGGGGGCCGGTGAGTCGTCACCGTGTTCTTCTCAACTCGGTTTCGTGAGCGAAGGCTTTATTTCGGAAAACCGAAACATGTTTCGGAAAACCGAAAGACATGTACTTAGATAGAGTGCTCGGAAGCCGCACCAAGGTCAATGCTCTAGCCGTCCTCGTGATGAACAGCAAAAAGAGATTCTTGGAAGTGGAGCTGGCGAGAGAAGCGGGATCATCCGTTTCTGAGATTAACAGACAGATGAGGGACTTGGTTACCTCAGGTCTAGTTGGGTTAGAGCGCGTGGGAAAAGGGAAAGTCTATCGAATCAACCGCAAACACTTTCTCTTCAGACCACTCAGAGTTTTGTTCCGGGAATTGGAGACTGTCTATAAGCGGGCGGCATCAGATATCGTTGGTTATGTCACGAAGAGATTTCGAATACAGACTGCAATCTTGTTCGGAAGTTTGGCTAAGAGGAGCATAAGGAACGACATCGTGTCTGAACCGAGCGACATCGACATTGCAATTGTGGCGCCAGCGAAGAGCATTCCGACTATCAGGAATGCTTTGGTTTCATACGTGAATTCGGAGATAGCTGATAGATACGGGATATCTGTCTACCCGATCGTGGTTTCGCCGGAGCAATATGTTTCAGGTCTGAGACAAGGGTCGTTCATCAGTGATATACACGCTGATGGTGAGGTTCTATATGGTGAAAAGCCGAGAAGATTTAGTTAAGTGGAGTCTTCGAAAGGCGGAAGAGTATTTGGAATCTGCAAGGCAGAATCTTGATGAGAATAGACTCTTTCCCGCTGCGGAGGAGATTTTTCGTTCTGTGGAGACAACTCTCGAAGCATTACTCTATCATTTTGGAACCAGGAAAATCGAATATCCCGGAAAAGTGAAGAAGTTTACAGGGAGGCTGGCTCTTCAATTTCTCATAAGGGATACCCTCGCTCGGCGCGGGAGGATATCGAGAGAGGAATATGACAGGTATCTGGCGTTGGCGTCCGAGCTTCATATGGCAGGATATGATCATGGTCGCGTATTTCTTGAACGAGAGCTTGAGCGAGACCTAAGATTTGCGGAAGACCTGCAGACGAAAGCCAAGTCGATCACCAAGAGATAGGAAACCGCTCAAGACGGAACTGGAGATCGGTTTTCGTAACTTCATCTAACTTCGATTGGTTCATTGTTTCAGTTCAAATGCCCGCTAGTTTTTTGGCCATGTCCTTCTTGTTTTCTAGGTCGGCGAGCTGCCTAACAGTCATTTGAGCGGCGGCAGGGGATCCTCCTCCATGCATGCAGAGCGCTCCCAGCCTTCCCGGGCCAGCCACCATGCTCTCCACGAGTCTAGCTACTCTCAGCCTTTTCTCTGCGGACACTCCGTGAGTTCCTCGGTAATATTTCTCGACGAGTGGTCCTATTTTCGGATTTCGCAAATCAAGTTCGGATGGCATGCATGAGATCATGCCGCCACCTATGTCCTCAGCTATCCTTTGTATATCGTAAGGTAAACGAGTGACACTGATCTTCGTGACGTTAGCTAGGAGTGGGTCTGGAAACCAAGCGCCTGAAGGTGTTGCTTGTCCTTCGTGGGCGGAGCCCAATGCTTGTGAATATAGTGCTTCGCTTAGGTAGGTCATTTCGGCGAGGCGGTCAGCCACCTGCCTAGAGAGGCCATTATATTCCGCGAGCAATGCGGCAGCTCCAGTAAGCACATCTCCACATCCCGCCAAGCACCCACCAAGAACCATTCGATGCAAAAGCACGAATTTTGTCACAACCTCCGCGGCATACTCATACTCGCCGTTCATGAATACTCGTTCCTTCGGAACGAAGACATCATTGAAAACAATCAAAGACTCAGACGACCCGAAACCAACATTGCCTTTATCAAATCCATTCTCAAACTTCCGCTCGCCACTAGGTTGCGTGTCCACCACTTGGACGACGCCTTCAGCGTTAAGTGGGATAGCAAATGCGACCGCGTGCTCGCTTTCCGCGTCAGAGAAACCAGTGCCCGGTTGCACGATGATCTCATGCGACCCAATGGCTCCGCCAATCATGCTCTTGGCCCCTCTCACCACGATGCCTTTCTTGTTCTCATCCACAACTCGGAGGTAAACGTCTTTGTCCGGTTGATGCTTCGGCTTCAGAGACCGGTTCCCTTTCGGGTCGGTCAGGGCGCCAGCACAGGTCAGATCTCTGCCCTGCACCATTGCAGCATAGTGTCTCAACCGCTTGTGATATTGCGTCCCAGATTTCGCGTCAATTTCGTATGTCGTATGCCAGAGCGCGTTCAACGCGTCCCATCCGCAACAACGACTTGCCGTGCAGACACCAGTCTGCTGGCATATCAAGCGTGCTGCGCGTACCCGGTTCACGAGGTCCTCTTTCGACTTGTGAATCGAGCAGTAGGCGCTGATTTGGTTTCCATCTTCTCCTTTTCGCGTCAAGAGGTTTGCATACTTCTCGTTTCGTGAGAGTTCATAGATCCGACCAATGCCTTGCAGAGCGAGGCGGGTAAAGCCATTCTTGCCAACGTCCGAGATGCGTTTCCCGCGTATGTACGCTTCGGCGTTCAATTTCCGGATGCTTTCGACGTACTGCTCCTTGGATTTCAGAATCATGCTCACACCCTAGAGCAGCTCGTTTGAAATGACCAGCCTTTGAACCTCTGATGTGCCCTCGTAGATCTCAGTGATCTTTGCGTCCCGATAATACCTCTCAAGGGGCAGGTCGGTCATGTAACCATAACCACCGTGGATTTGCAAAGCTCTACGCGCAGCCTCGACTGCTGTTGACGCGGCGAATAGCTTCGCCATGCTAGCTTCTTTCGTGTGGCGCTTTCCTTGGTCTGTGAGGTAGGCGGCTCGATAGGTCAACAACCTAGCAGCCTCGATCTCGGTTGCCATGTCAGCAATCATCCATCGAATAGCCTGCAGATCTCCGATTGGTTTTCCGAACTGAACCCTTGACCGCGCATATTCGACGGCTGCGTCAAGTGACGCCTGAGCTATTCCCACAGCTTGGGCAGCAATACTGATTCGTCCGCAGTCCAAGGTTTCCATGGCGATCTTGAAACCATCTCCCTGTCGACCAAGCATATTCTCAACGGGCACACGTACATCGTCGAATATCACCTCAGAAACTTGGGATGATCGGATGCCCATCTTGTCGAACATTTTTCCGATCTTGACACCCGGCATATCCCTCTTCACGATGAAACATGAGATGCCGCGATGCGCGAGCGACTTGTCGGTCATCGCGAAGACGAGGTAAGTACTCGCCATGGGAGCGTTTACGATGAAGTACTTGCGCCCTTTGATCAGATAATCATCGCCCTTCAGAACTGCCTTGGATTCCATCGCCGCTACGTCACTTCCTGCTCCAGGTTCCGTCAGGCAGAAGGATCCGAACTGTTTTCCTTGCGCCAAGGGTTTCAGGTAGCGCAACTTCTGCTTCTCTGTGCCGAACCAGAACAACGGTTGGCTTACTAACGACACGTGAACCGCAAGCGTAACACCAAGCGCAGCTGAGCCTCGCGAGATCTCTTCAACCGCCAGAACATAACTCATCACATCTTCTCCAGTACCACCATACTTCCTTGGAATGGGTAGACCCGTTAAACCGGCTTTGCTCAGAGTTCGCCAAGCTTCAACTGGAAATTTGTCGGTCTTGTCCCAGTGATCTGCGCTAGGTAGCACATGCTCGTCAACGAAGGTTCGAACCTTTCTCAGCAACTTTTTCTGGCGTACGCTAGGTGCGAATTCCATTCAGGTCCCCTGCTCGAATAATCGAGCGCAGGGCGACCGTTAAGGAGGTTATCAAAGTAAAGTATATGTTATCAGAACGCAGCTGGATACCAGTATAATCACAATGTCTATTTGACCATCAGCGTTTCATCAACAAGATCTCGAAAGTGTTCGTCACCCGTAACAATCTTAGCATTGTGATGTCTTGCGGTCGCAAGTATAATCGAATCAGCCAGCCCCCAACGTTTGGCAACGCGTTTTCTTTCATGATTCAAAGCTCCTGCTCTTTCTGCGATGCCAGTATCAAGCGAAACGACGCGTGTCTTCGAAGTTATGAAATCTAAGTCTCCAGCAAATGCCAGTTTTGCTCTTCGGTATTTTTCGGCAAGTTCCGCTATGACGATCGTGGGAGTCACGCCCTTTCCGCCTTCTATGAAGGGTCTTGCATTGCTTCCTGCAGCTGAGCCTAGGAAGTACTCAATCCATGCGAATGAGTCGATTACATAGATTTCATCCGTCACAGTAGACCACCACTACCTCGAGCTGTGCTAATGCGCATCTGCGGTAATTTTTTCATGCTCTTCTTGAGTGAGCATAATCTTCAATCGTTTGTGAGCTCCGAATCTTGAAGGTGGGACTCGCGCGGCCTTTTCTACCAATTTCGCGACAACCTCATTCATGCTTCCAGCATGTTCTCTCTTCATGAGTTCTTTCAGCCGCTCCCACACCGCCTCTGTAACGGCTATGGTTTTCGTTCCTGCCATAGATACCCAATCCATGTACAAGTTATAACTTATAGATTATAAACCTGTTAGGTACGAATTCGAACCCCAAGGAGGTTATCCAAGTAGAGTATATGCCATCAAAGCCCGGGGACTTGAAAGTATTGTCAGAAGATTTGGATGCGATGAAACGAGCTGCCCGGCACTGCCAAAGTTGCATACTTCACTAAATCATGTGTCTGACTGCTCAATCACTCGGGGAGTGGCACAAATCCTGCCTGTTCAAAGTTTTCGTCGAATGTGAAGGCATTGGTCAATTTCGTCTGCTTCATTATCAAGAAGCTGGTGAAGTCTGTGAAACTCCAGCGCTTATCCTTCCTGTCTTTCATGAAATCAACGGCTTTCCAGAATATGGACGAATCGATCCATATCATGTGGATGCTCTTGCTTCGGTTAATCTTGTCAATAAAACGTAATGCGGGATCTGAACCTCGACGAAGCGACAACAACGTCAGAGTCTCGTCGAGGACGTAGTCAGTGGTGAGTAGAGACCCGTATCGTCCGCGCTTCAATTGGTCAAGAAAGGTCTTGGCCGAACGGTGATTTGAATCGTCTTCGACCTCAAGCGCATACCAAGCGCTTGTGTCCACAAAGATCATTTGCTCAAACCGTAGAGATACTTATTGTGTTCCACTGATGTTCGTTCTCTCTTCCCAGAAGCTTTGGCGACAGGTGCCTCTGTAAAGACAGGGTCGTCACGTTGGATCTCGTCCTCTAGGGCAATTCTCATAGCCCCCTGGCGGAGTATCTCCTTTAGAGTTAGTTTCTTCTTCTTGGCATACTCCTGGAGCAATCTGTATTCGGTTTCGGTTAGTTCCGTCTGAGCAACTTTCATGTTGCATGTCACATGTTCCATGTCACATGTTTCTTAAAAGGCTAACCCAAATGCATGATCACGGGATCCAGTATCTAGGGTAACGGGGCCCTGCGTTTTGTGCGTAAGAGTGCGGCAAACCGTTTGGCATAATTGCGTTTTCAAGAGGCGGAAAGGTCGCGTAACGGCGCAGAATAAACCGCTTTGTAATACACGCGGCCATGAATGTAATACTCAAGGGGTGTGGGGGTGTGTGTCTGTCCTCGCGCGACTTCTTTGAGGGCATGATTTTAGGGTTTGTCGCAATGGCGGCCACCATTCTACCCACGTACCTATTCATGCCAGTAGCCGGAAGCAAGTCACCAAACGGATTTCCGCGCCCATTCCTACCAAACTTAGACGCCGAGCTACTGTACCTAGGCTTGTAAGAATGAGATTCTTATTGGAATGGTCCATAGAAAGGGTGGTCCTCACCCTCTTGAAGTTCCACTCGCTAGCGTCTATTCCATTGAGCACGTGAGATGTTATCGTTAGAGAGCCATCATAACTGGCTCGGTTCTCCCAGCAGTGCTATTTACTCAACATTTCCTGTTTCTCATAATCTCGAGAGTCATCACGTCTAGAAGTAGATCCTGCAGAACAAGCAAAACCATCTACCGTGTGATCGCTGTGTGCAACCGCCACAGACTGGACACTTGGGACAGTTGCTAAACCCGGTGGCAGGGAACAAGCCCAAATCGATATCTGCATTGCGAGACCAGGGAAAAAGCTTGTTGAAGGAATCTGACGAAAACGGAGCAATTAGGAAAATGGAGAGGCCTTCAGACGAACCCTGATTGGTACGACTCATTGCCCAAGCAATTTTCAGGACAGTGTGCCGTTGGTGCCGACGCTAGGGTTTAGGTCAGTTAAGGGGGGCGTGGAGTAATGATCACAAGCAATGCCGCGAGTACGCCGATGATTAGGCCCGCAAGAAATCCGCCGCCTATGAACAGGCTGAGTATCGCAGTCGGAAAGACCATGAAGGCTGACAGTACCCGGAAACCAAAGAAGAACATGACTAATCCTCCGAGAATTACGAGGCCGAGTACGACACCGAGTATGACACCGAAGGAGCTTATTGGTGCGACCCATGGGAATAACCCAACCCATACCGCAAAGAAGACCGGCGATAGTAGTGCGATCCCATTGGCTACTATGAGCGCGGCAGCGACGAAGAACAATGCAGCCGGCACCCACCAGAATCGAACCAGAAACGGAGGTCGTGGGAACGGTCCGTACAAGACTCCGCCTGGAGGGACCATTTGTGGAGGAAGCGCCTGCAGGGGAATTCGCCTATTGTAACAATCGGGACACAGAGCCAGATCAGCATATGGTTTGAAGCATGAGCTACAAATACTGCGTCCACAGCGACTGCAGATCGTTACCGCAGGAAGGCTAGAGTGATAGTGACAGAAAGCCCCCAACCTGAATCATCTACCCGAATGGAACGATTGAACACAGTAGCCTCAGAACCAGTGTGACTTGATTCTTTGGAACAAGTTGATGTCAATAGCCGACAGGCACCAATGACTCAAAGCATAAGAACGAATAGGAAAAAGCCGAATCAATGCTTTCTTGGACTTCTGTGCAGAATGCGAGTTTGCCGTGAGCATCCAAATGCCATTGCGTGGGGGAGATCAACGCTTATCCATTTTATTCAATGGTCCAGAGTGAGGCACACACGGGTGGGCTTCCGCATGCTCTTTACCATAACCTCTTGAGGCCTTCAACTCGGTCAAAAGCTCTATCTGTCGACACAACCGTCCCATCCAATTGGAGAGCCTCGGCAGCGATACCCGCATCGAAATATTCCAACTCCACTTCTCCTTCAAGCCTAGATGTCAGGTATATTGTGGCTGGGCTAAGTCTAGCAACCTTATGATCCAAGTCGGGATAATCTCTAAGGAGTGAAGCTTGCTTCTCCATCCTCTCTTCGAATGAGAACCCTCTGCTCTTCAATGTGACATCGAACTCCAAGAGTGCAAAGTTTCCTAGGTAGACCTCGGGTTCGAATATGCGCTGGAGGTGTCTCTTGGCGCGTTCATGGTGTTTGTCGTTGGAATCCGCCGTACCGAAGAGCACTACAGTGTCCAGTACAGGCAACTAGCGTTTCCTTCGAAATATGAAGCGTGATGCTTCATGTCGATCTTCCACAAATTGGAACCCTGTTAGACTACCCGCGAACTTACGGTCACGAGGTGCTACCAAGATAACTCCGCCTTTGAAGGCGATGGCGACTAGCCTATCTCCCCTCTTGATACCAGCCA
>Ga0209322_10000260_pt1 | contig 29522 bp, 32 predicted proteins | sample Rifsed19ft1_FD_184013 | JGI IMG/M metagenome (GOLD analysis project Ga0209322, IMG submission 184013) | Soil microbial communities from Rifle, Colorado, USA - sediment 19ft 1 (version 2) | ecosystem: Environmental > Terrestrial > Deep subsurface > Rock core/Sediment | place: Rifle, Colorado... | reverse complement strand
GAATTGGTGATTCTGACTTGCCTATTCTCAGTTGCTGGTTTGGTGGCAGCTGCGTTTCTAGGGTCTCTAGCGCTTATTCTTGCGTCATTTACTTGGTTAGTCGGTATTCTGTATAACTGGAGATTCAAGGCGACTGGCCTACCTGGGAACATGATGGTGAGTTTCTCGGTGGCCATGACGTTCATTTTTGGCGGAGTGTCCGTAGGAGGAGTGGCGAGCGGGGTTGTTTGGGTTTTCGGTGCTCTGGCTTTCATCTTCGACCTTGCCGAAGAGATTGCGGGAGGCGTGATGGATCTTGAAGGGGACGAGCAACGGTCTGCGCGGTCTCTCGTGAGGGTCAAGGGAAAGACGTTCGCATTGCGCGTTTCATGCTCGCTCTTTGCCTTGTTTGTAGGATTGAGCTTCCTTCCTTTTCTGTTCGGATGGCTCGGGACGATCTACCTCATTCTATTGATAACAACAGATTCGGGCGTTGTTTATTTTGTCTATAGGCTTCTGACGAGTGGCACTGTGCAGGAAGGGCGAACGAGAATACGCCAGCTCTACCTCACAATGGTCCTTTTCGTAATCGCGTTCATCGCCAGCAGGTTCTTCTAAGCAGCTAGAGGGCTTGCGCCGCTGAAACGTGATTGAGGACCAAACAGCCCACGGGTGTCATGTGGACACGGTCTTCGATTGTCCGACAATCCAGGCTAATTGTCCGACGATTCCATCAAGACCAAAATGGTGCGTTTGCCCCATAGTAACCTGTTGTCCCCATGAAATGGGGGACACCCCCCCACCCTCATCCAAAAACTGGACCAAGTCTTCGCGTACAGCCCAAACATGTGATCGTAGGAACATGCGCAAAATGCAATCCATGGACTCTTGTCAGGACGCCAAAATGAATGGTCGAACTGTCTTTCACAGCTTGTGATGGCGAACGTTAAAGTAATACTCACCGAGGTGAGTAATACTCGAAGTCTTGAGTAATGAAAGCTCGCATTGTCACAGTAACCAGTAAGGGGCAAGCAACGATCCCGAAGGAAATGAGGGAGAGGCATGGTGTTCGCGGCAAGGTCTTGGCGGTTGATGTGGAGGAGGGAATTCTCTTGAAAGCAGTGCCAACGCCCTCCAAGGAGAAGGGCTCGTTGAAGCAAGTGCTAGGCAAGAAGAGCGCACGGGAGATCTTGGCTGAGGCTAGGTCTGAGGACCTGCGTAGGGATAGAGGATTGCTTGAGCGTAGTCTTCGACACTGAAGCCCTGCTCATCTTCTACCTCGGCGAGCCAGGCGCCGACAAGGTCCAAGAACTACTGGAGAAGACTCAGAAGGGCGAAAGCGCTGGATTTCTGAATATTGTGAATCTGGCCGAGTTCAACTACATACTCCAGCGACGCGACCCGGAACTCGCGAAAGAGAAAGAGAGAAACCTCAGAGCCTTCGGCCTCGAAATCGTGCCCGTCTTGGATAATGGGCTGTGGAGGGTTGCAGCCAATATCAAAGCTCAACATCAGCTCTCGCTTGCCGACTCTTTCGCGGCTGCCACGGCGAAAATCAAACGAGCAAGACTAGCCACAGGAAGAGATAAAGAGTACAAATCAGTCGGCGTCCCACTAGTCAGACTAAGAACTTAGGCAAGTTCTTGCTAGCGGGCCACTTGCAGCGACCTAATTCCCGCGCAAGATGAGAAACACTTCCGCCGTGCAGTTGAGGGAGTTTTCGACATCAGCATATCAGTTTTCGATTGTGGGCCAAACAGCCCACGAGTGGGATGTACGCACTAGTTTCTCGGTGCGTTTGCCGCAGAGTAACGTGTTGTCCCCGTATCTTCAACTGTGAAGGTGACTGAAACTAGACGAGTCGTCCGCGTCGGAGACAGCGCCGACTCAACAATTCACCCGCTCACACTTTTTTTCGCCAAACAACCCAAAACCCCAACCAACCCAAGAACAAAACCATCCACAAACCCAACTTCCCATTTTCTCGCACAAAACCGCAGGGTCAACTCGCGTGGGACCTATCGTGAAGCAATTTGTACCGCAACGCCTTCTACCAGCCAGTTCGAAGGAGTCATCGGACGATTGATTTCTAATAAGCCGAGCACACGACTTGCAATCACAACTTGTGATTACGGGCAGTCTTCAGGGTAGTCTGATTGTGTTCTCAGATCCATTCGCTGCGGATTTCGCGGATTTCTTTGAAATGGGGATCGTCGGAGAGCACACGCTTCGATTTGCCTTCAATGCTCGTGCCAGCAACTATTGAATCGGCTGTGGGGAGGTCCTTGTAGCGGCATCTCAGCGTGGCAGAAGTCAACGCGATTTTCGGCGTCAAGTCCACTATGTTCAAGCGTGAAGTCAAAATTGAATTAATGCGGAGTTGAGCGACGTCCATTCCAACTTTCTCGTACATGTATTTGTAGACCTCGTGGAGGACGATGGTTGGAACTAGGCCCCCCTCACGTTGGAGTTCCACCATCCTTCTGGCGGTCTTCACTCTGAGGTGGTCAGTATTCGCAAAGTAGTGTGTCAAAAAGAACCTCGTATCAACTGTGCTCGGCATGATCAGTACCTGTCGCGAGATCTGAGATCGTCCAGTTCCTTCCGCATCTGCTCCAAACTAACCTTGCCCGCATCCACACCCGCCAAATCCTCGATCGGTATGATCGGAGTGATGAGAACCCCCTCGCCACTGTCCCTGACGAGGACTCGCATACCTTCCTTGATTCCATATTTCCTTCTCTTCGAAGCGGGAATGGTCACCTGTCCCTTCCTCGTGACCAACACAGTCTCCTCCGACATGCCTGTTCAAGTACTACTTCCGCAACGAAGTTGTACTTAAACCAGTCGTACAACATGCAACTTGTACCGCAACGACTTCCCCATGCAAGTACATTTCTAGCTTGTCCGAGGGTTAGATCATTTTCTCTTGCGCAACGTTAATTGAACCGGGACCACCAAATGATCATGAGCGTTGCCGCAGCAGGAGCTTGAAGTGAAGATCTCCGCGATAGATGTGCTTCTCTCTATCAGGGAGAAGTATCGACGGATGTCACTGCAGGAGTATCTTGAGAAAACTGGTTTAGGTAAGAAGCTCGAGAAGCTCTCCCGGAAGAAGGATTCGCAGGCCCGGTAGCCGGAACCCCCCGTTCATTTTAGCCATTTTCCTAACTACTCGATGCGGATAACCTTGTCATGGAATTGGATTGTGCTTGCGTTTGGTCCTTTAGTTATGTCGTCGTGCAGTGAGAAGAATACGCCGCGGACATTGTGTGTTCTCACCCTGCCCTTGATAGAGTGAAGGAACTTGGCCACGGTATTCGGATCATTGTAGATGAGGAAGGTCGAAACCGAGTCCAAGAAAAGAATTGTCTGCTCTTCTTTGCCCTTCAGCTTATCCGACGAAAGCAGTTTGGATAGTGTGATGCTGAGCTCTGTCAAGTTCGATGGGCCGTTGGAATGTATGTTCGAAGCCTGTTTCGTTTCATCCCCTGATTGTTCGATACCGATTTCCATGATCTGCTTTCGCGGTTTCCCGTCCTTGCCCCGAAAAACTGGTTTCAGAAGAGTTGCAGGAAGGTTAGTGCATGGAACGATATGGCGCCTATCCCCAGCGCGATAGTGATGTCGCCGATCATAATTGCCACCGTGCTCTTCCAACCTAACTCTCTCCCCAACACGCTCATTGTTGCGACACATGGAAAATAGAGTGTGACAACAAGCGCGAATACGAAAAGCTGTGCAGGCGACATGAATGCCGTCAAGCTGCGCGCTGAAGCCCCGTACTGCATTACTGCAAGCGCCACCAGAAGCTGCAACGTCAACTCCTTTCGCAAAATACCGAGCAGTAGGGCTATCCCTGCAACCGCGGGGAGACCCAAAATTGCGTACATGACGGGGCCGGAGATTTCGGTGAGGAGCCTAAGAATCCCAAGTTCGTAGAGTCCTCCCAACAGGACGCTTCCCACGGTCACGATCGGAAATGCCAAGAACACGAAGGCCCTGAACCGAAACCAAGTCTTCTTCAAGATCGAACCCAATGAGGGGACGCGAAACGGAAACATCTCCATAATTAATCCGGCAGAATCGCCGGGCAAGATCAGCTTCAAGGCTTTGCCGATTACTCCGATTACGGCCAAATCTATCAGGAAGATTCCTAGCGCATATTGCCAGCCCACGAAGTAGGCGACTGCGCCAAGCACTACGGCGATTCTTGCGCTGCAGGGGGTTAAGGTAATCAACGTGGAGGCCAACAGCCGCTCTCGGCGCGTCGTGAGAACCCTCGTAGCCATAATCGCTGGCACGTTACATCCTAGTCCCATGATGAGTGGAATGATTGACCTGCCATGCAAACCCAGTCTACGCATCAAGCTGTCGGTGACGTACGCTACATTTCCCAGATAGCCAGTGTCTTCGAGAAGCGCCAACACCAAGTAGAAGGTAAGCACGAACGGGATGCCAACCGAAAGAGCGGCGAGTACTCCCCCATCCAAACCCCAGAGTAGTATCTTGGCGAGTACATCGTTTCGCAAGGTTGAGTAAACCACAAGCTGCAGAATAGGCGATACAAAGGATGCCCAAAACCAACCAAGCAGATCGCTCAGAAACCCTCCCACAAAGAACATGAAACCAAATGCCGCGAAGAACACGCCGAACATCAGTGGGATAGCTGTGGGAGGCCAGACTGCGTAGTGTCGGCCTAGGACGGCCGCCTCTTCGCGCATCCCGATGGACCTCGTAGCGGTTTGAGCAATCTGATGAGCAACACGTTGCCTCTCTCTTGCGAAAATTACATGCGTGGATTGGTTTTCCTTAAGCTCGATGGCCGTTCGGAATGTGCGAGCGAGTTCGACAATTTTTCGTCCAGCCAGAGTTCTCTGCATGATGGCTTCAATGTCTGTGTCCCCTTCGATCAACCGCGAACAAAATCCGGGAGGTAGTCGGGTTGTGGCGGACAAGTCGTCCCACTCCTGAACTGCTTGGTGTAATCCGTCGAGCAATTCGGAGTAGGCGTACGGGAAACGTGTTTTCGTTTCAGGGTCTGTGGGTGGGCGGGTCGCCACGGCCACTATTTCTTCAAGGAGGTGCTTCAGACCTGCTCCCGTAATGGCAACAGTTGGAATGACCGGTACGCCCAGAATTTGCTCAAGCTCGTGCTCATCAACTGCGATTCCCTTACGGGCCGCGCAGTCCACGAGGTTAAGCGCAATTATCACTGGCACACCTAGATCAATAATCTGCAATACTTGGTAGAGGTTTCTCTCCAGGTTCGTAGCATCAACCACAACGACGACGGCTGCGAAATTCTGGAACAGGAGGGCTTGCTTTGCGACTAGCTGATCCTCTGAAACGGGATCTAGTCCGTACGTCCCAGGCAGGTCTACGATTGCGATTCGGTGATTCTTGTGTTTTGCGACACCGATGTTGAGTTCCACTGTCTTACCCGGATAATTTGCCGTGATCGCTGAGAGACCTGTCAAGCGATTGAAAATTGCGCTCTTTCCGACATTGGGGTTCCCCGCGAGAGCGATTTGGAAATCCGCCTGAACATTCTTGCGGAGGTTTTCATGGCAGGACAAATCGCTCATGCCCGAAGGATCATGACCGTCTAACCCGGATTAGAGAAGCCACCTGCTGTCCCAATGCATACCGGGATCCTCGAACATTCACGATGATTGGTCCGTCGAAGGGTGCTTTCTCCTCCACGCGAACCGAGACTCCCGGAACGAGACCTAGCGAAGCCAAGTATCGAAGTAGATCTGCCTTCTCTCCGACAACTTTCTCCAATATTCCTTTCTGAGTGGGCTTCAGCTTGTTGAGAGGTTTCGACTTTGCCTGTTTAATCTTGCCAGCTGAGGTCGGTATAGGGTTGCCGTGTGGACAGGTCTTCGGGTTCCTGAGCAGTTTCTCAAGCGCCTCGATCACATCGTCGGTCATCGCGTGCTCAAGTCGACACGCCAACTCATGCACCTCACTCCACTTCATTCCCAAGACCTCAGTGAGCAATCGCTCAGCCAGTCGATGCCTTCGCAGAACCCTCAGTGCCACGGTTTCACCTCTGGGCGTGAGGTCAACTCCTCTGTACGCCCTGCGCTGTACGAGGCCCTGCTTCTCGAGGCTCGCGAGTGTATTGGTCACAGCACCCATCGAGACGCCTAGAGATGAGGCCATAGAACTCGTTCTTGCAGACCCGTGAGTCTCCTTCAGCCTGTAGATGGTCTGCAGGTACATCTCGACTGTCTCAGACTGATTTTCTTCTCCACGTGTCATTTTAGCAGTCGTAGTTCGAACTACGAGTACTCGTATTTCTCTAGTTTCAAAGCATAATATATAGAGTAGGCGCGAAAAACCCTCTGCAGCATCTGGCTGCATCTTAGGCCTGGCACTTTTTCCCCTTCAGAACTTGGAGTCGCACAGGTTGAATTGAACAAGAATGGCCTTCTAAGAACCTGGAGCGGCCTTCTGCCCGAGGATTACTGAGTCTTTCCCGTAGGGAATTGCTTGAAGGGAGTCGAAACCCGCGGCTTTCAGCTCCCGAGTCACTTCCTCTTCGTTGATGATTGGGGGACCAAACCTCCCAGAAAGAATCCCACCGCCGCTGGTTTTCTCAATAATCGCAACCCTACCAGAAGGCTTCAATACTCTTAGGAATTCGCTGAGTGTACCCCGCTTGTTTTCGATCTCGTGAAACACATGGTTGAGCAGTATCAAATCGATGCTCTTGTCCGTCAACTCCAAGTCAGTTCCGTCACTTTGGAGGAGTTCTACAGACACCTGCTCTCGCTTAGCATAGCGGTCAGCTCTCTCAAGCATTCTCGGCGAAACATCAACTCCAATCGCTTTACCAGCCACTTTTGCTAACGGGATAGTGATGAAGCCCGGACCGCATCCAAAGTCCACGACAACATCGTTCGAATCGATGCCAAGCTTCGAAATGAGCCTCTCCGGAGGAAGGAGTCTTCTTCTAAGCGGGTTGTTCAAAAGGAAAGCCAACTTATCCGGAAATCGATGATGATGCCCGTGGGATTGTTCGCTCAAGTTCAAACCTGCATTGACTGAATCGCCGGAGGCCTTTAGAACAAACAAGTTACAATTGAATCTCACTATTCAGAGATGATCGAATGGAATCCGCTATGTCTCGAACGCTCGTAATCTTCATCCTTGCTGCAGCGCTCACTGGGACAAACCTGCCACAACCAATGGTCACGGCTGCTGCCAACCAGAATGAGCCATTTGATGTTGCTTTTGGCATCACGGTTACTCCTTCGTCTGTGGTCGTGAAGGTAGGAGAAGAGGTCAATGTCAATGTGACGATCACCAACCCCGAGAAAACTGCGGGGCAAGTCTGCTTCAGTCTGGTAGGTTTTCCCGAATCGGGTTTCAGAACATCCTTCAATCCAGAATGCGCAAATAGCCAACAAGCGGGAATTGCGACGGTTCTGACTGTTGAGGCAACCCCAGCGGCTGCCCCGCAAAGCTTTACAGCTTTCGTCATGGCAAAGATTGGGAGTCAGATTGCACAAACGCCGCTCAATGTCACCGTCGAACCTGCAATGCCTGCTTGGATCCCTTGGCTGGGGCTTATCCTATTCTTCGCGATCTTGGGTATCGCGGTAGCTTGGAAACCAAGACTGCCCTTCAAGAAAATTACCTCACGCAAAGGGAAACGCGCAAAATGATTGACGCCCTATTCTGTCGCATAGCTACCCCTCCATTCGGATCTTGGTCGGGGCATTGTTTGGCGCGTAGTTATCTGCTACTTTGAACGTCCAAACATGAAAGTCTGCATAGTCGCTTAAACACTCAAAAGGAAATTGACGTTCAACTTCGGGTGTGCGAAGCAGTGATTCGTTTCGAGTCAGTTGTGAGGGAAGCGCGCATCCTTAGTCCGCTCAAGAACTTTGAGCCCGTCAGCCAACTCATTGAGCACAGATGGGACCCGCTTACGCGTAGAAGCGCGATAGTGATCAAAGGGCGAATGGATTATGTCAAGAAATTCATTGACTCGGATCCCGAATTTCTGAACGAGCTTGTTCAATCAACGCAAGCCGACTGCCCATTCTGCCCTAGAGCGGTGCTTAGTAAATCACCCAGGTTCACTCCAGAGATTGCTCCCGAAGGACGCATCCACGTTGGCGAAGCTGTGTGCTTTCCGAGCTTGTTCGCACATAACGACTACAATGCGATTGTGGTTCCATCGCCTTCGCACTCTCTAGGCTTGAATGAATTCACTCCTCGTATTCTCGCAGACGGGTTAAGGGCTTGCCTGGTGTTCTTGGAGAGGGTGCGAGCAGCCTCCCCCGAATCGATGTATCCTGCTATCATCTTGAATTTCCTTCCTCCCGCTGGATCCACGATATCGCACATGCACATGCAGGCTCTAGCAAGTGACCTGCCCCTTCAATCAATAGCAGAGCTTCTAGAGGTTAGCAAAGCATACCGTGACAGAGTTGGGTCTTCGTTCTGGAAGGATCTACTGGAAACTGAGCAGCGGCTCGGAAGCAGATACCTCAGAAGGATAGGGAACATTCATTGGCTCACTCCATATGCCCCGTATGGATTGAATGAAGTTCAAGCGATCGTTCCGAACAAATGCAATCTTCAGCAATTGACAACGGACGACGTTGAAGCTCTGATGAAGGGGGTTCTCAAGGTTCTGCAGTTTTACTACGATGCCGGGGTTCGAAGCTTTAACGGGGCGCTCTACTCTGGGCCGCTGGGCGAAGCGAATGATTATTTCGATCTCAACTTTCGAATAGTTTCACGTTATGGTTACAAGGCAAGGTTCGTGAGTGATGTCTGGGCTCTCCAGTATTTGCTTGGGGAACGTGAGATCTACGAAGCTCCTGAAGAGACATGCCTCAAGCTGAGAAAATACTTCGAATAGGGCGAGCGTTGGCTAGTCGGCTTTTCATGGGACTAGGCTTGGTATTCCTCGGTAGCCATCTCGGGTCTGCTGGTTTCAGATAGGAGCCGTAACTTGCTCCTCTTCTTCTTTTGAGGCAATTCATACACTCCTAGGCTTGGCATGGCAAATTTTGGTTTCTTGTGCTACTTAACGGTGCTTGGAGCAAGGATAGAATTCGGCGGTTTTCCACAAATTGGAACTCGCTTTTCATATGGAACAGATATGGGCGTCTATCTTACTCCTTTCTTAAGGCGACGATGGGATCCAAGCTGGCGGCCCTCCATGCTGGATACAAACCAGCTCCGATGCTTAGCAGTATTGAAAGCCCGAATACTGTCAATACATCAGATGGGAGAATTACCGGTATGATACTTGATTGCGGGCCGAAAGCGAAGAGCTGCGCCAGAACTTGAGCGCCGCCTATTCCACCCAGTATTCCCAGAATCCCGCCTAGGACTCCTATGAGAGCAGACTCGGAGAGGAAAATCAGCATTATTACCTCGTTCCTGAAGCCCAGCGCCTTCAGCAGGCCAATTTCGCGAGTCCGTTCCATCACGGAAGTGTACAGGGTGGTGACTATTCCAATCGCTCCCACGAGCAGTGAGATGGCGCCGACGCTAGATATGAATCCCGTGAAGCCGCCAAGGAGTTGTTGAATTGTGGCCGCGAGGCTTTTCGGTGAAATGACTCCGATGTTGTTTGCGTAGATTTTCTTGATTCTAGCTTCTACTTGGTCGTTCAAGTTCGGATCCTTGGTAATGACGTAGATGCCCGAGTAATGTCCTCCTTTGTTGAAGAGAGCGTTCGCGGCCGATGTTGTAATGAACGCTGACGAGTCGACCCCCGTTGATCCCACCGCGTTCAGGATGCCCTTGACCTGGAACACCCGCGTTTTTGTCTGTGCCTTCTGTCCTTGAGCGGTGTCCTCAACATATGAGAACTGAAGGCTAACCGTTTCCCCTACCACCGCGAAGGGTGTTGTCCGGCCGGACGGGTGTGCCACCTCGCTGCCGAGGACAATTCCTATTGAGTCCGCCGTCTGCAACAGCGAACCAGCCTCGAGTGACAGGGTTGGGTAGATTGCTCGAAGGTTTCTTTGATCTATTCCGTCAATCGAAACATCCCGCGATGTTCCGTGTGACACTATCTTCACTCCGCCGCTATAGATGGGCACGACAGTGTCCACACCTGATATTCCCTTCAGGGTCTTCACGGTCTGTTCATTCAAGATCACACTGGAACCAGATCCGTCGGATGGTCCCTGTCCCATAAGGATCGGAGCTGGCGTCACAATGAGCAAGTTTGCTCCCAGCACGCTGAGCTGTTCGTTCACGAAATTTTGCATGCCCGCGTTCAATCCATAAATCGACGTGATTAGTGTAGCCCCGATAATTACCATGAGTATCGTCAGTCCCGAGCGAAGCTTTCGCTCAGAAAGCGCACCGAAGGAAAGCCCGACTATGTCGCGCCACATGATGTTCGCCGTTCTGATGACGATAGTTGCAAGAGGTGAAAGCCATGGGTCGCCGCATTAAGGATTTATTCATAATTCAACAGGCTGCGGGTCACTGTCACTTAATAGAATCCGGCTTCTCACAAAGGGAAGTTTCGTTCGAGACGGGAGAGGAGGCGCGCTTTGCGAAGACACTGCAAGACCACTCTGGCTTTGTGGCTTCTCGCTTTGACCGCGCTATTCATGCTCTCCCAACAACCAGCCGTCTCAGCGCACTTCACTTTAGGAAAGCTGACGGGAACATCAAGGTTCCATGAGCAAGATTTCGATCCCCACGTACCCGGCCCAACCGCATACCTCTGGCCAGGAGCAGGCTATGCAGCGATTACTGGAAATCCAACCGGGTTACCACCAGGCTATCAAACCCCATGGCCGAATGATAATCCGCCTTCAGCGCCATCCAGCTGGTATCAACTGGAGGGCAACGCGTACGCGCCCTTCGGATCTATTCTAGCATCAACAGCAGACCATGCTAACGTTGGCGATTTGATTTTAGGAGTTAACTTCACGGGACCAGCACAGCTCGTACCACCCGGCTCAGACATTTTCTATTCTGGAATCTACATTTACATTCCACCAGATTTCAAGCAGATTCTTCCGTCCCAGATTGTAACATCAATCACTAACGATTACGCGCAAATTGGAGTATCCATTGCTCCTTCTACGGATCCGTTTGCACCAGGCTGGACACGAGTCAGCATCAGTTCTTCATCGATAGGGTTCATCATGACATTTCGAGCCAGTCATGCGTACAACGAGTGGTACTACGTCAGGTTGAATGGAATAGTTGCTCCTGAAATTGCGGGCAAGTACTTCTTCAAAATCCTCCTGCGAATGACCGGAAACCTAGCGTACTCATACCCTGCATCATCAAACCCGCCCGCAGTTGACAATCTCTACATGCCCGCCCAGAATTGGCCGGTTCTGCTCGTGAAGGGAGAGGTTGACCCAGCCGTACTCTATGGAACGATTCATTATGGAACATGGAACCAGACACTCTACGGCCAACCTGTCCCAACTTCAGGAATGGTTCGGGCCGTCGGGCAAGCGATGAATCCGTACAATCGTGCGCCTAGTGGGAGACCTGTCGAGGCTAGAGGATTCTTCAATGAGAGTGCGCGTGGTCACTATGAGGTCGAAGGCATAGCACCCGGCATCTACGACATCTACGCAAGCGCGGCGGGATTCCCCGAACAGCGGATCGCTACAGACGTAATGATTCTAAGAGGGCAATCGATGAAGTTCGATGGGTACCTGAATCCTGGCCCTGTGATCAGTGGTCAAGTTTTTTCGAGGTCTCAAGAAGGAGAGGCTGCTTGGTCAGGCTTGAAACCAATCCGGCTCGAGATCTACGCCACAAACGACTACACTGCTGGCAACTTAGTTAGCTACAGCCCATCGAACATGACCGGTGCAAGATGGGGGCTATTCAACGCGGGGAACGTTAGTGGTGTGTCATACAGTTGGAATCCGGGTCTGGACCCACTCCCAACAAGAGTAGGGTTGGATTGGGAAAGTAGTCCAAGCTACTATTCGGACGCAACAATGTTTCCTACCTCGGGCCCGACGTGCGGTGGCTCGCCGGATCCATGTAGCATCCCAGACGGAGTCGGTCCAGCGCAGTTTTGGTGGGTCGATCCATCTGGAGCCCTGACGAATGGAGGAGGAACGAGCAGTTTCCTCTTTCGCTTCGGTGCGAAAGGTGTCTTTGGGACGCCTTCTAACATGAGTGGATACGTTCCACAAGCGTTGGCCACATGGATCAATGGACTCGTGCCAGGAAGATATTTCGTCCGGGCCTTCGTGAACGGATACATTCAAACAACGCCCGACGGCCAGAGTTTCCGAGAATACGTTTTCGAAGTCTCAGAGAACGAATGGGCGGGGGATATCTTTGTCCCACTCAATCTATACGTAACGAACGTGATCAATGTGACCGTTCACTTACACGATATTCCCGGGACGCTTGTTCCGAGTCCGACGACGATACCGAACAGTCTTCTGGTTGAGTTATACGACGATGAATACAACCTAGTTGCAATGAATTTTTCAGTTGTGCCCATCGGCGCATCTTCAGCGTCCGTGCTATTGACGGGGCTTGGTCTGCATGGCTCTAACCCTGACAGACGATTCTCGCTCTACGCCTACCGCGGATTTGGCTTCCAAGATTATGGAATTCCGCCCGGAGTCTATCACGTCAAAGCTTACGTGGAGGGATATCTCCAGAAAGACGACCAGGATGTCAGCGTCTTGATGGGCTTCAGTTTAGAGAGCATCAGCTTCAGCCTATACCGCGGTGCAGCCTTCGAACTGACGGTTTACTCCTTGGACTGGGAACACCCGCCGATTCAAAGGAACTGGAAGTGGCCCGGAGAAAGATTATCCATCCAAGTCTACAATTCAACGGGTATCTTGATCGATACACAGCCATTTCTAATTCATTTCGTGCAACCGAACGGAAGAGCATCTGTCGGCCCAATAACATTCGACGGAAATCATGCGATAGTTGCCCAGCCAGGCGCGGAGTTCTTGGCATTATTGGGGACGAAGCCAACCGCTTACTCCAACGGCAGTTACACCTTCAAGGTCCTCACGTACGGTTACGTCCAGCCAAGGTTGACCGAGGCTTATGGGGTTGAAGGAAACACCACAACAGATGTTCGAATCAATCTGCTGATTGGTGTCAACGTCACATTGAACGTTAAGTTCCGGAGTGAAGGCATCTTCTCCGCCGTCCCATTCAACATGTCAATGAGAATCCGCATGTTCAACGATGTTGGCGATCTTGTCGCTGCCTGGTTGACTGGGTCGGCTGATGACGTCCTCTTTGGCGGGCAGAGCGAAGCAGGTCTCAGTCAAGACCCTGGGAACTTGGCATTCGTTCAAAGTATCGACCCGGTCCATCGGGACCCAGTCTTAGTCTGGTATGTTCCAGGCGGGACGACCGATCTCAAAGTGACATTAGCGGGAATCCCGACGTACTTCGACCCGCTCTTTAGAAACGCAACCACGCAAGGGATCAAAGGCGCACCTCTATACGATGGCACTTGGACTGTGGAAGTGGATACGGTCAACTGGTATCATACCAGCAGTTTCTATCCACCCGTCCCCGGCCTACTTCAGGGGGAATCGTACCACATCATTCAAAGTGAGTCATACCCGTACGGGTGGACAGGCGAAATCCTGTCCCAGAATCATCTTGGACCGTTCTCGCAACAGGCGCGTTGGATAATACCGAATGCGAAAATCGATTCCGAGACTTCCAACATACACTCTCTCGATCTGAACGGTTACGTTCAAGGACAGGTCTTGACGCTCACTTGGAGCGACGAGGCCAGGTCCGCCTCTTGGGTTAGGATCGCGGCGACGAATGATCGCTTCTCGTTTGTCACCTACAGCCTTGACGGGTTCTTCGACATGTACCTAATACCTGGCTCGTACTCGCTAAGCGTAGCTGAATGGACATCGCGCTCAGAAGGTCACAAAACTCTCGAGTCAATCCAAATCTCCGTTCCTACAGGAGGAGATGTTCGCTCTCTCATCTTCATCCTAAACGAAAGTGGGATTCCACTCCCCGAGCCGCCAGGCGTACCTCTCCTTGGGCTTATTGTTATCATGGCGCTGATGGCGATTCGCGTGAAGAGAACGGCCACAGCAAGTACTAATTCACGTTCCAGGTCAGATGGATAATGGAAATCTCAAGAGTGGTCACCCATTGGGGAGCAAAGAGGTAGCAGTTGAGACAGTGGACCTTGAGAAGGTCTACGGTATTGGGACGCTTGAGTTTCTGGCACTTCGCGGTCTCACAATGAAGGTCGAGAAGGGGGAGCTGGTCTCAATTGTGGGACCGTCAGGAAGCGGCAAATCCACATTACTGAACATGATCGGGATGCTCGATCAACCAACCGCCGGCAAGGTTTTCGTAGACGGCTATGACATTTCGACACTCAACCAGCGTCAACGCGCCGACTTCAGAAACCGCTACATCGGATTCATCTTCCAATCCCACAACCTGATCGCGCGCACTACCACTCTGAAAAACGTGGAGCTGCCCGCGTTAGTGAGCGGGATGCCGGGCGATGAACGGGCAGAGAAAGCCATAGACCTTCTCAAACGAGTGGGATTGGGCGACAAGATCAACAGAAAGCCAACGGAACTTAGCGGCGGCGAGCAACAACGTGTCGCAACTGCGCGAGCGCTAATCAATAATCCAGCAATCGTGCTAGGCGACGAACCCACAGGAAACCTTGACTCGAAGACAGGGTCCGAAATAGTTCAGCTGATGCGAGATCTGAACGAGGAGATGAACATCACATTCATCCTGGTCACGCATAATCCGGAAGTTGCGAATGCGACCCGAAGAATCATTCACCTACGAGATGGCAAAATTGAGCAAGACGAATTACTACCATAATTTAAGAGAGCTGAACGCTTCTGCAGGGAACCGAAGAGGAAGCGTGCCCGTGAATAGCCCGAGGAAACTCATCGTTGCATCCTTCCTGCTGATCACTCTGCTCTCTGTCGCTTCACTATGTCTTCAACCCGTTCAGGCGGATCCAGTTTCAGAACTATCCGTCCAAGTCACTGCAAACGTCCTGCGTGCTGGCTCGAACAACACAATCACCATGCGTGTCACGGGAATCGGGAAGTTGCTTGCGAACCTAGACGTCTCACTAACACTTCCTTCCCCTCTCGTATTGTTCGGAGATAACCATTGGCGTCGTAGCAGCTTCGGACCAGGAGAGACCATAGATGCGACGCTCATGATTTTCGCGCCAGCCTCTGCAGCCGGGAACAGTTACCAAGCAACGGTGAACGGGCTCTACAAGGAGGCTGGAGAGACCACCTATAGTCAGGAATCACACACGGTTGGACTGCTTGTTAGAGGTTGGACTGATCTCGTCATCTATGATCTTTTGGTGACTCCCTCTCCCGCGGGTCCCGGCCTATCAGTAGAGATTTCTGGTAGCTTGCTGAACCGTGGGATCACTTCTGCAATGTTCACCAATCTAACCATCAAGCCCCAGCCGCCGCTAATCGTGAGCTCTCAAAGCGTTTCGTACATGGGGCAGGTTGATGCAAACGCGCCAGCGCCATTCAGCCTCACCGCCTATATTGAACCAGGCACAGCTGATGGGCGGTATGCAGTGACGCTTGTTGTGTACTATCAGGACGATCTTCACATGAACCAACAGGTCGAGACATCATTCTTCATTGATGTTTCACATGCCGCAACTCAAACGCAGACGACAACGAGGGCCACAGGGGTGGTATCCTCAGTTCTTGAATACGCTCAATACCTGATTCTGCTCGTCATCGTGGTTGTTGTGGTTTTGTTAGTTCGGCGGTTCAGGAAGAGGAGTAGTAAGAACGCATTGCAGACACGCCGAACATCAATGCCCCCTACTTGAGTCGAGAAACGTTATTCCGAGAGATAGGTGAAATTACAAATGTCTTATCGCTGACTCAGCGAAATCTTGCCCGATTTCGGTGACTCATGACACGCGATAGAGTGATGCGAAGCCTATGAAGAAATCCCCAATTCCACCCATCATTAAGCGCAATACGATTCGTCTAGTCGTAAGTCAAGCGATCTACTCGTGCGTGAATCAAGCAGCATTCGTCCTCGCAACTCTCGTCGTATTCACGTTGACTCAGTCCGCGGCCTTGGGAGGTTTGGCGACAGGCGCGATTTGGGGAGGGCGCGTTCTGGTGGTTTACCAGACAGGGAAGCTGATGGACCGAATGGGACGGCGATCAGTGCTGCTGATAGGGATCGCCACAGGATGCATCGCACTTACCATAATGGGCTGGGCGGTGGTCATGACTCGCCTCGAGTTATTCTGGTTGGGACTGCTAGTTTTCGGTTTCGGGTCTGGAATAATTCAGCAAAGCAGGATTGCTGTGATGGACATGTACCCAGTCGAACGTCGAGGAGAGGGCATGGGTTACTTGATGACCGCAAACATCGTCGGGTCTTTTCTTTCGCCCGTGTTCACGGAAGCGATGATTCCGGTCGCTGACTTCTTGGCTGTTGATGTTTATGCTGTGATCTTGCTGGTTGGGACTATGCTGCTCGGCTCAGCCTCGATTTTCATCTTGCGTTTGAAACCGGATACTAAGGAGATAGCAATGAACCTGAGCTCTTACTATCCGGATTCAGTTGCGAATGCTTCTGCTGAAAATGTCGGCACAGAGAACGTTTCGCCGCTGCGATCGATTTTGTTCTTCCCGCTTCTTGCGGCGTTTATTGCGTCGGCGTTGGCTTGGGGTGACATGAGCATGATGATGTCGCTTGTCTCCGTCATATTACACCAGCATCATGTCGCGCTCACCCTCATCAATTTCTCGATAACGCTACACGTCTTCGGCATGTACGGCCTATCATTTCCTTTGGGTTGGCTTTGCGACAAGTTGGGAAGGAAAGTCGTCACCATGCTTGGAGGAGTGATCTTGGGGGCCGGAGCGCTCTTGACTCCAATAACCTCTGTTTATTGGATCATTGCACTCGCAATCTTTCTAGTTGGCTTGGGTTGGAGTGCAGCGAACGTTGCCACAACCGCTCTCATCACTGACGTAACCCTAGCCGAAAGACGCGGGCGCATTCTCGGAGCGAATGATATGATAATCGGGTTATCCTCGCTCTCCCTGCCCGCTTTCGGCGGACTCGTGATCTCCGGCCTGGGGCTCGTTGCCTTCGGCCTCTCGGGACTGATTATTGCCGTACCAATTTTGCTGGTGATGTTGCCGCTTCGAGAAGTGCGGCCGGGGAAATATTCTACAGCGGACTAGCTAAATCGCCAGTTCTTGAATGCTTCAACCAATGATTCAATAGTCCGCGTGACGAGTTCGCGGGGTTCATCAGGCGAGAAAGTGGGGCTACTTGTCAGGGAATTCTGAGAAAATACTGGGCATACACCATGTCACTGCGATCGCAGGTGACCCGCAGAAGAACATAGACTTCTACAGTGGCCTGCTAGGGTTGCGGCTGATCAAGCTGACGGTGAACTTTGATGATCCCGCCACATACCACCTATACTACGGCGACGAACTCGGCCACCCAGGAACAATCCTAACCTTCTTCCCATGGCCCGGAGCACCAAAAGGACGACTGGGCACGGGACAGTTGACAGTCACCTCATTCACAATCCCAGAAGGATCCGTAGATTTCTGGATGAACCGACTGAGGAATCATAGCGTGGAATATCAGGGCCCGATCAAACGTTTCAATGAGCAGGTACTCTCCTTCTCGGATCCAGATGGACTGAGCCTGGAACTCGTTGCCACCGCAGATTCGGAGGAAAGCAAAGTGTGGAGGACCGGACCGGTTGACCCTGCAAATGCGATTAGAGGTTTCTTCGGTGTCACGCTCTCAGAACAAGGCTACGATCCAACAACATCACTCTTGACGGAGACTCTAGGTTTTCGCTCCGTCGGGCAGGAAGGCAACCGCACTCGCTTCGAAAGTGGAACAGGAGGGCCAGGATCCATCGCCGATGTCATCAGTGACCCCCATGCTCCTCGTGGAGTGGTCAGCGTAGGAACGGTTCACCATGTGGCTTGGCGGACACCTAACGATGAAGAGCAGAAATCTTGGCGCAAGAAAATCGAAGACTCAGGACTGAATGTGACTCCCGTAATCGATCGCAAGTATTTCCATTCGATATACTTCCGAGAGTCGGGAGGCGTGCTCTTTGAGATCGCCACTGATCCGCCCGGTTTCACAGTCGACGAACCAGCCGACCAACTAGGAACCCGACTCAATCTCCCTCCTTGGCTAGAGCCGCTCAGAGGCGAGATAGAGCAAGCCCTCCCACCAGTCACGCTGCCAAGCATTGCAAAGATACGATAGCCGAGTCCAGCTCAGCGGTTAGATTTAATCGTTCAAGATAATCAACCGGAGGATTATTGTTCGCATCTGTCGGGTTCACTCGAGAAGGCAAGTTGGTAAGCAAGAAATCTATGGGAACGAGGATCGTAGGGACCATTCTTGTGGGGGTCTTCTGGTTCGCTTTCATAGTTCTCTATCTAGCGTTCTTCGCGTCAGGCTTCGATTTCTGGCAGAAGCTAGCAATCTTCCTAGCAACGGGAGCAGTCGCGAGCGGACTAATCGCAGTGTTCTGGGTAAAGTGGGCTCTAGATTAGCCCCATTCTAGTTCGCCGTCCCAGCTCGCGGTTCAGTTGGGTCTATGAGCTTCCTGTCCTACGCTCGAGAGTTCTGACTCTCTGTTCGAGTTCCTTGACGCGCTTTGACAAACCGTGAATGGCTTTGTGGTGTCCGTGGCTGTGATCCACTAATTCTGCGAACAGTTTCTTGAGTTCTCTTGCAGTCTTTTCTTCTACCAACTACTACTCACTCCGACCTCTGACTTGAACGGCGACTACTATTTCTTCCTCTCGACGGAGATCGTGCAGCGACTCACAAGTGCCGTGATCGCTCCAAGTGCAGCAAGCCAAGGTGCGAGCACAACGCCGATCACGCCTGCTGTCGCTGGGAGCTCCAGGAGTAGTTTTCCATGCTCGTCTCTCACAATTATCTTTGTCACGTTTCCTTCATGCAGCAGATCCTTGACCGTCTTCACGAGATCATCAGAGTTGACCGAGAATTCCTCTGTAGAGGTTTCACCCTGACCGGCACCGCACTTGTAGCAGTACTTTGCGGCTTGAGGTAGTTCAGTTCCACACTTGTGGCAATATCCCATTGCTCATTCCTTGCGAGCGAAGATGCCCAGCGTGAGAATAAACCCTTTGAAACAATACAAAAGTATCGGAATAAGCCAGTGGTTCACCCACGCAACATCAGCAACCGTGGTATGCCGGTTTCGCTTATCGACGACGGAAGGATCACAAAAGGTTGGGTCGGTCTCGAAATCGCTGGCGCTTGTAAACTGCGCCTTGAAGTGATAGAGATCACGTATGGAAATATTGCTCAGTTTCACATACTTGGATTTGTACTCCGATCGGTTGAACTCCCATACTCAATGACATTAGCCATTCAGATAATGGGATCAGTCCAGGTCTTCCCTGTTCTTTTCGTGAGAGTTTAGTTTTCTGTCGGTTAATCTGTACTAACCAATTACGGAATTCGTTGGCTTTCGAGTCCGGATCTTGTATGTTCATCTCAACTTGTTTCCACAGTTCGAGCAGAAGTCAGCAGTAGGCAGGTTGTTCGCTCCGCATTTTCCACAGATGCTTTCTCCGGTAGAGCCGCCCGGTGCGCGTGGCATTACGATGCCTTTACCATACCTACCCTGACTAGGGGGCGTCCCATCACCGCGCCTTCTCATAACCAGAGCGACCAGGAAGACCACCAAGAGGGCTAGGAGTCCGATGACGATAAGGCTGTTCTGTTGAAGTAGATCGAGCAAACCTGTCGCAGGTTCTCCTGTCTGAGTGGTTGTCGTCTGCGTCTGCCCAGGATTAATGTTCAGTACCACGTTAGCGACTCTCGTGATTCCACCCCCCGATCCGGTGATGGCCAGAGTGAATGTTCCAGTCGGCGAATTGCTTGGGATGCTCAGGGTGAGTGTGGTCGAGAATGTTGGTGTCGACGATGGAATTGTGAAAACTGGGTTGACGCCCGGCGGAAGTCCACTCACGCTCAGAGAGACTTGAGAATTGAAACCGTTCAGGCCGACGACGTTAATGGAGTATGAAGTCGTCTGACCCTGGGCTGAGGATTGAGAGGGAGGGCTCACGTCTATCCTGAAATCGGGCGCTTGGCCGACAATCAGGGTGACCGTTGTTGAACGCGTTACTGCTCCGGCCGTCCCTTGGATTGTCATTACGTACTGACCGGGCGCAAGTGACGAGGCTGTTGAGAGCGTGAGGATCGAGCTGAAAGTTGGGGTCCCAGATGTCGGGTTTAGTGAAGGTGAAACTCCGCTAGGGGCACCGCTCACGGTCAAAACGACGTTCTGAGCGGAGCCCGCGACCAAGTTGACCTGTATTCCGTACGTGGTGCTCCCTCCGGGGGCGATTGTTTGTTGTGGTGGTGAGGCAGACACTGAGAAGTCGAAAGGCTGTTCAGCGGGTTGAACGTTGAGCGCGGCGCTGGTCTGGTGTACCTTTCCTCCCGCCGACCCTGTCAGAACAACGGTGTAGCTGCCTGGAGGTGTTGACTGGGAAGTCAGGACATTTAGTGCAGGCGGGTATTGGACTAGTTGGACGTTCATTCCGGGACCTGGTATCGGGGCATCAACGGTGATACTTGTGCCACTATACGAGGGATCACTGTAGCTGATCAGGATTTGATAGTGCGCGGTCTCACCCTGCTTCACTGTCACACTTGGCGGTGATAATTGGATGCCGAAATCGAAGGGTTCTCCGATAATTATTTTCACGTTCGCAACCTTGTCGTCCGGGCCGAAAGGCGTGCCTTCCGGATGAGCCACCACCGTGAGAACGTTATATATCCCGGATGGTTTTGACGGATCTACTTGAACAATCATCGTCGAGCTGTATGGAGCCGGGATGTTGTTCGTGGTGAAAGCAACTGTGATTCCGATTACTGGTACGGCTAACAGAAGTTGAACTTTCGGGTTGCCAGGAATAGCGCCAGTGATCGACACCGAAAACGAATCTGATCCTCCTGGCGGTATTGTTTTTGACCCAGGGCTCACGATCAGGTCCCATGCGTACACCGTGGTGATGCCGTTTGTCAACACAAGGAGGGACAACAGGCCCACCAAAGTGACTATGTTCGCGATGCGCCTCAAAGCAATTCACGCCATGACTATCGCTGGAGGCTATTATGATTAACCAAGCTCGATGAAACCACGGCCATACCGTGGACCGCGGCCATTTCACTCTCCGTGCTTTCCTTTCTCCATTCCAAGTTGAAATGAGTCATCAGGATTCCAAAACGTTGTTGGTAGCCCGGGGGGAAAACAACGAAGTATTGTTGTTAGCTAATTCGCCTCGTACACCCTTACGAGTTCACCCTTACATTCAATATCACTGATGCGGTTGTAGGGAACTGCGAAGAGGCGAAGCTCATGAAACTCGTTCACTACACAAAAGACGGAGCAACTAGGGTAGGAATAGTTGACAAAACACGGATCGTGGATCTCGTCGAGTTCACAAAGGAACCAGACATGTCAGCTTTTCATGGAATTACACGCCTCGATGAGATCCTCTCGCAAGGTCTTTTGGAGTCGCTTCAGAGGGCCGCGCCAAGAATCGCGACCACGAGAGGAGGCGTGCTAATCGATTCAGCCACGTTCAAGAGTCCAATCCTGAATCCTGAAAAGATCCTGCTGGTCGCAAGGAATTATCTTTCTCATAACAAGGAGCAAGACGCTAAACCAGCTGTTGAACCGTACTTCTTCACGAAGTTCAGAAACGCATTGATTGGACCCGATGAGCCGATCCTGATTCCGAGGATTTCAACAAAGGCAGATTGGGAGGCCGAGCTCGCCGTCATCATAGGAAAACCTGGGAGAAACATCGCGAGAAAGAACGCGATGGATCATGTTGCGGGCTACGCCGTTGCAAATGATGTCAGCTTTAGGGACCTGCAGTTCTCAACTCGCTCACATAAAGCACCTGTTACGCTCGGGAATAACTGGGTGAAAGGTAAGGGCCTCGACTCATCCTTCCCACTCGGACCGTGGCTCGTGACGAAGGACGAGATTTCGAACCCTCATGACCTAGAGATCTCGCTCCGCGTGAACGGTGAGATCAAGCAGCACTCTAAGACGAGTGACATGATCTTCACAATTGATCACTTGATTGAATACGTGTCTGCAGGCATGACGTTGAAACCTGGTGATATTATTTCGACTGGGACACCTGAAGGTGTGGCAGCGTTCACCGGTGCACCGTTCCTCAAAGGCGGAGATATTGTCGAAACCACAATCAATGGGATTGGGACGCTGCGAAACCCGGTAAGGGCAGAATGAGCCGAACCTGGGGTAACTGAGCCGACTTGCATCTGTGCCCTCGTGTTTCATTTGGGGGTGCGTGGGTGTTGCGTCTGTGTTTGTGGGTTGCAGCGTGCGGTTTCTGTGAAGGCCGATGTCGGGGTGCGGCGGGATGCGTTGTCGTGGTTGAAGGGGTACGAGGCGGAAACGACTAGTCTGACCGCCGAAAGTTGTCAGATTGGGAAAGCACAAATTGAGCCGCATCGACTAATATGGGGTCGAGCGGCGAAAAGGACCCTTGTTCAGTTCTCTAGTCCTACCGATTCTTAGTGAAATCGTCAAGGGAGGCATTACGTACGGGAGTAGCCTACTCGTCGAATTCGAACCGGATTCTATGTGGTTTGAAGCATCACTGACTATGGTCGCTCAAGGCATAAGGGGCGGCATAAGGTGCGATTACCACACATTCCAGCATGAGCCAGGTGACGTTAGGGCTGCGCTGTCGAGGCTAGGATTAGCCGTCAAAGAATTGGAAGACGCGGACAGCCTCAGGATTCTCAACAGCTATACCATTCAAACAGGTCTAGTTCTACCGGACTCATCAACGAGCGGCCGTGTCCCTCGACATTACTCGCAGTCACTGAAGCTACAGGATTGGAGTATTGCTGACGTTCAGAGAATCAAATCCGATGTACCACAGGAGGACAAAAGAAGACTTCACATCGATGACAATACTGGTATTCTGCTGCAATACAACGACGAGAAGGTCTTCATAGACAATTGGAGGACCAGATCCCGTCCACACACGAAAGTGCAGGAAATCGTACTTTTCAACTCTCTGGTAAAGGGAGTAGCCTCTGACAATTTCACAAAGCAATTCGAAGCGCTAAGCGACGGAATCATCGACTTCAAAAGCGAGGAAAGTGCCGGGCAGATTGAACACCAATTCAGAGTAAGGACTATGCGAGGTAGGCCACATGATTCGCGATGGCACAGGCTTCGTTTAATGGATAACGGTGAAGTCATATCGACCGACTTGTGACCCAGCCTGCTCATATTTCTACAGGAGGAGGCGTCGTTGGGGGATTCTTCCCCTAAGTACAAGGATAGACAGAAGACAGTTTTCGTGTGTGTGGGTCTAATGGTGCGGTGGATCGAGTTTGAACTCCCTCGCTCACGACGCTCAGGCGTGCATGCGTCGGGTGGATTGACATTTGAAGAAGCTATTTCACTTTGTGAGGCGTTTGCATCGTTACCGCTAGCAGGAATGGACATTACGCTTTATGACCCAAATTTGGACCCAGACAGAATTCATGCGAAGAGGATCATCCAACTACTCAGGACGATCATAGGGTAGAGGCGCATCATCAAATCCTATAACATCGGCAAATCAATGCAACGCTGCTCCGGGCGTGTCTCACAGGTTCAAGGCGCTTCTGTGCCTAGAGTTCCACTGACCTTGGAGAGTACTTGCTGAATACTTTCGCTCTTACTAAGAGAAATCGTACTGAATCGTTTGTTCAAAATTCCTCTGGGTTCTTTTTGACATGGGTATATCATTCCGCAAGCACTCTCTCGCAGGATGCCACCTTTAGCAATGCTCAGGATCTATGACGGAGATCATGTAGAGTTACGTGATCTTAGTGAGGGTCCGTCTCATTTTGAATACTTTCAGTTGAGTCTCCAGAATATCCAGGCCAGCAGGCTATGACCTTGCTTGGTGAATGATTTGGAAAGATTCGATGCGGTTAGGGTCTGCAGGCACTTGCGAAGGGTCCGTTACCTGTTCAGGGATGAAAGCAACGAGTTTCTCAGGTGTGAGGGGTGCGGGCAGATTATGCGCCTGCCCCTCCAACCTGGAACCTCCCCTTGAGCGCTGAAGGCAAGCTGTATTAGAGAATCAGCTGGAGTTCTTATTTGGGCCCTGCTTATTGATTGAGATCGAATTGGGCGATCTGAAGAAAGTTGGTAAAGAGATCGCAGAATCCCTGAGCGAAAGGATGAAGACACAAGTCACCTTGAAGGGCAGAGTTATCCTCGTGCCGGACACGGATGGTGGGAGAAGATTCAGCGTGAAGGATGTCAAGATGCAACTCAAGCACGTGCTCCATCACTTGGCTTTCTCACACGAATATAGGGTGCTCACGGAGCAGCATAAGGTCAAGATCGTCAGGGTCGAGGAAAAAGTGAGACCCATGGAGCGCGAGGGAACACCTCCACCAGCGTCCCAGTCGCTACCATACTTCTTCCCGTAACCGCCGCACTCCGTCCAGATTTTTGGATGGCTAAGGGGGGGTGTATGTAGTTTTCTACACACAACATGTTACTCTGAGGTAAATGCACCAAGAGACTGTTGTCTAGCCTATTTCACACAGACATAGGACTGGACTTCTCTGCAACCTTTTCAAGCGTGATCCTTTTCGCGCCTTTCGCCATCATTTCTTTGAGTGCGCGTTCAGAGTCGCCAGGGTTGACTTCCACACCTCTGGAAGCGTCGTCAAGATGATAGACTCCGAAACCATGCTTTAGTCCATCAAGCACAGTTTCCTTGACGCAGTAATCCGTCGCCAGCCCGCCGACGAGAAGTCGCTTGATTCCACGTCGCTGCAATTTCGCAGCGAGATCCGTGCCTTGGAAGAATGAATAGGCTTCGTCTTTCTTGTCGGCTTTCGAAACAATCTCGCCCTCCAGCGGAATGGATAGGTTGGGATGGAATTTTGCGCCGTCAGAGTTTTGGATGCAGTGTGGGGGCCATGGTCCGCCTTGGGCTTTGAAGGAGCTGTGGTCTGGCGGGTGCCAATCTCTAGTGAAAATTATTGGAGCACCGGCCTTTCTGAATTTCTCTATGTACTTGTTGAGGACTGGGACGACCTTGTCGCCTTCGCGTACAGCTAACGCTCCGCCGGGACAGAAATCCTTCTGAACGTCAACAACTACGAGCGCTGTGTGCTTGTCGATTTCAACTGGCAAGTCTGATTCCTATTAGGCCTGCGCCGTAAGGCCTGAGTTAAGGGTTCCCTCTGAGGCTATGGACGCAACCGCATGCTCTCTATCTTCTTGAAGACCGCGGGTATGATCAGAACAATCGTCAGACCACGAAGCATGGAGTCAAGGAAAACCGGCAACAAACTTGTCCCTTGAATCGTGTCCGAGAGTACGCCGAACACGATCCCTCCCACAACTCCAGCTATGATGATGCGAATCAACCTCTGTTTGTTTGTGACGTTCATGCTGAAGGAAACGTATCGGTCTTCGAAGATCGCTCCAATCGAAAAGCCCAGAAGGTACCCAGCCACGCGCCCCCCGTCGCCCACGACGCCGAAAATCAAAACGGCGACCACCAGAGGGAGCACCGTCGATGCGGAGAATAGGAGATGTGGCACTAATCGAATTTTCCCATCTTGTCGGGGAATATGCCTCAAGATCAGAAAGACCACGCCAACAAAAGCGAGACCAACCACGACGCCTCCGATAACTTGAGCTGTGTTGTGTAACCCTAAGTACAGGCGAGATACTCCGACAGCAAAGATCAGCACGGTCCCGATAATCGCCAGTGATCTCTTCCTGAACGATAGCCACATCGAAGTCCAGAGAGTGATAGAGTCTTGGACGTGTCCACTAGGGAAGCCGAATGATGTTTCGTTCTTCTCGGCCAATCGCAATTCGAGAGGTGGTCGTGGTGATGGGATGAGGAGTTTGAGAAAGAAGTTCACGTAGGCTCCGAGGAGCAGTATGTAGGTTAGGAGTCTGCCCTTACGTTTATCGAAACACCAATAGACGACTGCTGCGATGCCGACCAGAAACTCGCTGCTGCCTAGCAAGGTGATGGCTTCGAAGGCGGGGGTGAACTGTGGGGTGAACAGTTCTTGAAGAATTTTGATCAGTGTTGTTCCAAAGAGTAGATCTTCTAAGAGCAATAGTTTCTCAACTGCCCTTCCAGTTTGTTCGGCGTGATGCAAGTCGCAGTGAATATGAACGCTTTGGTGGCTCGTGTTGCGGATTTGGATACGCTAATTTACGTGGAGTAGTATTCGTGGGCGTGTTTGCGGGGGTTGCCAAACCCTTGCTCCTTCAGCGCTGCGGTAATGGCCGCAACACTTTGATCGATGCTCTTGCTCGTCGTAACCATATACTCAAACGACATTACCAATTATTTCTCCACTCTACTTTCAGGCGGCTTCCAAGCCATCGCGAGCGCACCGTCTATCAGGCCGAGGACTAACCCAATGCCAAAACCGCCCATTGCGCTGCCGAATATGCTGAGCACCGAGAAGATGACTATCAGCATACCCCATGTGGTGTGCTCCTGAGGCTTGCTGTTCAACATGAAAGCGCTGATGATCACGATCGCTCCGAATATCAGGCCTAGCAAGCCGGCGAAGAATCCGAAGCCGAGCCCTCCCATCATTCCGAAACCTGGACCCATCATCCCATATGGCGGCGTTTGCTTCCAGATCAGCATCTCAAAGGCGCCGAGCCCCGTATCTTTCTCAAAGTACATGATATAGAAGTTGGACTGGAACTCCATGATCTCCTTAATCGCCAGATTCGAATTGCCCAACGACGCAAGATACTGTTGCGCGATTGTTTTCGCTAGTTCAATCGTAATCGCAGTCCCAGATTGAGTTTGAGGCTGCTGATACCACTGTCCCATCATTCCCTGATTCTGTCCCTGCCAACTCCCGTTCGAATAAGACGGCCTGACATTGTACGCAGAGTACGCTATGCCAACCACCAAGCCTCCGAGTCCAACGACGACCAGTAGAATCGCAAGCGTGGATATCTTATTCATCTGAATTCACTCCAAATCTCGCGTGAACCTACGAACCCGCCTTGAATTAAGAGTTCGCTGAAATCGAACGGTTTCAGTCTCTGAAACCAGTGTCGCCACTGCGTCTCATAATTCGAGCCCTCGACTTCAAGGGTTCGAATCCCTCTGGCCCACCAATTTATCGTGGCGCTGTCAGACTCTGTCAAGTGGTATCCGTTTCAACTCGGTTACGTGATCAAATTCTCTATCGCTGCTGACTATCGTTCCATCGTGAAGAAACGCGGTGGAGAGATGAATCGAGTCGAAATAGAATCGTCGAAAAGGATATTTCTCCCGCATGAGGGCGGCTTGGGACAAGACAGCATGGCTCACGACTAGAACGAGTTCGGCGTCGAACTCGGCTCTAAGGCTCTCAAAGACTTCGTGTCGTCCGCTGTTGGATATGCCAGTTTTCTTGAGCAGGAGGTCCAGTTCGATTAGTGCAGACGAGGCAAGCATCCACTTCCTCGCAGATATTTGACGATGAGCTCTTAGGCAGGACGCATGGAGTCTGTCCTTCTCGTCCAATAATCCTTTTAGGAAATCCGTCTCCAAGACAGGCATTTTGCCGTTCGCCCGGCAATTTAATATTTGACGGGCGAGATTATTAACGCTTGGCGTTTCCGTTGACTTTAGCAAAAGTTGGGAAGCGAGGGGGCCTAGTAATCCCCTCGGAAGAGCGAAGGAAGGCTCGGATTGACGAAGGGGACAGAGTTGAAGTTCATGCCAGCGGAAGAGGTTTTCTGGTTGTGAGAAAAATTCCTCGTATCGAAGATGTAAGGAAGAAACTTAGTGGGAAGCTCCCGCAGTGGTCGAAGCTAGAGGGACAAGCGGACGAACTGCTTGAGAAAGAAGCTCAAGACTGAATTTCTCGATATTGAGGGTTCGAATCCCTCCGGGCCCATCACACGCGTCCTTATCTCTCAGGTTTGAAGTCGAAAGAATGCTGGCTACGTGCAAATCGAAGAGCGGCACCTTGTCCGAGGCCATACTGGTCAGTTCGGTAACGATATTTAGTGAGTACGAGGTAGATTGATTGATCCGAGGTGTGAGACGCGACGGACTTGCCGAAATGGCGGCCGTATAGTCTCACCCCCGTGCAAAAATATGCGGGGGTTGCCAACCCTCAAGATGCTGAGCCGATGACTCTCTGATTCTTGTGGGTTCAAATTCCACGCCCGGCGACTTCAGGCTTTCAACGCACACGCAAAATACCACGAAACAGCTCATTCGACAAACGTCAAACAGAGACTCAACCTAGAGTGGACGCGACGATGTTCGCCAAATCCTTCATGATGAGCCCGTGGAGGATGCTTTCGAGGACGATTCACGTGACATGCAGCAGCTCAAACAGCATGCCGGTAATCCTCTCGTGAACTTCAGCCTTGATTCTTCCGATCTTCATCCTGACGAGTCGTTGGCTCACGCTGAAGATCCTATCCACTTTCACTTTGCTATCGACGATCAATTTGCCGCTCTCCAGTTCATTGTTGGTAATGCGGATAGCGTAATCCCTTACCTTCAAATTCGAAGTAAGTGGAACCGCCACAAAATCTTCTGAGCGACGGTTGTACTTGTCGTTTGACAGAACAATGGCAGGTCTGACTTTTGAGCTTTCAAGATCAGAGAAGGGGAACGTGAGTAAAACGATGTCCCGTTGGAAAATCACTTATTGCTCGCCTTGAGGTACCGGTCCCAGATATCTTCTTTCTTCCTTAGCCACATTCGTCGTAGCGAAAGTTCGGAAATGTCTTGCAAGTCGGCGAACTCATCTTCGAGAAACTCGACGATTCTTCGAGGCTTCTCCAGAACTATCTTCTGCCCTTTTCTGATCAGAAGGAGTTCGTCTCCCTTCTTTATACCAACTTCTCGTTGGATCTCCACTGGTAGTGAAATCTGTCCCTTGTCCGAGACCTTCACCTTCTTGAAGGTCAGTTCGCTAGTCATGGTCTCGTTTCTAGGTAAGGAAATCCTTACTTAAATAGGTTCGTAGACTAGGATAGTGGATACGGTTCTTGACGAAGCGACCGCGCACAAACACTCCAACCCGGCTCGAAGAGCGATCGGCCGTAGTGGGTTCAAATCCCACCGGCCCCGCCAAGACTGTTCCTGACGAGCAGCAGCTTCGGTAACGGTATTAGGATAGTGTGAGGTATTTTGGTGCACGCGGAGGGTGAGGTGCGGCGAACTTGCCGAAACGGCGGTTCGGAGAGCCTTACCCCCGCCCAAGAAATGTGCGGGGGTTGCCAAACCTTCAATTTGAATGTGAAGGGGCGAAGCCAGGTCAAAGGCGCAGAGCAACCGTAAAGCGCGGAAGGCTTAGGACCCTGTCCCGTAGGGGTTCCGGGGTTCGAATCCCCGCCCCCGCACCAACAAAACATGGCCAAGTAAGCGGAGTTCACGCCGATTTTACGCAACAAGGCTGAGTTCTGGAAGCAAGTTTCCTGC
>Ga0209322_10000258_pt1 | contig 29587 bp, 22 predicted proteins | sample Rifsed19ft1_FD_184013 | JGI IMG/M metagenome (GOLD analysis project Ga0209322, IMG submission 184013) | Soil microbial communities from Rifle, Colorado, USA - sediment 19ft 1 (version 2) | ecosystem: Environmental > Terrestrial > Deep subsurface > Rock core/Sediment | place: Rifle, Colorado... | reverse complement strand
GTGCCGTTGTAGCCGAGGAGCTTCGGCAGGCCCGCCTCGAGGCCCTTGAGGATGGGCGAAGAGCCCGTCTGGATGGGAAAGAACGCCTCCTCCACGATCTGCTGGCCGGAGACCTGCTGCGTCTCCTTGAGGAAGATGTCGGGGATCGAGGCCGGGTTGGGGGCGGGGTAGAAGCGGCCGCCGCCGCGCTCGGCCAGCGTGCGCAGGATGTCCGCCGCGCCGCCGCCGGCGCCCACCGTGGAGAGCGTGATGCCGGCCGTCGCCATGCGCGTGAGGAGCGCCTCGTAGTCGCCACTGCGCGACCAGCCGTCGGTGAGCAGCACGATGTGGCGCCGCGTGGCGGTCGTCTTCTCCAGGGAGGCGACCGCTTCCGAGAGGCCGGCGAAGATGTTCGTCTGGCCGTCGGCCTTGATGCCGGAGATCTGGCTCTCGACGTCGCCGACGTTGCCCAGCGGCGCGGTGCGGATGGCCCAGTGCGCGTCTTCGTCAAACGCTACGACGCCGAACTCGTCGCGCGCGGTCAGGGCGGCCACGGCGCGCAGGATGGCCTCCTTGCCGATGTCCACCTTGGGGATGCCCGCGATGGCCACGCCCAGCTCGCGGTTAGCCACGCTGCAGTGGCAGGCGTCCATGGAGCCGGACTTGTCGATGACCACCACGAGCGCCACGTCGGGCTGCTTCTGCCGGTCGCGCACGTCCATCTCGACCGGCAGCGTCTCCTCGAGCGGCGTCTTCTTGTAGCCGCCCGCGCCATAGGAGCGCGGCCCGCCGATCATCACCAGCCCGCGCCCGAGGTCGCGCGTGAAGGCTTGCATGGCCAGCATCTGCTGCTGGCTCAGGCGCGTGCGCGGCGCGTCCACGAGCACGACCGAGTCGTAGGCGGCGAGCCCGGTCAGCGAGCCGGGGACGGCCTCCGGCGCGACGGTGGTGACATCCTGCCGCTCGTGCTGAAGCGCGGCCACGAGGTTCGCCGACACCTCTTCGTCGCCGGCCACGACGAGGATGCGTGGGTCGCCCTTGACGATCGTGTTCGAGTCGGCACGGTCGTTCTGGGCGAAGGTGTCCCGGCCCGCCTCGACGAGCGCCCGGAAGGTGTGGAAGCCGGCCTCGGTGGCCCTGGTGCGGAAGACGACGGAGTTCGAGCCGGCCTCCAGGATCACCTCCCTCGGTGGGCCGATCTGCTTGCCGTCGCCGAAGAGGCGCACGGTGGCCGGCTGCTTCACCGTGGAAGTGATGGTGACCGTGGCCTCGATCTCCTCGCCGACGCGCGCCGTGGCCGGCGTGCGCAGCCGCTCCACGATGACCTCGTCGGCGGCCAGCTCCCCGACGAGGTGCGTCTCCACCTGGACGCCGCGCGCAGCGGCGAGGGCGGCCTCCGACGGGCCGCGGCCGGTCGTGTCGTTGCCGTCGCTGACGAGCACGATGCGCTTCTGCGTCTCGTCGGGGAAGAGGGCCGCCGCCAGGCGCAGCGCGGCGCCGATGTCGGTCGCGCCGCGCACGGGCACCGACGCGACGGTGGCCATCTCCTTGAGCTCGCTGGGCAGGCGCTCGACGAGCGCGTCGCCGCCGAAGGCGACGATGCCCGAGCGGTCGCCGTCGGGTGTCTTCTCGATCGCCTGGCGCACGAAGTCGACCGCCGCCGTGCGCCCCGGGGCGCCCACGGAATCCGAGAGGTCGAGCACGAAGACCGTGGTCAGCCTGTCCACCGGCAGGACCAGCTGGAGCCCCGCCAGCGCCGACACGACGAGGGCCAGGAGCAGGATCCGGATGGCGACCGCGACGCGACGGCGCCCTCGCGAGAGGTGATGACGCGCGGCCCGGCTCAGCAGCAGCGTCAGCCCGACGGCCGGGACGAGCAGCCACAGGAGGCCGGGCGCGGTGAGGGAGAAACCCATCAGGCGCGCCCCCGCCGGAAGGGCCGCAGGGTGGCGGCGGAGCGCAGGGCGCCGACGATGCGCCGCGCGCCGTCGCGCTCGTAGACGAGCCACTCGGCAAGGAGCAGCAGCAGCGCCAGCAGGGCGATGGGGATCCACCACTCGTCGCGCGCGATGCCGGCCTGGCCGCCCGCCGCGGGTGGCCCACCCAGCGCCGCCAGGCGCGCCCCGTCGCCGGACGCGATGTTCGACTCCTCGGGGTCGAAGAGGTCGACCGCGAAGCGCACGGGCCCGACCGCCGCCGCGGCCTCCGACCCGCTGGGGCTGGGGCTCGGGCTCGGCGCGGGGCTCGGCGTGGCGCCGCTGGGGAGCGGCTCCGGTGCGGCCGGGATGGGCTCCGCACGGTAGACGCCGAGCTGGCCCGTGCCCACGAACGTGACGGTCGAGGCGCCGGTGGCGCCGGGGACCAGCTCGGTGGCGCTCCCGTCGGGTGCGCTGACGCGCATGCCGGCGGAGCCCGGCGGCAGGAGCAGCTCGACCGGCGCGCCCGGGGCGATGGGATGGAGCGTGCTCGCGTCGCGGCCCAGCAGCTCGCCGGAGAGGTTCGCCACCAGGATCGGCCAGGCGATCTGCAGCGGCAGGTCGCTCTGGTGCAGGTCGAAGGCGAGCACCGCGGTGGGCAGGCCCTCGCGCGCGCCGACGTAGAGGAGGGGCACCTGCTTCGGACCGGGGATGACCGTGCGCGCCCAGGCGGGCAGCTCCAGCCGCTGTGCCGTGGCCACGTGGAGGCGGGTCAGATCCACGTCGTGCAGCAGCGGCTCGTCGGGCGCGGGGGTGGCGATATAGGGGCCGGTGAGGGTGCCGGTGACGGTCCCCAGCGCGCTGCTGCGCGGCGGGGCGATGGCGAGGATCGGCTTGTCGGGCAGGGTTGGCGGCAGGAAGCCGTCGAACACGACGAGGTCGAACTTCTCGAGGCCGGTCGTCTTGGCGTAGTCGGCGCCGCTGACGCCGTACAGCTCGACGTTGGGCAGCAGCGAGAGGGCGTTCTGCAGGTAGACGTTGCCCGGCCCGACGAGGAGGATCCGCTGCAGCCGGTCGGAGGGCACGATGGCCCAGGCCGCATCGTCGGCCGCCAGCTGGTCGGCGGGACCGGTCGGCCCGGCGGCGCCGTCCACGGCCGTGAGGCGGGCCTCGACGATGGCGGTGCCCTGGGGCAGCTCGTCGATGACGACCTCGGTGCGGGTGAGGGGGTCGAGGAACAGGTCGCGAGCGGTGAAGGGGGCCCCGTCGGCCAGCACCTGCAGCCGCCGCGTGGCCGCCTGCGTGTCGAGGTTGGCGACGCTGACGAAGAGGCTGCGCTTGACGCCCCCCGCGCCGGTCTGCACGGCCAGCGCGACGATGGCCTGGTTGCGCCGCTCGCGCCCCACGGTCAGGACGCGGATGGGCACCGCGAGGCGCACCTCCGGGACGTGACGGGACGCGTCGTCGGTGACGACGAGGACCTCCGCGCCGCGGGCTCGGGCGGCCAGCGCCCCGGCCAGCTTCAAGGCATCGCCCAGATCACCCGACGCGTTGCTCAGCCGGATGCCCTCGATGGCGTCGGCGGCCCGGCCGCGATCGGTCACCTCGTTGGCCACCACCCGGGCTGTCTCCCCGGCGGCGACGATGCTCACCCTGCCGTCGGCCGGGAGCCCCGCCAGCGCCTCGATGGCGGCGCGCTTGGCCGCGCTCAGGCGGTCGGGGAAGACGTCCGTGGCGCCCATGCTCGCCGAGGCGTCCACGACCAGCACGAGGTCCCGCGCCAGCCCCGCCGTCCGCTCCAGGAAGGGGCGCGCCGCGGCGAGGACCAGGACGGCCACGAGGAGCAGCTGGAGGATCAGGAGGAGCGAGCGACGCAGGCGCTGCCACGGCGCGTTGGCCTCCAGGTCGCGCACGAGCTGCTGCCAGAGGTAGGTGCTGCTGACCGTCCGCTCCGTGCGCCGCAGGCGCAGCAGGTAGAAGGCGACGATGAGCGGGATGAAGGCCAGCCCGGCCAGCGCCAGCGGCGCCAGGAACGGCATCGCCGGACCTCAGGCCACCACGCGCCGGCGCCGCAGCTCGGCGAAGACGAGGTCGGCCAGGGGGAGGGTCGTGGGCACCGGCACGTAGGCGGCGCGCCGTTTCGTCGCCACCGCGTCGAGCCCGGCCTGCCAGGCCGTGAGCCGCGCCCTGTAGGCGTCCATGGTGGCCAGGTCGGCGGTGATGTCGACGCCCGATCCGGACTCGGTGTCCAGGAGGCGCAGGTCGCCCTCGAGCGGCGGATCCAGCTCGTCGGGGCTGAGCGTGTGCAGGACGGCCACCTCGCAGCGCGTGCCTGCCAGCTCGGAGATGGCACGCTCGGCGTTGGCGTCGAAGAGGTCGCTGATGAGGATCAGCGGGCCACGCTGGGTGAGCTGCGCGGCGTAGTGGCGGGCGCAGGCGGCCAGGTCCGTGGGGCCGGGCGCGGCCTTGACCGACGAGAGGTCGGCCAGCACCTGGAAGATGCGGCCGGTGCCGCGCACGGCGGGGTAGCGGCGAGCCACGCGGCCCTGCAGCACGGCGATGCTGATGCGGTCGTAGGAGGCGAGCCCGACGTAGGCCAGGGCGGCCGCGGCGCGCTTCCCGAAGAGCAGCTTGTCGGGGGCGCCCAGGCCCATCGAGCCCGACGCGTCGAGGAGGATGTGGACGGTCACGTCCTCCTCCTCGATGAAGAGCTTGACGAAGAGCTTCTCGAGGCGGGCGTAGATGTTCCAGTCGAGCGTGCGCAGGTCGTCGCCGATGGTGTAGTTGCGGTAGTCGGCGAATTCGACCGAGACGCCGCGCTTGGCGCTGCGCCGGACGCCCTTCATGCCGCCGCGGACGGCCTTGCGCGTGACGAGCATGAGCCGCTCGAGCTGGCGCAGGAAGGCTTCGTCGAAGACGGTCGGGTCGACCGCCGCGGGCAGCAGGTCGTGGCGCGCCGGCGCTTCGGCCGCCGTCGGCTCGGCTCGCGGGTCGCTCATGGTGCGCTCCGCGGCGCTAGTCGACGCGGGGCGGCGGGACCGCGTCGAGGACGGAGCGGATGATCGCGTCGGGCGTGATGCCCTCCGCCTCACCCTCGAAGTTGCGGATGACGCGGTGCCGCAGCGCCGGCAGCGCCACCTCGCGCACGTCGTCGATGGCCACGTTGTAGCGGCCGTCCATGAGGGCGCCGATCTTGCCCGCCAGCACGAGCGCCTGGGCGCCGCGTGGCGAGCCGCCGTAGCGCACGTATTCCCTGACCAGCCCCGGGGCGCGCTCGTTGTCGGGGTGCGTGGCCGACAGGAGGCTGACGGCGTAGGCGGTCACGTGCGGCGCGATGGGCACGCTCCGCGCCAGGCGCTGCATGGCCACGAGGTCCGCCCCGCTCGCCACGTGCTCGACGGTGGCTGTTTCTGCCCCGGTGGTGCGATCCATGATCGCGATGAGGTCCTCCTCGGCGGGGAAGGGGACCCAGAGCTTGAACAGGAAGCGGTCGAGCTGGGCCTCCGGCAACGGGTAGGTGCCCTCCATCTCGAGCGGGTTCTGGGTGGCCAGCACGAAGAACGGGGGATCGAGCTTGTAGCGCTGGCGGGCCACCGAGACCTGCTGCTCCTGCATCGCCTCCAGCAGCGCCGACTGGGTCTTGGGCGTGGCCCGGTTGATCTCGTCGGCGAGCACGAGGTTGGCGAAGATCGGGCCCGGCTGGAAGCGGAACTGCCGGCCGCCCTCCTCCTCGATGAGGATGTTCGTGCCCACGATGTCGGCGGGCATCAGGTCCGGCGTGAACTGGATGCGGTTGAAGGCGCAGTCGAGGACCTCGGCCATCGTGCGCACGAGGAGTGTCTTGCCCAGCCCCGGGACACCCTCCAGGAGCGCGTGGCCGTTGGCCAGCATGACGATGAGCGTCTGCCGCACGAGCGCGTGCTGGCCGACGATGACGCGGCCCACCTCACGCTCGATGGCGCGGGCGCGGTCCGCGAACTCCTCGGGGCTGAGCCTGGTTGCCGCCGGCTCGATCGCCTGCTCGGTCATCGGTGGGTCCTCCGCGGTGTGTCGGGTCAGGGGTTCAGCGAGGAGAAGTAGTCGCGCACGTAGTCCTTGACGCCCAGCGGGACCGTGCTCCGCTCGAGGCTGGTGATGGCGAAGTCGTAGAAGTCCTGGAAGACGCCGGTGTAGGGCACGAACGCGTCGCTGGGCGTGCCCTGACCGGTGCCGCTGCCCTGCTGTGTCTGCCCGTCGCCGCCGGTGCCGGCGACGTAGGACGGATCGCCCGGCTTGCCCAGGCGGCCGAAGTCGGCGAGGACCTTGTCGATGTCGCCGGTGGAGAACTGCTTGTTGCCGGCCGTCGGGCCGCCGAAGCCGCCGGAGCTGGAGCCGCTGCCCAGGAAGCGGGCGTTCGAGCCGCCGCCGCCCAGGCTGCCCTGCCCTTGGCCTTGGCCTTGGCCTTGCCCTTGCCCTTGCCCTTGCCCTTGGCCTTGCCCTTGCCCTTGCCCTTGGCCTTGCCCTTGCCCTTGGCCTTGCCCCTGCCCCTGCCCTTGGCCTTGACCCTGCCCCTGCCCTTGGCCTTGCCCCTGGTTCCCTGGCTTCCCGGCGTCGGCCAGCTGCCGTCGTGCGTCCTGCAGGTCGTTCGCCGTGCGCGCCAGGTCGCGGTTCAGCTCCGCGTTGCGCGCCCCCCGCTCCAGCGCATCGCCAAGACGGCCCAGCGCGTCCTTCGCGCCCGTCGCATCGCCGCGCCCGAGCGCCTGCGCAGCGTCGCGCAGGGCCGCCTGCGCGTCGGCGCCGGCCTGGCGGGCGGTGGACTCGAGGCCGGCCAGGTCGGCCGCCAGCGCCTCGCGCTCGGCCTTCGTCATGCCGTCGATCTTCTCCCCGAGCCTGGCCAGGTCCTCGTTCGCCTTCTTCGGGTCTCCGCCGGGGTTGCTGTCCTGGCCACTCGAGAGCCGGCTCACGGAGCGGGCCAGCGAGGACAGCGCCGCGGCGCGTTGCTCGTTGGCCGGATCGATGCGCGCGCGCAGGGCATCCTCCAGCGAGCCGAGCCTGGCCAGCTGCGCATCGAGGTCCTCGGGCCGCTCGCGCAGCTCGCGGGCCAGCTTCTTCAGCTCTGCGGAGAGGTCGAGACGGGGGTCGGGCGCCGTGCGGCCCTCGGCCAGCCTCTCGGCGGCCTTCTCGAGCTTCTCGGCCTGGCGCTCGGCCGCGGCGCGCTGGTTCTCGCGACGGGCCAGCACGTCCGACTGCGGGTTGGGCAGCAGGAGGGCGGGCACGAGCAGGAGCGCCAGCACGACGGTGACGGCTGCCGGGCGTCGCTGTAGGCGCGGGCGGAAGGCGCGCCGGTCGGCCGCCCTCAAGGTGCTCAGCGCGTCGCGCCGCTGCAGCCTCACGAAGCGGGCGTAGGTGGCGGCGTCCTCGGTGGCGGTGCCTTCGGCGGTCGGCGCGTCCTCGGCAGCGAGCGGCGCCTCGACCAGGTCGGGCGAGCGCAGGGCGATCTCCAGCGCCGACGAGACGCGGTCGCGCAGGCCCTGCTCGCCGTCGAGCGCCAGGGCGGTCTCGCCGAGCGTCGGGCGCACCCGCACCGCGTCCACGAGGAGCGCCAATGCACCCAGCAACGGGATCGCGGCGGCGGCCACGCGGCCCCACTCGAGGGGCACGATCCGGGCGGCCAGCGCGAGCGCAAGCTCGAGGCCCATGACCGCGGCCAGCGAGAAGGTCCCGTCGCGCACGACGCGACGAAGCCACAAGCGGCGGCGGAAGGGCCGCAGCCCGTCGCGGATCTGGCTCAGCGTCGGATCGAGGGTCACGTCGACGCCTCGGGAGCGTGCCGGCGGCGGCGCGGCAGACGGACGAGCCGCCGCGTCGGCGCCACGAGCTGTGCGGACAGGAAGGTCAGGAGGAGCGCGGTGGCGATGAAGGCCGCTGCGCTCTGCGGCCAGAAGGCGTCGCGCGGCAGGCCCGTGACGGTCGGCTGTTGGATGGGTTCGGGGCCGACGACATCGGCCAGCACGGCGGGCGCCGCGCACCGCGCATTCGGCGGGCAGGGGGCGACGCCGATCGCGACCGCACCGCCGGCGGCATCGAAACCGCTCACGCCACCGAATGTCGTCCCGAAGTAGGGCTTGCCGGTGACCGCGCTGATGATGGAGCAGGCCACATCGTAGCCGCTCGACGATGTGCCGCAGATGAGGTCGAGGTCGGCGATGAAGGGGTTGAGCCAGAGGATCTGCTGTGCCGGCCGACCGGCCGACGTGTTGCCACTGCCGGGCACGACGCCGCCGACCTGGCTGATGCCCGACGTGGCGTAGAGGAAGAACCAGACGACGGCCGTGCCGATGCTGAGGGCGAGCACGGTGAGGTACGTCAGCACGGTCGCCACCTGCGTCCGGCGCACGAGCGCGGAAACGAACAGCCCGATGGCGCCGAAGCCGATGGCCACCGCGAACAGGAGCAGGTAGCCCCGCACGAGGTCCTCCGGCCCGACACCGCCGAAGAGGAAGACGATGGCCGCCAGGGGCACCGACGCGAGGATGAGCAGGAAGACGTAGGCCAGCGCCGAGATCAGCTTGCCCGCCACGAGGGCGAACGAGCTGAGCGGCGTTGCCACGAGCAGGTCCAGGGTCTGCTTCTCGCGCTCGAGCGAGATGGCGCCGCTGGTGAAGGCCGGCGCGAGGACCGCGACGAGCAGCGTCTCGATGACCAGCAGGCCGCTGAAGAGCGACTGCCCGATCTGCGCCGAGAGGGCCACGGACGGGAAGCCGATGCCGCCCCAGGGAGTCGCGTACATCGCCGCCGCGTTCCGCTGGAACTCGAAGATGCCCCACGCGAAGACCGACAGGAGGACGAGGTAGAAGGTCAGGACGGCGAAGGCGCGACGGCCGCGCATCCGCCCGCGCAGCTCCTTGGTGCCGACCGCGATCATGCCCGTGACCAGCCGGCCGATCCCGGCCCCGACGCGGCGCAGCGGGTTGCGCACCGGGATCGCGAGCGCGGTCATCGTGCGTCCTCCGTGGGCGTCTGGCCGGCGTCGTCGCCGGCGGCCTCGCGCGCCGTCACCTGCAGGAACAGCTCCTCGAGGTCGGAGGCGGCGCGGGCGTAGGTGGCGATGCTGTGTCCGCTGCCGACGGCCCGCGCCAGCAGCGCGGCGCTCTCGGCGTCATCGCCCCGGAAGGCCAGCTCCAGCCAGCCGTCGTCGTGGCGCTCCACCGCGACCACGGTCGGATCGGCCGTGAAGAAGGCCGCCGCCGCCGCGATGGCCGGCTCGTCGCCCAGGACGCGGGTGCGCAGCACCGCACCGGCACGCAGGCGCGCCTCGATGTCGGCCACGCGGCCGGAGGCGAGGACGCGTCCCCGATCGATGATCGTGACGCTCGTGCACAGCTCCTCGAGCTCGGGGAGGATGTGGCTGCTGATGAGGATCGTCTTGCCCAGCGCGCGCAGCTCGCGGAGCAGCTCACGCAGCTCGACGCGGGCGCGCGGGTCGAGGCCGGAGGCCGGTTCGTCGAGGAGCAACACGGAAGGGTCGTGGACGAGCGTGTGGGCGAGGCAGAGCCGCTGCTGCATGCCTCGGCTGAGGGCCTGGACGGGGGCCTCACGCTTGTCGGCGAGGTCGACCAGCTCAAGTAGGTCGCCGATCATCTGGCGCCGTCGCGCCGGCGGCAGGCCATAGCAGCGGGCGAAGAAGTCGAGGTACTCCCAGACCTTCATGTCGTCGTAAACCCCGAAGCTGTCGGGCATGTAGCCGATGACGCGGCGCACGGCGTCCGGTTCCCGGACCACGTCGGCGCCGGCCACCTCGGCCCGGCCCGCGGTCGGCAGGAGCAGGGTGGCCAGCATCTTCAGCGTCGTGGTCTTGCCCGCCCCGTTGGGTCCGACGAGGCCGTGGATCTCGCCGGCGGCCACCTCGAGGTCCACGCCGGCCACGGCCAGCGTGCCGTCGTAGCGCTTCACGAGGCCCTCGGTGCGCACGGCAAGGCTCACGGGATGGTGCCCTCCATGACGACCGAGAGTGTGAAGTAGATGCTGCCCTGGCCCTCGATGCCGCGGTTGACGAACCGGACGAGGAATCGGCCGGCCGTGTCGAGGTAGCGCTCCGGCTCGGCCACCTTGACCGCGGCGTTCGGGCCCAGGTGCTCGAACTCCATCCAGAGCCCGGTCGTGCGGTCGAAGAGCTGGAAGGCGGGGATGCCGTCGAAGGGCACGCCGGCGGGCGGCATCGCGCCGGCCGGGTCGTCCTGTGGCGGCTGGCGGTCGTCCGGCAGCGGCGGCACCGGGTCGCCCTTGGTCCGCGGGACGAAGCTCGGGTCGCCCTGGGTCATGCCCAGCGTCAGGCTCGTGGCGCGGAGCTCGCCGGAGAAGGCGATGGGCGCGAATTCGACGGTCATCGAACCGTGGCTCAGCGAGAAGGCCGAGCCCTGGTCGAAGGCTTCACCCGCGTCCGCGCGGATGACCGTGTGGCGGATCAGCTCATCGGGGAAGATCGTGCGCCCGCCGATGCGCACGTCCATGGGCAGCAGGTAGAGGGCCTCGCCGACCTGCGCCGCCTTCTCGTCGCCGACGTCCACCGCGAGCGTGGTGGCCGTGCGCCAGCCGACGAGCATGGCGCCGTCGCCGCCGATGGTGCCCACCAGGGTCGAGAACTTCCCGGTGTAGGCGGTCAGCTGGTCGATGACCGTGCGGCGGGTGAGTGTGATGCGGCTGGCGGCGTCCCCGCCGCCCGACTGCGAGCCGAAGAGACGCTCGCTCAGCGGCAGCCCGAAGACGTTGCTGGCGCCCAGTGCCAGGTCGACGCTGACCGTCTGGCCGGGGGCCAGGTCGCCGAGGCGGACCAGGCTGCCACCGAAGACGACCGCGGCCGCCTCGATCTTCTCGTCGGAGTCGTTGGTCACCGTGCCGCGCACGCGGTCGGTCGCCAGCTCCAGCTTCGCCTCGATCTTCGGCGTCGGGAGCGCCGTCTCGGCCCGGAAGCCGCGCAGCACGCCGAAGTTGACCTCGTAGCCGCGCAGTCGGGCGGGGTCGCCGAGGAGGATGTCCAGCGGTTGGCCGAAGGCGCCCTGCTGCTGCAGGCTGATGGGGTTCGAGAGGAGGGCGCCGCCGGCGACCTTGACGTCGAAGGTCCGCCGTGTCGGCGAGAAGACGCCGACGTAGACCTGGCCGAGCCCCGATCCGGCGCCGGCCGCTCCGCGCACGATGGCGATCTCGTTGACGACCGTGTCGCTGCCCTTCAGCAGCCGCCCCAGCCCGAACGCGCCGGCGGAGAAGACGACGATGAGCAGCGGCATCGTCAGCCAGGCCCATTCGCGGCGGTCGAGGCGGCGCAGGATGAGGTAGTTGACCGGTCCGATGAGCACGATGTAGGCGACCAGCAGGACCAGTAGCTGCTCGACCGGCGGCAGGCCGACGGCGGGCAGGTAGTTCAGGGCGGCGACGATGGCGCTGTCGTCGGGGAGCGCGAGGGGGTTGACCACCGCGCCCGGCGTCATGGGCACGGCCCGCCGCCAGAGCGATCGCGCCCCGGCCGAGCCGGCGATCCCCGACTGCCCCGGGTCCATACCCACGATGAGCACGTCGCCCTGGCCGACCGATCGTTCCGCGGCGATGATGTCGTCGCCGCTGCGAGCCAGGACCGATCCCTCGATGAGCGTCCCGCCCAGCACCGGCAACCGCTCGCCGAGCGCCGGCACCGCGCCCAGCAGAGGGCCGAGGTCGTCGGGCGTCGCGTCGACCGTCCGCGTCGGGCGGAAGGGCAGGATCGCGTCGGGGAAGCCACCCAGGGTCGTGGCGCCGGTCGAGCCGCCGAGGATGACCAGACGTCCGCCCAGGCCCAGCCAGGCCCGCAGGGCGTCGAGCTGCGCGTCGTCGAGCTTCGAGCTGTCCACGTCCTGCCAGACCAGGCGGTCGATGGCCGACCAGGCCTCGATTCGGCCGGGCAGATCGGCCGGGGAGAGCGACACGATGGCCGCGACGGGCATGTTGGGGTTGGAAACCGCGGCCGTCAGGTCGGGGATGAGGCGGCCGGGCTGCTCGGCGACGACGACGACGATGGGCTGGTAGACATCGTGCGCGGTGATCGGCACCTTCGTGGTGGCCAGGCGCTGGCCGCCGGCGATGAGGTCGATCAGGATGTCGCGCCCGAAGATCGAGGGCTGCGCGTAGAGGAGGTAGCGCTTCTTCGAGTTCGTCGGCAGGTCCACGAGCGCGCCGTACGTGGATGCACCGGGCTGTCCGCCGCCGAGACGCAGCTCGCCCGAGATGGCCGGGCCGTCGTTGGCGAGGTCCACCTCGACCGCCGACCAGGCGCCGACCCGGACGTGGCCGCCGACGAGTGCGCGCGCGGTCATCGTCACCTCCTCCGCCGCGGCCGCGGGCGCCGCCGCGGCGGGCAGGAGCAGGGCGGTCACGAGGCCCAGCGCGGCGACGAGCCGGAGGGATCGGCGGGCGGGGCGGATGTGGAGCGTGGCGTACCTGCGCATCGGGCCTCAGTCTGACCGGTGGGTGGTCGCGGTGCGAGCTAGACGCCTGAGACCGGCCGAAAGTTGCACCGGCTCCGCTGTGGACGCGCCGATGGGCCGGAACGCCCGAGGCGGTGAGCAGGGACGTCGGCTAGGATAGGCGCCCCGTGCCCACGCTGCGACCCTTCCGTGCCCTGCGCTACGACCCGACGGCCATCGCGGATGTCGCTGCGGTCATCAGCCCGCCCTACGACGTGATCTCGCCGGCGCAGCAGGCCACGCTCGCCGCCCGCCACCCGCGCAACTCGGTCCTGCTCGACCTGCCGCCCGACCAGCCGGGCGACGAGCCCGGTGCGCGTTATCGGCGTGCCGCCGCGGCCTTCGCCGCGTGGCGCAGCGACGGCACGCTGCGCAAGGACCCCGCTCCCGCCATCTACGCCTACGAGCAGGCGTACGACGTGCCGGGCACGACCGTGGAGCGGACGCAGCGCGGCTTCTTCGCCCGCCTCGCCCTGGAGAGCTTCGGGCCGGGCTCGGGCGTGCTGCCCCATGAGCGCACGCTGGGCGGACCGAAGGAGGACCGCCATGCGCTCCTGAAGGCGACCGGCGCGAACTTGAGCCCGATCGTCGGGCTGTACGAGTCGCCCTCCGGCGAGAGCGGGCAGCTGCTGGCCTCGGTCGCCGTCGAGCCGCCGGCGACCGCGGCCACCGACGATGACGGGGTGCGCCATCGCCTGTGGGTCGTGCCCGTCGGCCGGCGCGGGGACGGGAGTCCGGGCGCCCGGCTCATCGAGCTCGCCGAGGCCGGGCCGATCACGATCGCCGACGGTCATCACCGCTACGAGACGGCGCTGCGCTACCGCGACGAGCGGGCCGCCAACCGCGCCTGCACGATCGACCCGCCCTACGAGTTCATCCTGGCCCTCGTCTTCGACCTCGCCACCACCGAGATGACGATCCTGCCCACCCACCGCGTGGTGCGCGGCGGGCCGCCGGGGGCGGAGTTGCCGGCCGCCGTGGAGCGGCTGTTCCGGGTCGAGCCCCTGCCCAGCGCGGAGGCGCTCGTCGCCGCGTTTCCCCCCACCGGTGGAGGGGGGCACGGCCCCCGGATCGGGTCGTGGGCCGGCGGCCGGGCGGCGGTGCTGAGGCCGCGAACGGAGGCGCTTGCTCCGCTCCTGCCCGGGGACGCCTCGCCGGTCCTGCGCGGGCTCGGCGTGACCGTCCTGGAGGCCGCCTTCAGCGCCATCCACGGCCTCGACCGCGCGGCCATCGCCGCCGGCGAGCGGATCGACTACGTCAGGGACGCCGTTGCGGCCATCGCGGCCGTGGACCGGGGAGAGGGCGACGCGGCCTACCTGCTCGAGCCCACCGACGCGGCGGACGTCGTGCGCGTCGCGCGCGCGGGTGAGCTGATGCCCCAGAAGTCGACCTACTTCTACCCCAAGCCGGCCACCGGTCTGCTCTTCAGCCCGGGCGAGTGGTGAGCCCTCCCATGGACCGCGACGAGGACGCCCCCATCAGCCTGCCCCTTCGACCGAACGAGCGCCCGCCCTCGCCGCGGCCGATCCGCAAGGACGAGGTCGACATCCTCGAGCGCGGGGTCCACATCGAGTCGTGGCTGCCCGAGCGTCGCTCGCGGCGCCGGCCGCTCCTGCTCGTGCACGGGGAGCTGGGCGGCTCGTGGCTCTGGCACCGCTACCAGGAGTACTTCGCGCAGCGTGGCTGGGAGGGCCACGCCCTGAACCTGCGCGGCCACTACTGGTCGGACACGACCGACTACGAGACGCTCGACTTCGCCACCTATGTCGGCGACGTCGAGGCGGCCGTGGACCGGCTCGGCGGCAACGTCGTCATCGTCGGCCACGGCGTCGGCGGGCTCCTGGCCCTCAAGACGGCGGAACTCCGGCCGATCGCCGGCCTCGTCCTCATCAGCCCGGCCCTGCCAGCCGCGCTGCGCACGCCCGCGCGCCTCCACCAGCTGCGGGCCGTGCCCGAGGTCTTCCGCCGCGACCTCGTCGGCTGGGCCGGGATGCCCGAGCAGCTCCGCCGGCGCAACCCGGACCTGACCATCGCGGACGTGCTGCGCGTGCAGCACATGATGGGCGCCGAGTCGGGCCAGGCCCGCCGCGACGTGCTGGCCGGCGTGCCCGTGGACCGCGCCGCGGTCGGCGAGGGGACGGCGATGCTCGTCGTCGGGGGTGGCCTCGACCGGCTCTACCCGGAGGGGGACTCCGAACGCCTCGCCGCCTGGCTCGGCGCCGAGTACCAACCCTACGGGGCGCACTCGCACTACGGGCTGGTGCTGGGCGAGGAGTCCCACGAGCAGGTGGCCGCCTCGATCCGGGCCTTCCTCGAGGCGCATCGGCTGTAGGTATCTGGGGCTGACGACCGTCAGCGCATCCGGCCCGTCAGCCGGCCGATGATTGCAGATGATTGGGTCTGACCTGAGCGGCATGCGCCGCCTCAATCGGCGCGCGTGCGCTCCAACCAGTGTTCCCAGCCGCGCTTCAGTGGCCAGGATGGAGTCGCTGATTTCTGACATTCAAGGTATCTAATGTATTGACAGCCGCGCTGCGGTGCGGGCAAGATTCCCGAGGTCCGCTTGGGATTGCCAAGCCGGTGGCGGAGGCGAGCATGCGAGTTCGCATCGGTAGATTCGGGTGGGTAGCACACCCGTCGAGGAGCGAGGGCGAACGATGAGCGTCCGGCGAGCGCCCGTCCGCTGGCGGGCCGGTTCGGTAGCGCTCCTCGTCGCGGGCGCGGGCTTAGTGCTGGTGGTTGCGGTCCTGCTTCGCCCTGGCACGAACCCATCGAGCGGGGCGTCGCCGGCACCCTCCGAGAGCCTCGGCGCGCCGGCGTCGAGTTCGCCTTCTCCGACCGCCGGCGTGGCCGTCGGACGAGCGTTTGCCGCGGAGGTCCCACCCGGTGTATCCGCCGCCGCCGTGATCGGCGGGCCCAGCCTCCGACTGCCGCCGGGCGAGCAAGTGCTCGCTGTGAGCGCCGATCAAGTCGCGTCGGTCCTCCCCACCGGGGCTGCTGGCTCCAGCCTCGTCATCCGCGACATCGCCACCGGGCGCCAGCTGATCCGGCTGGATCGGCCGGAGCAAGTCGGCACCGCCGTCTTCGCCGGCGGCTCGCTCTACTTCACCGGCCTTCCCGTTGCCGGCTATGTCGATCCCGGCGTGAGCGCGATCGACCTCACTGATTTCGCCGTGCGCCAGGTCATCGAGCCTGCCCCGTGGCCGACCGAGTTCAATGGCACCGGCACCCGGAATCAGCTGCGGGTGAGCCCGACCGGGGCCACCGTGGGCGCGCCCGCTTGCGGTCCGGTTCTCGTCTTTCCCCCGCATTGCTTCATCGACGTCATCGACGTGGCGAGCGGCGCATTCAGCCGACCCGTCACCGATACCTCGCTCTACCTGTGGGACGTGAGCGACACGACGCTCTTCGCGGTGCCCGACGAACGCACCTTCATCGTGGCGTTTGACCGCCAGACGGGCGAGCAGCGATGGCAGGCAGAGAGCGCGGAGTTCGTCGACCACTATCCGACGTCGGATGGGGCGGCCTACGTTGTGACCTACGTGTCCCTGGGGAATGGCGAAGAGATCCCCACGCTCAAGGTGCTCGCGGCGATCGACACGGCCAGTGGGGCGATCCGAGTCGTCCATCAGGAGCCGGACAGCGTCTCGCCTCTGAGCCTCTGGCCGGAACTGTCGGACGATCGCTTCGCCGTCGTCGGCCACGTCAACGCCTTCCTCAGCGCTGCATTCGGCGGCGGGGCCCCTTCGGTGTCGGCCGACGTCGTCGAGCTTGCCACCGGACAGGTTTTCCCCAACGCGCTGACGATCCTGTCGCCCGCCACCCCGTAACCGATCATGCGCGCGTTTCCGAAAGGGGTTCGTTCGATGCGTCGATTGCTTCGCGGCCTGGTCGGGTCCGCTCTGATCGCGGCCACCGTGATCACTGCCGTCGGCGCCCATAGCGGGCGAACGCCGACGGCCGGAGCGAGTAAGGCATTCACGAATGACCAGGTCCTCACCTACGGCTATGGCGCCACGACCTACCCGAGCTGGGTCTACACGGTGGGCAATGGCGTGCTCACCTCGCTGTGGGTGGATCCAGCGAAGAACAACAGCCACATGCCGACGCTCAGCCAGGTCGCACCGAACACCGGACGGATCTACTTCTCTCCTTCCTCGACGTCACCGTGCTCGGGTTCGCTCGAGTGGCTCCAGTGCGCGAGGAACACTCGCATGACGAACTGGGAGATCTACATTCGGAACTTCGCGCTGGCGCCTCACCCGGTCAACAATTGGCACTGGTACGACACGACGAACTCGTGCCAAGCCACCGGCCTGTGTTTCTATGCCCGCCGCACCATGCTTCACGAGACGCTCCATGCGGTTCTGGTCGGCGGCAGCCATGACGAGCAAGGCGAGGACGACACGATCATGGGATCGACCTCGCCGTGGGCCAGCAACACCGGGTGGAACAAGACCTACATCGAGCGCTGCGACCATGCCGCGGCACAGTTGAAGTATGGCGTCAAGAACAGTGCCGGCGTTTACGCCGACTGCTTCCTCAACATCACGAACCATGGTCCGGCTGGCCTCAAGAGCCGCGCGACCGTGGGCTCGTCGAGCTACAGCGCTTGTATTGGAGCGACGGCCACTGCGACCGGTCGGCTGGCGATCGCGACCGACTCGACCAACTACCAGGCATTGTCGAACACACCGCTGTCGAACCGGACGCTCTGGTTCGATCGGAAGCCCTCGACGAGCTCGACCTGGACGAACAACGTGACGAGCACAACCGCAAGCAACGCCAGCGGGAACAACTGGTCCAAGGGATTCTCGAGCGGAAGCTCGATCACGTACAACTTCCGGGCGCACTACGACGGCGAGACGGGTGTCGACGGCTCGCGGTACATCAACTGGCCGGGGACGACGATTACCGAGACGACGTTCTCGATCACCTGGTCGTCGGCGTGCTGAGTTTGCTTCGACCGAGTGGCGAGCGTGCCCTCGGACGCAGACTCACACGGTCGCCGGTGATCATGGGGGTGCGTCGATCCTGAGCGCCGCTGTCGGCTGCGGCTTGGTGTGTAGGTTGCGAGCGGCCCCCCTCGTTGGTATCATCTCGGCCGGTTGGGCGCCCCGGCGGGCGCTGGCCGCCAGCGCCGCATTCGTCTAGAGGCCCAGGACACCGCCCTCTCAAGGCGGAGACCACCGGTTCGAATCCGGTATGCGGTACCACTCAAACCACAATATCTAGTACGGTGAGCCCGGATCGCACACCAGATGTTGTGGTTTTCGCCCGATCGCCAATGCCCGGGAGCCCTTATGGGAGCCCTTATCGTTTCGGTACCAGCGAGGTGGCGGGCGACGAAGGGGTGAGCCGCAGTGGCATCGGCCCGCGATCGACGGCTAGGACCGCCGGCTGTAGCGACGGACAGTTAGCGGCGCGACCCTTGTAAGAGCCTTTCGTGTGTACGTCTGCTCCACGTAGGTGCGAGACTCCTAATCGCCGGACCCGGCGACGAGAGGCTCCATGTGGCGCGGCATGCGGCTGGCGCGGGACCATCCTCCCTCGCGTTACGCTGATTGCGGTTGACGCGCGGCGCATCATCGGTCTATGGCAACACCCCGGCGACGCTTCTGCTGCGACGACGACATGGCACGACTCGGCTACGACGGCCTCAACGCAGACGCCGACCTGCAACGCTGGCGCGACGGACGGCTGAACCAGGTTACGCGCGAGCTGATTGCGATCATCCAGCGCCTAGGCATCGAGGGCGCGCGTGTGCTCGACATCGGTGCCGGCGTAGGCGCGGTGCACGTCGGCCTGCTCGAGGCCGGCGCCGCGTCCGCCGTCGACGTGGACGCCTCGCGCGAGTTCCTGGCGACCGCGCGTGCCGAGGCCGACCGGCGGGGACTGAACGGCCGGGTGGAGTATCGGTACGGCGACGTCGTGGAGCTCGCCGGTGAACTGCCGGCGGCCGACATCGTCACCCTCGATGCGGTGATCTGCTGCTATCCTTACCTCGAGCTCCTGCTCGCGGCGGCGACGCGCTCGCGCCCGCGGCTAGTGGGCATCAGCTACCCGCGCGACGTGTGGTGGATGCGCCTCTTCATGCGGCTGTACAACCTGGTGCAGGTCCTTCGCCGCAGTCCGGCCCGCTACTTCATCCACCGGCATGCGCAACTCGAGCGGTGGATGACGGGGGCGGGGTATCGGAACGCACACGAGGGCGGGATCCCGGTGTGGCGCGTGGTCCTGTACCGGCGCTCGGCAGGCGCGTCGTGACCCGAACGAACCCAGCGCGTCGAGCCCGGGCACTCGTGGATCGGGCTATCGGTATCGCGGACCAGCCGACGGACGACGACGACCGGCGGCTACGCAAGCGCGTCCTCGTCATCGCTAGCTACATCCTCATCGTCGGCGCCTTGCAGCTCCCTGCGCTGTCCCAGGGGCTCCCGCTGAGCTGGTTCGTGGCCGCAACGATGCCGCTGGTGACCGCGATTAACCTGATCGTGCTGGCTCGCACCCGGCGTTTCGAGCGCTACGTCAAGGTCCTGATCCTGACGGTGTTCGCCTTCTCGGCCGTCATCGAGGTGTCGCTCGGCGGGCTGGCAGGATCCAGTGCGGCAGTGGTGTTCGCCTTCCTGGGCCCGGTGTTCGCGCTCCTCGGGTTGGGGCCGCGGCACGCGACGGCCTGGTTCGTAGCGTTCATGGCAGTCGTCATCGGGGTGATCATCATCGATCCGATCGTAAGCAGCCGCATTCCGCCTCAGCCGTACCCCCTGCGCCTGGTGTGGTACGCGGCCAACCTCGGCGTGCCCCTGGGCATCACCTTCGCGCTGCTGCGCTATACCGACGTCCGCCGGCGGCGGGCCGAGGCGCGCTCGCAGGAGCTACTGACCAACGCGATCCCGCCATCCATCGCCGTCCGGCTGCAGCATGGTGAGGAGCGGATCGCCGAGTCGTACCCCGAGACGACGGTGCTGTTCGCCGACCTCGCCGGCTTCACCCCCTGGGCCCGCCGAACGGACCCGGCGCGCGTGGTTGGCTTCCTGGACGAGCTCTTCACCCGCTTCGACGAGTTGGCCGCGGACGCCGGCGTCGAGAAGATCAAGACCATCGGCGATGAGTACATGGCGGTCGCCGGCGCGCCAGAGCCTCGGGCCGATCATGCGCCGGCCGCGATCGGGCTCGCACGCGGCATGTTCGGCGCCCTCGACGAGGCGCGCGGGCGCCTGGACGGCCCGCTGCAGCTGCGCATCGGCCTGGCCAGCGGGCCGCTCGTGGGCGGCGTGATCGGTCGGCAGCGCATCCTGTTCGACCTCTGGGGTGACACCGTCAACATTGCGTCGCGGATGCAGTCCTCCGGGGTTCCCGGCCGCATCCACGTTGCGCAGTCGACTCGATCTCTGCTCGGCGACGCCTACGCCTTCGAGGAGCGCGAGCCCGTCGAGGTCAAAGGTCTGGGACCGATGACGACCTATCTGCTCGCCGAATCAGTGCGCGCCTGAGCGCCGCGTGGGCTCGTCGCTTGCCCATGCTCGGGCCGGAGGCTAGGGGCCGTCGCGGGTCCTGGGACGAGTGAGCGTTATTCGACAGCGAAGATCGTGCGTTCATCGGTGACACCCTTTAGGGCATGGCGCCCGCGATCAATCAAGGTGATCTCTCGGCTCTCGATCAGACCCCGCGTCGTGTCTGAGACGAGAACCTCGCCCGAACCGGCGAGGGCCATGATGCGGGAGGCGACGTGGACGGCCACGCCGCGGACGTTCCCAGGGACATACTCCACCTCGCCGGTGTGAACGCCGGCGCGGATCCGCAAGTCGATCTCCTCGACGGCGCGCACCATCGCATTGGCGCCTCGCACAGCCCGTTCCGCCCCATCGAAGAGCGCGAGCATGCCGTCGCCAGTGGTCTTGACCTCGCGTCCGCCGAACCGATCGAGCTGGCGCCGCAGGATCGTGTGGTGTCGCTCGAGGAGACGTCCCCAGGCGACGTCACCGAGCTCCGCCGCCCGCGCGGTCGAGTCCACGATGTCGGTCAGGACGATCGTCGCCAGCACGCGGTCGCCGGCCGGCGGCGAGGCCCATCGGTGCGCCCCCACCCAGTCGATGGTCTCGAACGGCTCGTCGCCGACCACCCACGCGTCATGGCCGGGCGCCACGTCGATGACGTCGTCCGGCCCGAAATCCATCTCGGTCCCGTCGTCGTGCCGCACGTGAGAGCGTCCGCGCACGACGTAGCCGGTGTGGTGGATCCGGCACGACGAGCCGCCCACGATCGGCCGCACGTGCTCCGCCCAATGCCATCCAGGCTGATGGATGTTGCGCGCCACGGTCAGCTCTCCGAGGTGCACCTCGTGGGACACGCCACGCGGAAAGTGCTCGGTCTCGTCGGGGGAGCCAAGGTTCTTGCGCTCGATGCTGCTCACATTGGCAATCCTACGACCGACGCCTTCCGATCCCGCCGGTGAGGAGCCCTTATTGGAGCCCTCATGGGTTCTGTTTCTTGCGTCTCATGCGTCTCTCGGAGGTGCTCCGTGAACGCGGCTGAGACGCATGAGACGGTTCGCTGGGAATCCGGTATGCGGTACCAGACGCACACCCCCGACGCCCCCGGACCGCGCCCCGGGGGCGTCTTCATAGCCGATAGACTTGCGTGGCAAATGAACCTCCCCACGAGGCCCCAGCGCCTGGTCATCCTCGCCGAGGACCAGTTCGGCGAGATCGGCTCGAAGACGGCGCTCGGCGTCATCCGCTACGGTCGCGACACGATCGTCGCCGTCATCGATTCGACCCGCGCCGGCCGCAACGTGCGCGACTGGCTCGGCGAGCCGTACGACATCCCGGTCGCGGCCACGCTCGCGGAGACGCTGCCCGCCCGCCCGACTGCGCTGCTGCTGGGCACGGCGCCCGCCGGCGGCAAGCTGCCCGACAGCTGGCGCATCATCGTGCTCGATGCGATCCAGGCCGGGATGCACATCCGCTCGGGCCTGCACACGTTCATCGGCGACGATCCCGAGTTCGCGGCCGCGGCGGCCGCGGCCGGCGTCGAGATCACCGACTACCGGCGCTCACCCGAGCGCATGGAGGTGTCGAGCGGCCGCGAGCACCTGCCGGGCAAGAAGGTCATCCTCACCGTCGGCACCGACTGCGCCCTGGGCAAGATGAGTGTGGCCCTCGAGCTGCGCAGGGCCGCCCTGAACGCCGGCCTTGCGGGCGTCTTCGTGCCCACCGGCCAGACGGGCATGATGATCGACGGCTGGGGCGTGGCCGTGGACCGCGTCATCAGCGACTTCCTCAACGGCACCTGCGAGTGGCTGGTCGAGCAGGCCGAGGCGATGGGCGACTGGATCTTCGTCGAGGGCCAGGGTTCTCTCGACCACCCGGCCTACAGCGCCGTCACGCTGGGGCTCATCCACGGCTGCACGCCGCAGGCCATGGTCATGGTCCACCAGGTCGGGCGCACGCACCACCACGGCTGGGAGGAGACGCCCCACATGTTGAAGCCGCTGCCCGGGTACATCCGCCTGCATGAGGAGGTGGCCGCGCTGGTGGCGCCCTCGGTCGTGGCCTGCGTTGCGCTGAACACCAGCCTCCTATCCGAGAGCGAGGCCCGCCGCGAGATCGCGCGCACGGCCGAGGAGACCGGCCTGCCCACCGACGACCCCTACCGCTTCGGGGGTGAGCGCCTCCTCGACGCCCTGCGCGAGCGCCTCGGGTGAGGGTCACCACCGAGGTCCTCGAGCTCCCGTTCCGCGATCCCTTCCGCATCGCGCGCAAGCTGCCGCACCACGCCGCCTCGACCGTCATCGCCACCATCGAGGATGTGGACGAGGCACGCGGCATCGGTGAGGGCTTCCCGGATCCCTACTACGGGGAGACGCCGGCGACGGTGGCGGCCGTCGTGCCCGTCCTCGTCGAGACGTTGGCGGAGATGGGCCAGGCGCCGCGCGACGTCGCGGGCGCCCGTGAGTGGCTGGTTGCCGCATCGCTCGCCATGGACGAGCGGATCTCGCACAACGGCGCCGCCAAGTGCGCCGTCGACATCGCCCTCCACGATCTCGTCGGGAAGCGCCTGGGGCTGGCGCTCCCCGAGCTGCTCGGCACGCCCCGGGAGCTGCCGCCGACCGACTTCACCATCGGCATCGACGAGCCCGAGATCGTCGCCCAGCGTGCCGCCCGGGCGGCCCATTTCCCGGCCTTGAAGATCAAGCTGGGCGGCCCGGCCGACCTGGCCACGCTCGAGGCGGTGCGGGGCGTCTTCGCTGGTCCCATCCGCGTCGACGCCAACACGGGCTGGACGCCCGAGATCGCCGAGGCGCTGCTGCCCGAGTGCGTGCGCCTGGGGGTCGAGCTCATCGAGCAGCCCTTCAGGGCGCGGCGGCTCGACCAGCTGCGCTGGCTCCAGGAGCGCAGCACGCTGCCCATCGTGGCCGATGAGAGCGCGGTCGTCGAGGCCGACCTCGAGGGACTCGTGGGTGTCGTCGCCGGCGTCAACGTGAAGCTGGCCAAGGTGGGCGGGGTGGGCCCGGCGCTGCGCATGATCCGGCGCGCGCGGGAGCTCGGGTTCCGCATCTTCCTCGGCTGCATGGAGGAGACGAGCCTGGGCATCGCCGCCTCCGCGGCCGTGGCCGGCCTCGTGGACTGGGCCGATCTCGACGGCTGCCTGCTCCTCGCGGCCGACCCGTTCGACGGCCTTGTGCTCGGGCCGGACTGCCGCTGGCGGCTGCCCGAGATCCCCGGCGTGGGGGTCGTGCGCCGCCCCGCCTGACCCCGTCCGGCGGCCCTTCGACGGGGTCCGCGACGGCTCCCGCTGGTGCTGTGGACAACTTGGTGGACAAGATGGTGGACAGACCCCCTTCGCAGCCGAGGGGCACGGCGAGTACCATGCGTAGGCACTCATCCGGGGGCGGACGAACTCCCCGGAGCCGCGGCTCCCAAGCGTCCAGGGTGGCGACCGAACGCCGTCCACGGGCTCCCGCAGGACCCATGTCCGTGCCTGCACGCGCCCGCGAAGCGAAGGAAGGAGGGTCCCGCCGTCGATGGAAGTGCCCCGCGGGATCCACCCTGACGAACCGCCGCCCGATCAGCACGGCGCCGCCTCGCCCGAGGCGGTCGCGTTCGTCCGTTTCTGCTACGCGCGCCGCCGCGTGGGCTGGCCGGAGCTCTACGACGAGATGTGCGCGGTCGCTTCCCGGGGCGCCTTCCGCGGCTGGGGCCACGCCGAGCTGGCAGAGCATGGCATCCGCTTCACGCTCTTCGACATGCCCGGCCTGGCCGCCATCGCCGCGGTCGTCAGCCGCGAGGAGCGCGAGCGGTCACGGGGCCGGTCGTCGGCGGGGGCCGACGGTGCGGACGGGCGTCCGGCAGCCACGCTGGACGCCGCAGCCGACTGATCTCTAGACGCGGATGCGTCGGCGGGCCAGCTCGCCCTCGATCTGGCGCTCGGCCTCGACGTAGCGGTCGATCTCGTCGCGCAGCTGGTTCGCCTCGGGGACGTAGAGGTGCACCTGCTGCTGGAGGATGTACGAGAGCCGCCGGCTGGTCATCCGCGCATGGTCGAGGTTCTTCATGAGCACGAGCGGGTCCATCGCCGCGAGATCGTCGGGGTGGTACATCTGGCGCATGCAGCGCCGAGTATAGGGCTCAGACGAGCCGCAGGCGGCCGCCCGGGGGCCACTCCCAGTCGATGGGCAGCGTGGCCGCGGCGAGTGCCCGGCGCCGGCCCTGGTCGGTCGGCGCCATGACCAGCAGGCGGTCGGTCTTCGTCGTGCGCCCGGCCTCGTCGCCCCAGATCTTCGTCATCTTGCGATGGGCGGCGATGTCGTCGAGGGCCACGCCGGCGAGGCGATAGCCCTCCGGTGCGGCTGACCGCTCCCAGACGGTCTCGGCCAGTCCGATCCCGCCCCGGATGGCGCGACCGCGGTCCAGCTCCACGTCCCCGATGACGAGCACCACCACCGCGTCGTCGGTGAGGGCCGGGCGGAGGTCGGCGAGCACCTGGCGCATGAAGACGAGGTAGGCATCGAGCTGGTGCGCGTCGTCGAGCAGGGCGTCCACGGCATCCGGGTCCACGCCCAGGAACCAGAGCCGGAGCCAGTTGTAGTAGCCGTACTTCACGGTGCGCAGGTAGGGCGGGCTGGTCACCACGAGACGGGCGCGGTCGGGGAGAGACCGCTCCCGAAGGGCACGCCGCGCGCGGGAGCCCGCGTCGCGCGCGTCGCCGAGGAGAGCGATGCCGCGCACCGCCGGCAGGTCATGGCGCAGGAGGCGCTTGAGCTTGGCGTCGAGGCAGGCGAACAGGTCGCGTTCCGAGGCGCGGAAGCCCGTCCGCGCCACGTAGTCGCGGACGTAGCGGGGCGCCATGCTGAACGAGTTGGGCATGAGGTCCGACAGGTAGGTCTGGCTGCGGCCGTGGAGGATGCCGGTCAGCGCGGCCGCGATGAAGCGGTCAGCGCGGTCGGCGCGGTCCAGCGCCTCGCGCACGAAGAGGACCTGGGCCAGCGTCCGCGGGTGGAAGGCCAGCGCGACCTCGTGGGGGAGGGGAGCCGGGGCCGAGTGGCCGCCCGCCGCGGGGACGTCGAAGCCGCCGGGGCCGGGCCGGGCGATCGCCTCGGCGGCCAGTGCGCTCCAGCGCGGCGCTTCGGCCGACCAGCGCACGCGCAGCAGGCTCACGCGCGCAGCCAGCTGGGCGCGGTTGGGCGGGTCCACCTTGGCCGCCGTCAGCAAGTGGGCCATCGGATTGAGGTCGTTGCCGACCCCCACGCGGCCCTCCGCACAGGCCTGGAGGGGCGTCGTCCCGCGGCCGCTGAACGGGTCGAGCACGACATCGCCGGGCCGGCTGTAGCGGGCGATGAAAGCGTGCGTCAGCGCCGCCGGGAACATCGCCAGGTAGCTGCACATGGGGTGGAACGCGTGGCCCCAGAGGCGCTGCTGGTCCTTCCACTCGGGCGCGATCGGCAGGCGCGGTAGCTCCGGGACGAGCCCGACCTCGAGCTGGCCGGGGGCGATGCGCTGGGGGGCGGCCACGGTGAGTGCGTTGCCTCGGTAGCTGCGAGTCGATGGGCGCGCGGCGGAAGGGCCGGCAGGATAGCACGCGCGTTCGAGCGGGCGTCAAGCCCCATGGCGCCCGATTCGACGGCTTCCGGCCTCGGCCGGTAGCATCGCGCTGCACCCTGCGCCGCCCGCTCGAAGGTGTCCGCCTTGGACCTCGCGACGATCCTGCGTCCCCGCTCCATCGCCGTCGTCGGCGCCAGTCCGCGCTCCTTCGTGGGTCGGGTCGCTCTCGAGAACAGCCGCGCGCTGGGCTTCCAGGGCCGGCTCTTCCCGGTCAACCCGAAGTACCCCGAGATCGGCTCGCTGACGGCCTACCCCTCGCTCGCCGACCTGCCCGAGGCGCCGGACGTAGTCCTCGTCCAGCTCGCCACCGATCGCATCCTGGGGGCAGTGCGCGAGGGCGTGGCCGCCGGTGCGAGGAGCTTCGTCATCCCCGGGGCCGGCTACACCGATTCCGGGCCGGCCGCCCTCGAGCTGGCGAGCGAGCTGCGCCGGCTCGCACAGGAGCGCGGCATCGCCGTCGTGGGCACGAACTGCATGGGTTTCGTGGACCTCGTCTCGGGCGCCGCGCCCTACATCGGCACGGTGCCCATGCACGTCCGGCGCGGCCGGGTCGGCGTGGTTGCGCAATCGGGCGCCATCGTCGAGGCCTTCGTCAACAACGGCGGTCGGGTGCCGCTCTCGACGATCGTCTCGTGCGGCTCGGAGGCCGGCACGGGCCTCGCCGAGTACCTCGAGTTCTTCGCCACCGACGAGCGCACCGACGCGGTGCTCGCCTTCGTCGAGGGCTTCGGCGACCCGGATGGCTTCCTCGAGGCGGCGCGGCACCTCGCCGCGGCCGGCAAGCGGCTCGCGGTCTGCAAGGTGGGGCGCTCGAAGATCGGGCAGGCGGGCATCGTCGCCCACTCGGGCAAGCTGGCCGGGAACGCGCGGGTGGCCGCGGCCGCGCTGCGCCAGGTCGGGGCGATCCTCTGCGCCGACCTGGACGAGCTGACGACGGTGGGCGAGATCCTCGGCTGCGGGCGCGTCGAGTTCGGGCGTCGCGCCCACATCGTGACCAACTCCGGGGGCGAGGCCAACCTGCTGGCGGACATCGCGGAGGAGACCGGCATCGAGCTGCCGCCCATGAGCGGGGCGGGAGTGGCGCGGTTGACGGAGGCGTGGCCGAACTTCCACGTCGCCAACCCGATGGACCCCTGGGGCACGGACGAGTACCGGGTCATCTACCCGAAGGTGCTCGAGACCGTCGCCGACGAGCCGGGCGACCTGCTCATCGTCTCGCTCGACCAGCAGACCACCTGTGGCTCCTACGAGATGCAGCTGGGGCGGGACCTCGCGGCCTACCTGGCCGCGGCGGCGTCGCGCACGCGGAAGGTCCCGGTCTTCGTGTCTCCCTCCAGCCAGGACCCCTCGCCCGAGCTGATGAACTTCTGCCTCGCCGAGCGGATCCCGCTCCTGCGCGGCGCCTGGCATGCGCTCGACGCGCTGTCGAAGGTGGCCCATCGCGCGGAGTGGACCGGCGATGGCACGGTGGCGGCCGGCGCCCCCATCCCGCTGCCCGAACTGACCGGCGGCGCCCCGCTCGACGAGGACGCCTCCCTGGCCATCGTGGAGCGCTACGGCGTCCCCGTCCCGCGGCGGGAGCACGTCGGGACCGTCGAGGCGGCGGTGGCGGCGGCCGAGCGCATCGGCTTCCCGGTCGTGCTCAAGGGCGTGGCGCCGGCCGTGCTGCACAAGTCGGACGTCGGCTTCGTCAAGGTCGGCCTCCAGACGGCCGAACACGTGCGTGAAGCGGCTGCCGCGATCCTGACGGCCGCGGTGCTTCATCGGGTCGAGGGCACGACCTTCCTCGTCAGCGAGATGGTGGGCGCCGAGATCGAGCTGATCTGCGGTTTCCGCCGCGACGAGCAGTTCGGGCCGGCCGTGCTGGTCGGCCTGGGCGGCATCTGGGCCGAGCACCTCGACCAGGTCGCGGTGCGCATCGGGCGGATCGGCCCGGACGAGGCGCGCCGCATGCTCGACGACACGATCGTCGGCCGGATGCTGCGCTCCGCCCGCGGCGGCGCGTTGCAGGAGGCCGGCATCCACGACATCATCTGCGGCCTCGCCGCGCTCGGCGCCGACCACCCCGAGATCGGCGAGGTGGACGTGAACCCGGTCCTCGTCGGCCGCGACCGGACCGTGGCCGTTGACGCGCTCGTCGTACGCACGCTCGACCGCTCAGTATCCCCCCAGCACCAGGAGGCCCAGCGATGACCGACCCGAGCGCCGCGGCCGGCGTGCCCCAGCCCGAGATCGTGTGCACCGTTCGTGTCCGGATGGGCCAGGAGGACGCCCACTACGGCGGCAACCTCGTGGACGGGGCGCGCACCCTGAAGCTCTTCGGCGACGTGATCACCGAGATCGCCATCATCACCGACGGCGACGAGGGGCTCTTCGTCGGCTACGAGAAGATCGAGTTCCTGGCGCCGGTCCACGCGGGCGACTTCCTCGAGGTGACCGGGCGCGTGGTGCGCATCGGCAACACCAGCCGGACGGTCCACTTCGAGGCGAAGAAGGTGATCGCCTCACGGTACGACGTCTCCCCCTCGGCAGCCGACGTGCTCGAGGAGGCGATCGTGACCTGCCGCGCGATCGGCACCACCGTCGTCCCCAGGGCGCACTCGAGGAAGGCCCGATGAGCGCGATCCCCGCCGGCTTCCGCGCCTACGTCGCCGAGAAGTCCGAGGACGGCTCCGTCGCGCGCGGCGTGCGCGCCTTCGCGGAGGCCGACCTGCCCCCGGGCGAGGTCGAGATCCGGATCCTGTGGTCGAGCGTCAACTACAAGGATGGCCTGGCCACGACGGCCAACGGCAGGGTGGCGCGCATCTCGCCGCTCATCCCGGGCATCGACCTCGCGGGCGAGGTCGTGGCCTCGACCGACGCGGGCATCGCGGTCGGGTCGCAGGTGCTCGCCCACGGCTACGAGCTGGGCGTCTCGCGGCACGGCGGCTTCGCCGAGTACCAGCGCGTGCCGGCCGGCTGGGTCGTGCCGCTTCCGGCGGGGCTCTCGCCGCGCGAGGCGATGGCGGTCGGGACGGCGGGGTTTACCGCGGCCATGAGCGTGCTCCGCCTCGAGGAGCGCGGCCTCGTCGCGGGCAGCGGTCCGGTGCTGGTGACCGGTGCCACGGGCGGGGTGGGGCGGACCGCCGTGGGGGTGCTCGTGGCGCGCGGCTACGAGGTCTGGGCCGCGACCGGCAAGCCCGAGGCGGCCGAGGAGCTGCTGGCGCTGGGGGCGGCCGGCGTGCTCGACCGGGCGGAGGTGACGGCGGAGAGCCCCCGGCCGCTCGAGTCGGAGCGGTGGGCGGGCGCGGTGGACTGCGTGGGCGGATCGACGCTGCCCTACATCCTGCGCACGCTGCGCTACGGGGCGGCGGTGGCGTCCAGCGGCAACACCGGCGGGCCGGGCTTCTCGACCACGGTCTTCCCGTTCATCCTGCGCAGCGCGGCGCTGCTGGGCATCGACTCCGTGGCGGTGACCATCGAGGAGCGGCGGCGGATCTGGGGCCGCATCGCGAGCGACTTCCGGCCGCGCGGCCTGGGCGAGTCGCTCACCGAGGTGACGCTCGAGTCCCTCGACACGGCGCTCGACGGCATCCTCGCCGGCCGTGCGCGCGGTCGGTGGGTCGTCCGCGTCGGCGCGTAGGCCCGGGGTACCATGGCGCCGCGTCCCCGTAGCTCAGCGGACAGAGCAACCGCCTTCTAAGCGGAAGGTCGCAGGTTCGAATCCTGCCGGGGGCGCCAACATCGGCATGTCGTGCTCCCCTACCGGGACTACCGGCAGGCACAGGCGGTTCTCGCGCTTGAACCGAGGTCGACGTCATCGACGCTGCCCGCCTCGCGGACGGCCGGATCGCCGAGCACTGGGCGGTGCCGGAGCCGTCCGACGAGTCGTGAGAGGCAACCGGGGCTGCGACCGGACCACCCGGACGCCCGACGAGGGCCGGCGGCCGGGCTCTGGTGGCTGACCGCCAGCACTTCTGGAACCCGGTGTTCGTCGACGGCCCTAGCTCTTGACGCGGAGACGGTCCGGATCGTAGAGCGGGCGGATCGAGGCACGCGCCAAGTAGCGGCTCCCGGCGATGTCGATCTCGAACCGGCCGCCCTGGATCACCTCCACGGGGATGCCCGCCTCGTCCTC
>Ga0209322_10000257_pt1 | contig 29621 bp, 27 predicted proteins | sample Rifsed19ft1_FD_184013 | JGI IMG/M metagenome (GOLD analysis project Ga0209322, IMG submission 184013) | Soil microbial communities from Rifle, Colorado, USA - sediment 19ft 1 (version 2) | ecosystem: Environmental > Terrestrial > Deep subsurface > Rock core/Sediment | place: Rifle, Colorado... | reverse complement strand
TGGGAGAGCACGACGACGCCCACGCGGGGGTGGTCGCGGCGGATCGCGTGGGCGGCCTCGATCCCCTCCATCTGATGTCCGGGCGGCATCCGGATGTCGGTGAGGACCGCGTCCGGACGGAGCCGGCGCACGGCGTCGACCAGCGCCTCGGCGGTGCCAACGGTTTCGAGGACATCAACGCCTGCGACATACGACAGCAGCCGGGCCGTCCCTTCGCGCAGGAGATAGTCGTCGTCGGCGATGACGATCCGCAGCGTCGGGGCGGGCTCAATCATGGGGAACCTTGCCTGCCGGCAGAAACGCGCCGACGGCCGTGCCTCGCCCCACGCCCGTGTCGACCCAGAAGCGGCCCCTGACCGCCTCGATCCGATCGGCGACCCCCCGGAGGCCGGAGCCGGTGGCCTTGGTGGCGTCGAATCCCGAGCCGTCGTCGCGGACCTCGACCGAGAGCCATCCCTCGCGCTCCCCCAGGCGGATGGCGAGCCGCCGTGGCGAGGCGTGCTTGAGGGCGTTGGCGACCGCCTCCGAGACGAGGAAGAAGGCGGCGCTCTCGATCTCGTCGGGATACCGGTTCCCGCGCACGGCGGCGTCCGCGTCGACCGCCACCGGCACCGGGAGGCGCTCGGCCCGTTCCTCGATCGCGTCCACGAGCCCGCGGTCGCTCAGGACAGCGGGATGGATCCCGCCGACCAACTCCCGCAGGTCAGCCAGCACCCGCTCCGCGTCTGCCTGCAGGGCCACGAGCGTCGACTCGGCGGCGGGATTCGACTCAAGCTGGGCGCGCGCCAGTCGGGCGCGGGCGATGAGCGAGACGATCCCCTGCTGGGCGCCGTCATGGATGTCGCGCTCGATCCGGCGGCGCTCCGCGACCTGGGCCTGGACGAGGCGCATGCGCGACTGGTCGAGCTGGCTGGCCTGCTCGCGGATCTCCTCCAGGCGCGCCTGAAGTTCCGCGGCAAGGTGGGCATTGCGGATCGCCAGCGCGCCCTGCCGCGCGACGCCTTCGACGAGTTCGAGGTCGGCCGGCGCCAGCGCCCCGTCATCGTCGGCCCGGGGTCCGCACTCGATCGCCCCGAGCTCGACGCCACCGTGGACGATCGGGATCATGGCGGCGGCCGGGCCGGTCGGCTCGCCTTCGACCGCGATCGAATCGGCGCCCATCTCGCCCGGGAGGATGAGCCGCACGCGCACCCAGCGCAGGCCGAGGCCGGCTCGGATCGTGGCCGCGAGGCGGGGTAACAACTCCTCCACGCCGACGGTCTCGCGGAGCGAGGCCCCGAGGCGGATGAGCAGGTCATAGCCGCTCACCCGCTCGCCGAAGACCCAACGGTCGGCCAGCGCCTCGAGCCGGCTGCGGACCGGCTGGAACAGGAGCGTCGCGACGATCGTGAGCAGGACGGCCATCTCGACCGGCAGCCGCGACCCGGCCGCGAGCCCGGCCGCCCCGGCGAGGACGGCGTACCCGACGGCGATCAGGAGCCACAGGGCACCGTAGACGAGGGACCGCCGGATGACGATGTCGACGTCGATCACGCGATGCCGGAAGAGGGCGATGGCGAAGGTCGTCGGCAGGAAGGACATGACGACGGTCCATCCCCCGTCAAGGAGTTCGCGATCTGCCCATCCGCCGTTTGTGGCGGCCATGTCGAGCAACGACATCGCACCAGCGAGGAGCACGGCAAGGAGGGGCCAGCGCATCTGCCGGCGTCGCTCCGGGTCCGACCGTCGATAGCGCAGCGCCACCAGGGCGACGGTCGGCACGAGTGGCCACAAGAGCGCCCCGAGCCCTGCCGCGACAAGGGGGGCGAGCGGGGCCAGCGCCGCGACGGCCAACGGATTGTGGATGGGCGGCAGCGGCGACTCGGTCGGCGCCGGCAGCGGGTCGACGACGAGGGCGGCGATCGGGACGAGCAGGAATGACAGCGCCGCCAGGCGGACGATGGCCCGCTCGAACGACGTCTCGTACGTCCCAGAAGGGAAGATCGCCAAGAGCCCGACGGCGGCGAGGGCGAAGCCGGCGACGGTGGCGTGCTGTGCCATGACCACGGCCCAGGCCAGCCCTGCGTCGATGTCGCCCACGCCACGCCCGAGCAGCGCCGCCGCTGCCGTCGCCATCGAAACGAGGGCACACAAGGCCATCAGGCGTCTCACCACGAGGCTCTCCGGACGCCTGGCATAGACCAAGACCCCCACCGCCACGAAGGGGATCGGCATGATCAGGAACGAGATCGACGCCGGAAAACCATCGGACCCGAGGACTGCCAGCCAGGTCACCGGCAGCGCGGCGACACCGAGGACGAGCAGCGCAGTCCAGGCCAGCTGACGCATCGCCGGCATCATCGCGCGCCACGAGGCGCTCGTGAAGGGGGCGCCCCTCACCGAGGGACTGTGGGTGGCTGCACCCGTGAACGGAGGTCTGCGGGAGACACTTCGGTGGTTGGCCCGCTTCCGTCCGGCCGTCCCGCGCGGCTACGGTCAGGCCGGAGGTGAGGAACGTGTCACAGACCGTGGGTGGCCAGGACGATGGGCAGGTCCTTCGGGCGCACATCGACCAGTTCGTGCGTGCACCGATCGAGCGCGTCTATGCGGCCTACGTCGACCCGGCGTTGATGCCGAAGTGGATGGGCATCAAGGCGGTCACCAACGTGAGTGGCCCGCTCGATCGCCCAGGCTCGACGTTCGTCGAGGTCGTCTACGGACCGTACCGGCCACGCAGCGAGGTGCTGGCGGCGGAACCGCCGGTCCTCCACGACATGGGCGGGCGGGGCCCAGTCGGGATCGGCTGGCGCTGGACCACGCGCTTTGCCGTGAAGGACGAGGGCACCGAGATCACCTTCGACGAGGAGGTAAGGTTCCCCGCCGGGCTCATCAGCGGGCTGCTCCGCCGCTCGCAAGAGGGCGGACGCATGGAGCGCGGGGCACGAGCGCTCCTCGCAAAGTTCGCCGAGCTCGTCGAAGCCGGCGAGACGTGAGTGCCGTGACCGGATCGACGATCCCGACCAGGGCGATCCGCGGTGGGGACATCGACGCGTCGCACGAGCGCCTGCAGGCCGCACTCATCGCCCGCTACGCGCCCGGCACCCGGCGCCGCTCGATCCGCTGGTCCGGCGGCGAGACGCAGGTGCTGGAGCTGGGCGAAGGGCCTCCGCTGCTGCTCGTGCATGGCGGACTGGGTGCGGCGAGCGACTGGCTGCCGATCTTCCCGGCCCTGGCCCAGAACCATCGTGTGCTCGCGCCCGACCGTCCGGGCCACGGTCTCGCGAGCCCGATGGACTACTCGGGGGTCGACGTGCTCGACCACGCGACGGCGTTCCTGCGCGAGGTCATGAAGGCGCTCGGGATCGACCGTGCCCCGATCGTGGCGAACTCCATGGGCGGGCGATGGGCGATCGAGCTGGCGCTCCGCGAGCCGCAGCGCGTGGAGCGGCTGATCCTGGTCGGCGCTCCGGCGGGCACGCGCCGCTCGCTGCCCACTGACGTGGCCATGATGAGCTGGCCGCTCGTCGGCCGGATCGTGCGGTGGTTCCTCGGGCGGTCGACTCCGGCCAGTGCCCGACGGTTCTACCGCCGGACGCTCGTGCGCCACCCCGAGCGCCTCGACGACCTCGTTTGCGAGGAGGGGGCGACGGCTTGGCGGCGGAACGTCCGGTCCCATCTCTCGCTGATCGATGCCTTCCTCACGCGCGCCGGCATGCGGCCGGCGCTGATGATCGACGAGCGGTGGGCCGGCTGGCGGCGCCTGGAGGTCCCCGCCACCTTCATCTGGGGCGAGCAGGACGTCTTCGGGAGCCCGGAGATCGCGGACCGGATCGCCCCGCTGGTGCCGGCCGGCGCGACCGTCGTGCGCGTCCCCGACGCCGGGCATCTCCCCTGGTTGGACGACCCGTTGAGCGTCGCCCGCGAGATCGCGGCCGCTCTCGAGGGGGGAGGCCGTCGACACGCTGATGCGCCGAATACGACCGTTCCTGACTGGAACGGCCCAACGCGTGGTGGGGGATAGGAAAGGAGGCCAACATGGAAGGTCAGAAACTCTGGAGGCTGGGCGGCGCCTGCGCGATGCTGGCGGGCGTCCTCTACCTGGCGGTCCTCCCGATATCGGTGGTACCGCTGTTGGCCACCGGGGAGTCACCGACGGCCCTGTTCGAGGCGGCTCCCTTCTACGCCCTCATCGACCGGATCCCGCTGCCGTTCCTCCTGGGCGGCCTCGGGTTCGGCCTGGCTGCGATCCTCGCCCTGGCCCTGGTACCGGCGCTGGGGGCGCTCGTCGGATCGATGAGCCCCGCCGTGGTGCGCTGGATGAGCGCGATCGCCTACCTCGGCCTCGCCGTCGGCGCGGTCTCGGCCATCCACGCTACCGACCTGTCGGTCCGCATCGCCTCGACCTACGCGTCCGGAGACCCGGCGATCCGTGCCACGATCGTGGCGCTCTATCCGCCCACCGCCCTGACGTTTGATACCTGGGGCCTGCTGCAGTTCGGGGGCGTGGGCCTCTGGATCCTTGTCGTCTGCCAGCTGGCGCGCCGAAACGCCCTGCTGCCATCGCGCCTGGCGTACCTGGGCATCGGCGTCGGAATCCTCTACTGGTTCAGCGTCGTCGGCGAGTTCCTCCAGATCGAGGCGCTGAGCGGCATCGGCAGCGGGCTGGGCATCGTCGCGGGCGGCGTCTGGTACCTGTGGATCGGCCGGACCCTCTGGCGTCGGGCTGGCCAGCGAGGCGTGACGCCCGGCGGAGGATAGGAGGAGATGCACGTGGACGAGTCGTTCTCCTGGACCTCGCCTCTCGGGGCGAGCGTAGCGCTCCTGCTCGTGTATGGCGCGATCCACGTCCTCTTCGGCGCGATCTACCTGCTCGTGGCCGAGACCGACATCGGCAACAGGACGCTCTTCGCCTCGCCGGGCCTCGACCAGGCGCTCTTCGGGGCGCTGCCGGCCGACCTCCTTCGGGACGATCGCGTCCTCGCCCAGCTTCGCTCGATCCTCTACCTGGTCATCGCCGGGCTACTCGTCAGCCTTGGGATCGTCCAACTCGCGCTGACCTGGTTCGGGCTTCACCGGGGCCAGGGCTGGGCGCTCGTCGCCCTGGCCGTCTCGGGGCTGGTGATGTTCCCGTTCTGGGTGCTGGTCTTCCGCCCGTATCTGGAGGCCGGGGCGCCGCTCGGGTTGTTCAACATCCCACCCTGGATCTGGGTCCCGGGCGCCCTGCTCATCCCGGCCACGGTGCTCGGCTGGATCGGGCTGCGCTGAGCGAGTCGACGCGACGGCTGCCGCCCGGGCTCAGGCCTCCGCGGCCGGGTCCGCCCCGGGCGCGGCGGCCGGCTGGTCGAGCACGAGGCTTGCCTCCGGCGGGAAGGAGACGGTCACCGCCTCGCCGATCGGCGGGAGGGTCAGGTTCGGGTCGTTGAACGTGTCGAGCGAGACGGTCGGCCCGTCACCCAGCCGGATCCGGAGGCGCACGATCGAGCCGAGGAAGCTGACGTCCACGACGGGGCCGCGCAGGCGGTTGGTTCCCTCGGGACCCTCCTCCAGCGAGATGCTCTCCGGACGCAGGGCGACCGAGACGATCTCGCCGGACCGCGCGCCGCTGATGGGCTTCGCCGCGCGGATCTCCTGACCCTCCACCGCGAGCCGGCCGGCCGAGGGATCGACGACCCGGGCGGCGAGCAGGTTGAGCGTCCCGACGAACGAGGCCACGAACGAGGTGGCCGGGAAGTTGTAGATCTCCGACGGCGACCCGATCTGCTCGATGCGACCGTCGCTCATCACGACCACCCGGTCGGACAGCGAGAGCGCCTCCTCCTGGTCGTGGGTGACGTAGACCGTGGTGATCCCGAGCTGGCGCTGGATGGCACGGATCTCGTTGCGCAGCGCGACGCGGATCTTCGCGTCGAGGGCCGAGAGGGGCTCGTCGAGCAGCAGCACCTGGGGCTCGACGGCCAGCGCCCGCGCCAGGGCGACGCGCTGTTGCTGGCCGCCCGAGAGCTGGTACGGGTAGCGGTCCGCCTTCTCCGGCATGTGGATCATCTCGAGCAGTTCGCCGACGCGCTTCGTGATGGCGTCCTTGGACTGCTTCTTGACGCGCATGCCGAAGCCGACGTTGCTGGCCACCGTCATGTTCGGGAAGAGGGCGTAGGCCTGGAAGACCATGCCCACGTTGCGCTTGTTGGGCGGCAGGTTCGTGATCTCCTTGCCGTCGACCTTGATGCTGCCCGAGTCGGGATACTCGAAGCCGGCGATCATGCGCAGCGTCGTCGTCTTGCCGCAGCCTGACGGCCCGAGGAGGGAGACGAACTCGCCTCGCTCGGTAATGAGCTCGAAATCCTCGACCGCGACGAAGGCGCCGAAGCGCTTCTTGACGTGGGACAGCTCCAGGAACCCCATGCCTGCCTCGTTCATCAGTGGGCGCCGCCGATCTCGATCCGGGTCCGCGTGTCTCGTCCCAGGAAGGCGATCGCGATCATGGCCAGCCAGGTCAGGCCGAAGCTGATGAGCGAGACCGCCGCCGGCTCGTAGGCCTTGGACTGGCTGAGCAGGTTGAGATAGGGCCCGAAGGCCGGCCGCGCCAGGAAGTTCGCGATGGTGAACTCGCCGAGGACGATGGCCAGCGTCAGGAAGGCGCCGGAGAGGAGGGCCACTCGCAGGTTGGGCAGGATGACCCGCCAGAGGATGGTCAGCCAGCCGGCGCCCATGCTCTGGGCCGCCTCGGTCAGGCTTCGGATGTCGATCGACCGCAGGCCCGTGTCGACCGCCCGGTACATGTAGGGCAGCGACAGGACGATGTAGCCGGCGACGAGCAGGGCGCTGCTGCCGATGTCGGTGTGGGTGAAGGGCAACGGCGGGCGACTATAGACACGGATGAGCCCGAAGACGAGCACCACGGCGGGGATGACGAAAGGCAGCAGCGTCACGAACTCGACCAGCGACCGGGCTCGCGGGACGCGCAGCTGGACCCAGTAGGCGGTTGGCACGATAAGTGCCAGGCTGGCCGTGATGGTCACCCCGGCGATGACCAGCGAGTAGAGCAGGCTGCCCAGGAACTTCGGGTCCTGCAAGGAGCTCGTGTAGGCGGCGAAGGGCGGCTTGGCCTTGAGCGAGAAGTCGAGGGTGGCCACGAGCGGCAGGAAGAAGTAGAGGACGCCGAGCAGGAAGACCAGCCACCAGGCGATCGAGCCGCGCCGCCGCTTCATCGTCGCCAGCGCTCCGCACGCCGCTGGAGGAGGGTATAGATCGCGATGGAGATGCCCATGATGGCAACCATGCCCATGGCCATGGCGTAGCCGAGGCCAGGGTTGTGCAGCACGTCGCCGGCGATCTGATTGCCGATCAAGAGGGGCACGAGGGGGATCAATCCGCTGGTCAGCTGGTAGGCCGTGGCCTGGGCGCCGAAGGCGTTGCCGAAGAGCAGGATCATCGTGCCCAGGAGGGTCGGGAACAGGATCGGCAGGGCCACCCGCTGCCAGTACTGGCGCGAGCTGGCGCCCATGTTCTCCGCCGCCTCACGCCACTCCGGCCGGAGGCCGTCGATGGCGGGCGCGATGATGAGGACCATGAGCGGGAACTGGAAGTAGAGGTAGACGAGCTCGAGCCCCAGCTTGCTGTAGATGGTGAAGCCCGAGGCGTACGGGTCGATCCCGAAGTTCTTCAGGAAGACCGTCACCATGCCGAGCTGGCCGAGCGTGAAGATGAAGGCCAGGGCGAGCGGCACGCCGGCGAAGTTCGAGGCCACGCCGCTGAAGGTCATGAGGGCATCGCGCAGGACGCGAGGCAGGCCGCCGAGGATGACGGCGTAGGCCAGCAGGAATCCAAAGATGCCGCCCACGACGGCCGTCACGAGGCTGACCTCGATGGTGATCAGGAAGGCGTTGGCGATGCTCGGCGTGGCGAGATCTGCGTAGTTCTGGAGGGTGGTCTGACCCTCGTTGTTCTGGAAGCTGCCGAGGACAAGGTAGGTGACCGGCGCGCCGATGAAGAAGATGGCGAACAGGAAGAACGGCGCCAGCCCGAGCCATGACCGGGAAAAGCGGCGAGCGGGACGCGCCAGAGGCGCGGCCCGCTCGCTGATCGCAGTCATGGCAACCGAATGGCTGCTATGAAGTGCCTACTGCGGCGGGACGACGACGTCGACGCCGACGGTCTTGTCCCAACCCTCGGTGATGAGCTTCGTGGCTGCTGCCAGCTGAGCCGGCGTCGGGAAGACGGCGCCGGTCGAGTCGGGCAGCTTGGCGGCGAGATCCGCCGGGACCACGCCACGCGCGACCATGTCTTCGTAGCGGATCGGGTTGCAGTAGCCCTTCAACCAGAGGAGTTGACCCTCGTCGGAGTAGAGGTATTCCATCCACAGCTTGGCGGCGTTCGGATGGGGCGCGTACTTGCTGATGGCCTGGACGTAGACGCCGCCGAAGCGGCCGCTGGTCGGGACGGTCACGTCGATCGTCGGGTTGCCGGCCGTCGAGTCACGATGCGACAGGCCGTTGTACGACCAGCGCAGGGCGATCGGCGTGGCGCCCTGGGTGATGGTGCCCGGGTTGGCGTCGACCGGCACGAAGTTGCCGGCTTCGACCACCTTCTTGAAGAAGTCGAGGCCCGGCTGGGCGTTGTCGAGCGAGCCGCCGTTGGCCAGGGCAGCCGCGTAGACAGCCTGGATGGCCTGGTTGGAGGCACGCGGGTCGCCATCGAGTGCGATCTGGCCCTTGTACTCGGGCTTCAGCAGGTCCGACCAGTCCTTCGGCGGATTCGGCTGGATGGCGGTGTTGGTCGTGAAGGACATGACGCCGTAGTAGTCGCCCCACCAGAGACCGTCGGCGCTCTTCGCCGCGTCGGGGATGCTGTCCCAGGTCGCGACCTTGTATGGCTCGAAGAGGTCCTTGTTGTCTTCGCCGAATGAGAAGCCGACGTCGACGACGTCGGGCGCCTGCGGGCCTGGGTTGGCCTGGTTGGCCTTGATGGCCTCGATCTCCACGCCGGAGCTGGCTCCGGGATCGAGCTCGTTGACCGCGAGCCCGTACTTGGCCTTGAAGCTATCGATCACCTCACGGTAGTTGCACCAGTCGTCCGGCAGGGCGATCGTGGTCAGGGTGCCCTCCGCCTTGGCGGCCGTGATGAGCGCCTCGGGCGCGCCGCCGCCGGCCGGCGGCGGGGTGGGCGTGGCCGCGGCCGAGCAGGCCGCGAAGACCAGGCCGGCGACGGCCAGCAGGCTGAGCGCGCGCGAACGGGAACGTTTCATCGACTACTCCTCCTCCGATCATGTGGGGCCTACGGGATCCAGGCCTTCCAGGTCGACTCGTGCTCGTCGACCCACTTCTTCGCCGCCTCCTCGGCGGTCATGTCCTGGTTGGTCATGTAGTCCGAGACGAGGTTCTGGTCGTCGTTCGTCCAGGTGAAGTTCTTGACCAGCTCGTAGGCCTTGCCGCCGGTGTCGGCGAACTTCTTGCTGACGATCTTGTTGAGGGCGTACTGCGGATAGTCGCAGTCGATCTTCTTGGGGTCCGCGTAGCACTCGTCGCTGTAGGGCGGGAGCTTGATCGGCACGAGCTTGATCTGCGCGTGCAGCCAGTGCGGATCCCAGAAGTAGCCGATCAGCGCCGTCTTCTGTGCCGCCGCCTGCTGGAGGGCCTTGACCGACGACGCCTCACTGCCCGAGAAGACGACCTTGAAGTTCAGGCCGAGGTTGGCGATGATCGCCTCGTCGTTCTGGACGAAGGTCGGGTCGCTGGCGAGGAACTGGCCCTTGTCGCCCGATTCCGACGTCTTGAACAGGTCGGCGTACTTGTTGAGGTTGTTCCAGTCGGTGATGTCCGGGTATTCCTGGACCATCCACTCCGGCACGTACCAGGCGATGATCCCCACGTTGCCGGTCTCACCCGCGACCGCGGCCACCTTCTTTTCGTCGATGTACGTCTTCTCGAGGTCGGGGTGGCCCCAGTTCTCGATGATGACGTCGACCTCGCCGGTCTCGAAGCCCTGCCAGGAGATCTCCTCCTTGAGGGTCTTCTTCTCGACCGTGTAGCCGAGCTCCGTCTCGAGCAGGTAGGCGACGACCGCCGCATTGGCCTCGTACCCCACCCACGGGTTGATGGCGATCTTGACCGGCTCCTTCGAGCCGCCCCCACCGGCGCTACAGGCGGCCAGGACCAGCCCGGCGACCGTGGCGCCGACAGCGAGACGCCAGAGCTTGCTGCCTCTCATCTAGCGGTGCTCCCTTCCTCGATCACCGCCTCGCCTGGTGGCGACGGCGGTCTCCACCGAATGCCCCATATCATGCCCCCGTCACGCCAGCCTGGATGGTCGTTCCAGGCGGTACGACGGCCACGGGACGTCCCGGACCCGTCGGTCGCCCGCCGGCACCCTGGGTGATCCGGTCAAGCATGACACCAAGGAGCACGATCGAAACCCCCGCCGCGAGGCCCTTGCCGAAGTCCTCGCGCTGGGCGAACCCGGCGATCACGTCGTAGCCCAGAGCCCCGGCGCCGACCAGGCCGCCGACCACGACCATGGCCAGGACCAGGACGATGCCCTGGTTGGCGGCCAGCAGCAGCGAGCGACGGGCCATCGGCAGCTGGACCTTCCACAGGAGCTGCCTCGGCGTAGAGCCGGCCGCCGTGGCCGCCTCGACGACCGTGGCCGGCACGCCGCGGATGCCGTCCTCGACGAGTCGGATCACCGGCGGGGCGGCATAGATGACGGCGGCCACGATGGCGGTGAAACGGGTGGCGGAGAACAGCGCGATGGCCGGCAGGAGGTAGACGAACGAGGGCATCGTCTGGGCAGCGTCGAGGATCGGGCGCAGGACGGCGGCGAACCGATCGTGACGCGCCGAGAGCACACCGAGCGTCAGCCCGACGAGCAGCGTGATCGCGGTGCCCACGAGGACCGACGCCAGCGTCTCCATGCCGTGCTGCCAGAGCTGAAGGCCGATCAGGCCGAGCAGGCAGACGGCCGTGACGATGGCCGGGCGGAGACCGCTCACGATGAACGCGGCAACGACCGCGACGAGGCCGACGAGCCACCAGGGCGAGGTGGTCAGGATCGTCTGGAGCGGGTTGAGCAGCACTCCGGTGACGGCGTTCTTGAGCGCGTTCGTGAGGCCGAACAGGTTGGCTTCGACCCAGGCGGTGGCCGTGTTCACCGGCTCGCGGAAGGTGATGCGTAGCGCATCCGGGAAGGTACCGTCGCCCGCCACGAGCTGGCCCACGATGACCGCCACGACGGTGACGCCGACCGCACCGAGCACCACGACCCGGCGCTGCCGGGTCGACTCCGCCGCGCCGCTTCGGGTCCGCACGTCCACTCGCTGGCTGGCCCGCGTCGCCAGCCGGTCGAGCAGGATGGCCATGATCACGATGGCCAGGCCGGCATCGAAGGCGACGCCGACGTTCACCCGCTCGAGCGCCTGGACGATGTCCAGACCCAGCCCGGGGGCGGCGATGAGGGCGGTGATGACCACCATCGAGAGGGCCATCATGATCGTCTGGTTGACGCCCAGGACGATCGTTCGCTTGGCCATCGGCAGCTGCACCTTGCGCAGCACCTGCCAGCGGGTGGAGCCGAGCGAGACCGCGGCCTCGACCGACGTCCCCGACACGCCGCGGATCCCCAGCGCGGTGATCCGGATGGCCGGCGGGATGGCGTAGATCAGCGTGGCGATGATCGCCGCCGGCGGGCCGATGAGGAAGATCAGGGCCATCGGGGCGAGGTAGGCGAAAGTGGGCATGATCTGCATCACGTCCAGGACCGGCGTGATGACGGACTGGAACCGGTCGCTTCGGCCGGCCAGGATGCCCAGCGGGATGCCCATGGCCAGCGACAGGACGACCGCCCCCAGCGTCAGCGCGAGCGTATCGAGGCTCGACTCCCACAGCCCGAGCAGGCCGAAGGCGAGGAACCCCGCGACCATCACCACGGCCATGCGGCGCCCGGCGAAGATCAGCCCGATCGCCCCGGCGAGCACGGTCACGCCCGGCCACGTGAGGCCGATGAGGATGCCCTGGAGGAGGTCGAAGAGGCCGGCGATCGACAGCCGGATGGTGTTGACCACCAGCACGAAGACGAGGTTGGAACTCCGGTTCGCGTCCACCCAGTCGCGCAGGCCGTTGAGCGACTTGAAGAACTCGGCATCGTCATCGTGGGGCAGGAGCCACTGGTTTCTCAGCGCCACGAAGAGGATGGCGCTCACGACCAGCAGAGCCACACCCCAGAAACGTCGCGAGGTGCGCCATTCGAGGCTGGCGAGGGGGAGGGCCGGGGCTGCCATCAGCCGTCCTCCAGCCCCGCGATCGCGGCCAGGATCTGGGCCCGATCGACGACCCCCAGCAGGCGGCCGTCGTCGACCACGCGGATCGGCTTGTCGGTCGCCGCGGCGGCGTGCACCGCGGTCCGGATGACGGTCCGGGGCGGGAACTCCGGTCCGTCGAGCTGGTCGTCCGGGCGGGCCTCGCGCATCACCCAGCGCAGGGTCAAGACGTGGGACTTCGGGACATCGCGGACGAAGTCGGCCACGTAGTCGTCGGCTGGCGCGCCCACGAGATCTTCCGGACGGCCGGCCTGGACGATCAGGCCGTCGCGCATGATCACCACGTGGTCGCCCAGCTTGAGCGCCTCGGCGAGGTCGTGGGTGATGAAGACCATCGTCTTGCCGACCTCGTGGTGCAGCCGCAGCACCTCGTTCTGCATGTCGCGGCGGATGAGCGGATCGAGCGCGCTGAACGGCTCGTCGAAGAACATCACCTCGGGGTCCACGGCCAGCGCCCGGGCCAGGCCGACGCGCTGCTGCATCCCGCCCGAGAGCTGGTCGGGGTAGCTGCCGGCATGACCCTCGAGGCCCACCAGCGAGAGCATCTCCTGCGCGCGCGCGTAGCGCGTGGGCTTGTCGTCACCGCGGATCTCCAGCCCGAATGCGATGTTGTCGATGACCCGCCGGTGAGGCAGCAGCCCGAAGTGCTGGAAGACCATCGAGAAGCGCCGCCGCCGCAGCTCGCGCAGGCGCACGGCGTCGGCCTTGCGGATGTCCTCCCCGTCGAGGAGGATCTCCCCTCGGGTCGGCTCGATGAGCCGGGTGAGGCAGCGGATGAGGGTGGACTTGCCACTGCCGGAGAGGCCCATGACGACGAAGACCTCACCGGGCTGGACGTCGAACGAGACGTCGCGGACGGCCACGGTGGACGCATGCCGCTGGCGCAGCTCGGCGCTCGTGAGCGCCTCGTCCGCGCTGCCCACGAGGCGGTGCTCGGCCGGGCCGAAGATCTTCCACAGCCCCTTGACCGAGACCGTCGGCGTGGTCGTCCCGTTCACCGGCCGACGACCATCGTGCGGGCGCAGGCGAGCATGACGGTTCCCGCCCCGTCGATCAACAGGCTCGGCATGGGCACCCTCGTCGTGTCGTTACCCGCGACGCCGTCCGCAGCCGGACGGGCGTTGGGTGCGGAGAGGATTGCCGCTGTGCGGGCTCCCGTCAAGCCGCGCCGCGACGACGGCGCTGAGGCCTTCTTCCGCGCCGGCCCATGTCTGTAGGACATGGCGGCGTGCCCAGCCGCCGCTCGGGGCCGCAGTCGGGCCTCTCGGGGCCGCTCTCGGGCCGATCCGGCGCTGGATCCATGTCTGTAGGACATGGCCCCACGCCCAGCCGCCTGATCGGCGTTGCCCGCACCGCGGCTGGCGCCACAGCTATGCCTCACGACAATGGAATCGCGGCGCGCGCAGGCCCGCGGTCAGACGACGCGGCTCACGGTGCATGCCTGGCGGTCATGCGAGTGGCTGGATCCACGCTGAGGCGCCGCTCGATGAGTCTTCATCGCGAGGCAGTCGCGCTCAGGTTCGCGGCCTCGGATGCCCGGGGGGCATACGGTGGGGGCGCCGGATCCGGGTCGCACTCGGGCCTCGCGCTGGCCGGTGGTGCACGAATACACTGTGACCTCGCCGGCTCCGATCCAGCGGGCCGCGGCCGGATGACGAGGAGGGTCCATCTCACATGGCTGCGCTACCGGATCGGGCACGCGTCGTGGTCATCGGCGCCGGCATCGTCGGAAACAGCATGGCGTATCACCTTGCCCGTCTCGGCTGGCGCGACATCGTGCTGCTCGACAAGGGGCCCCTGCCAAACCCTGGCGGTTCGACGGGCCACGCTTCCAACTTCATCTTCCTGACCGACCACTCCAAGGAGATGACGGAGTTCACGGCCGATAGCGTCCGCCAGTACCAGGAGCTGGGCGTCTTCACGCAGAGCGGCGGCATCGAGGTCGCGCGCACGGCGGCGCGCATGGAGGAGCTCAAGCGGCGCCTCGCCTCCTCGAAGTCGTGGGGCATCGAGTCGGAGCTGGTGACGCCGGCCCAGGTCAGGGCGATGGTGCCCTACATCGAGGCGTCGGTCATCCTGGGCGGATTCTCCACGCCGGGTGTGGGCGTCGTCGATTCGCTCCGTGCCGGCACCCTGATGCGCGAGGCGGCGCAGGCCAGGGGTGCGCTGACGATCTCCGCGCAGACCGAGATCACCGGCATCGACGTCCGCGACGGGCGCGTGCGGTCCGTGCGCACGGATCGTGGCGACATCGAGGCCGAGACGGTCGTGATCTGCTGCGGCGTGTGGAGCCCGCGGATCGCGCGCATGGCCGGCGCCTCGATCCCGCTCACCCCCGCCGTGCACCAGATGATCAGCGTCGGCCCGGTGCCGCTCTTCGCCGACACGGTCGGCGAGATCCGCTATCCGATCGTGCGTGACATGGACACCAACATGTACGAGCGCCAGCACGGCGGCGACCTGGAGGTGGGCTCCTACGCGCACCGGCCGATCCTCATGGAGGCCGACGCGATCCCGTCCATCGCCGAGTCGGCCCTCTCGCCGACCGAGCTGCCCTTCACCAAGGAGGATTTCGACCTCCAGATGGAGCAGGCGCTCGAGCTGGTGCCCGACATCCTGGGTGACGAGCGGGTGGGCATCCGTCACGCCATCAACGGCCTGCTCGCGCTGACGCCGGACGGCAACCCGATCCTGGGCGAGACGCCCGAGGTCCGGGGGCTCTGGTCGGCCGCCGCGATCTGGATCAAGGAGGCGCCGGGCATCGCCCGCACGATCGCCGAGTGGATGACCGACGGCGCCCCGGAGATCGACCCGCACGGGTCGGACATCGCCCGCTTCTACGACCACCACCGGACGCCGACGCACATCCGGGCCCGCGCGGCCGAGGGCTTCAACAAGACCTACGGCATCGTCCATCCGATGGAGCAGTGGGCCTCGAACCGCAACGTCCGGCTCACTCCGATGCACGGGCGCGAGCGGGAGCTGGGCGCCGTCTTCTTCGAGGCCGCCGGCTGGGAGCGGCCGATGTGGTACGCCTCGAACGAACCGCTGCTCGCCGAGTACGGCGAGCGGGTCTCGCGGCGCGACGCGGAATGGGAGGCTCGCTGGTGGTCGCCCATCATCAGCGCCGAGCACCTCGCCATGCGCGACAAGGTAGGCATGGTGGACCTCACCGCCTTCGCCATCTTCGACGTCTCCGGCCCCGGCGCGCTCGGCTACCTCCAGGGCCTCGTCGTCAGCCAGATGGACGTGCCGGTTGGCCGCGTCGTCTACACGCCGCTGCTGAACAAGGCGGGCGGCATCGTGGCCGACCTGACGATCATGCGGCTGGGCCGCGACCTCTTCCGCGTGGTCACCGGCGGCGGCATGGGCATGCGCGACAAGAAGTGGTTCAGCGACCACCTGCCGGCCGACGGCTCGGCCCAGCTCCTCGACGCCACGTCCGCCTGGACGACGGTCGGGGTTTGGGGCCCGCGGGCCCGGGACCTGGTCGCCTCGGTCACCGCCGACGACGTTTCCAACGCCGGCTTCCCGTTCGGCACCTGCCGGAGCATCGATCTCGGCCCCGTCCGGGCGCTCGCCTCGCGCATCTCCTACGTCGGCGAGCTGGGCTGGGAGATCTACGCGCCGATGGAGGAGGGCGCTCGGCTCTGGGACCTGCTCTGGGAGGCCGGCCAGGTCTTCGGGGTCGTGCCCGTCGGGATCGGCGTGTATGCCACGACCGGACGACTGGAGAAGGGCTATCGGGCCCACGGCAACGAGCTGGAGCTGGAGTACGACCTGGTCGAGGCCGGGATGGCCCGGCCCACGGTCAAGGAGCAGGACTTCGTGGGTCGTGCCGCCTACCTCGAGCAGCGCTCGCGTCCGCCGGCCGCGATCCTCTGCACGCTGACCGTGGACGACCACACCTCCTCGAGCGGCGTCGAGCGCTACATGCTTGGTCGCGAGCCGATCGTCACCCCCGACGGCCGGCCGCTCGTCGACGCGAAGGGGCGGCGGTCGTACGTGACCAGCGCCGGCGCCGGGCCCTCGGTGGGCCGCCACCTGCTGATGGCCTACCTCCCGCCCGAGCAGGCGGTCGTGGGCACGAAGCTGGCCGTGGAGTACTTCGCCGAGCTCTACCCGGTGACCGTCGCCGTGGCCGGGGCCACGCCGCTCTTCGATCCCCGGAACGCGCGCATCCGGAGCTGATGCCCGTGGAGGTCCTCGTCTGTGTCAAACGCGTGCCGGCCACGGGCGGCCGGATCGTGCTGACCGCCGACGAGCAGGAGATCGACACGAAGTACCTCGGTTTCACCGTGAGCCCGCACGAGGAGTGCGCGGTCGAGGAGACGGTGCGCATCGTCGAGGCGCACGGCGGCAGCTCGACCGTCCTGACCCTCGGTCCAGCGGCGGCCGAGGAGCAGCTGCGCGACGCGATGGCCGTCGGGGTCGACCGGGCCATCCTGCTCGAGACCGACGGTCGCGAGTGGAGCCCGATCGCCACGGCCGAGGCGATCGTCACTGCGGTTCGTGCCCAGGAGGCCGCCGGGGCGGGGTTCGACCTCCTCCTGTTCGGCAACGAAGCGGCCGACACGGGCGACTTCCAGGTCGGCATCCGCGTGGCGGTCGCGCTCGACCTGCCCTGCGTCACCGGGGTCAAGGCGCTCGAGGTGCGCGATGGGACCGCCGTGGCGAAGCGCGAGGCGGACGGCGGCTGGGAGGTCTTCGAGGTCCCGCTGCCGGCGGTCGTGACGGTGAAGGAGGGGATCAACCTGCCCCGCTATCCTTCGGTCCCGGGCCGCCTCCGGGCGCGCAAGAAGGAGATCGAGCGCGGCGTGCCGGAGTGGCGCCCGGCCGGACCGGAGAAGGTCAGGCTGCGGCTGCCGGAGGAGCAGGGCAGCGCCGTGGAGATCCTGGGCACCGGCCCCGCCGACGCTCCGCGGGTCGTCGAGGTGCTGCGCCAGCTGGGGGTCCTCGCGCCGTGATCCTCGCGCTCGTCGAGCAGGCCGGCGGTAGCCCGGATCGGCTCTCCCTCGAGATGCTGGCGCTGGTGCGTCGCCTGGCCGAGGTCGCCGGGGCCGCGGGCGGGCCGGTCCATGCCGTCCTTTTCGGCGACGAGGCCCGCACCGCGGCCGCCGGGTTGGCGGCGCACGGGGTCGCGACGGCGTCGGTGGTCGAGCACGAACGCCTCGACGACTACGCCCCCGAGGCCTGGGCGGCCAGCCTCCTGCAGCTGATGGCCGCGCGGTCCCCGACGATCGTCGTCGCCGCCGGCAGCGAGCGGGGCAACGAGGTCATGGCGCACGTGGCCGCGCGGGCCGGCCTGCCGCTCGCGGCAAACTGCACCGACGTCCGCCCTGGCGACCGGCTCGGGATCACCCGACAGCGCTGGGCCGGGAGCCTGCTCGAGGACGCCTGGCTCGACGGACCCGCCTGGCTGGTGACGGTCGCGCCCCACGCCGTGGCGACCGAGGAGACGGTGGCGGCCGGCGCGACGACCATCGAGCGGTTCACGCCGGCGCTGTCCGAGAACGACCTCCGCGTTCGCGTGGACGGCCGCGTCGAGGCCGATCCGGACCGGGTCTCGCTGACCGATGCCCGGGTCGTCGTGGGCGGCGGGCGCGGGGTGGGCGGTGCCGAGGGCTTCGCCGACCTCGAGGAGCTGGCCCGCCTGCTGGGTGGCGCCGTGGGCGTGTCCCGCGCTGTGACAAGCGCGGGTTGGCGGCCGCACGCGGAGCAGATCGGCCAGACCGGCCTGCGCATCGCGCCCGACCTCTACATCGCCTGCGGCATCAGCGGGGCCATCCAGCACATCGTCGGCTGCAAGGCCGCGAAGCAGATCCTGGCCATCAACACCGACCCCGAGGCGCCGATCATGGAGAAGGCGACCTACGCGGTCATCGGAGACCTGCGCGACATCGTGCCGGCGATCAGCGCCGAGATCCGGCGGACTCGCGGCGCCTAGCGCTCGGGTCCGGCTCCGGACGACTCGCGGATCCGGGCAGAGATCCGGGCGGCGGTCGCGAGGACGCGCCCGGCGACCGCGTCCTCGGTCCCCCGTCGAGGGAAGCGGTACGACGGCCCGTGGACGTGGACGGCGGCCACGACCTCGCCGCCGGCGGCGGCCACCGGCGCCGCCACGGACGTGATGCCCTCGGCGAACTCCTCGCGCACCCATGCGCAGCCGTCCCGGCGCACCTCGCGCAGGCGCTCGAGGAGGGCGCTCGCGTCGGTGATCGTGCGCGGGGTGAAGCGCTCGAGCGGGGAGGCGAGGAAGCGCGCCAGGGCGGACGCCGGCAGGAAGGCCAGGAAGACCTGGCCGGACGACACGGCGTGCATGGGGATCCGGCTGCCGGTCCAGTCGCGCACCTGGACCGGGTTCGGCGAGTCGACCTGGTCGACGTAATGCACCGTGAAGCCGTCGGCGACCGACAGTCCTGTCGCCTCGCCCGTCGCGTCGGCCAGCTCCACCAGAGTCGGACGCGCGACGGCTACCAGGCCGCGCGTGTCGCGCAGGCCGGACGCGAGCACGGCCAGTCGACGGCCGAGGCGATACCGGGTGTCGCCTGGCAGCTGCTCCACGGCCCCTTCGGTCTGGAGCGCGTTCAGCAGTCGGGCGGCCGTGCTCTTCGGCACCCCGGCACGGGCGGCCACCTCGGTCACCCCGAGCGGCCCGTCCACGAGCGCGTCGAGGACGGCGAAGGCACGCTCGATGGACTGGACTCTGGACATCGACTCCCTTGTCCGCTAGGCTAGGGTTCGTTCCATCATACGGCACCGTTCCGTATCGTGGACCCCGGCCCGACAAGGAGTCGCCGATCCATGGCCCAGGACGACTACGAGGAGATCGACCTCGCCGCCCTCTCCGACGAGGAGCTGGCCGAGCAGATGCACAACGATCTCTACGACGGGATGAAGGACGAGATCGTCCAGGGCACGCGGATCCTGCTCGACCGCGGCTGGGCCGCCACGCGCGTCCTCGACGATGCGCTCGTGGCGGGCATGAAGATCGTGGGCATCGACTTCCGCGACGGCATCCTCTTCGTGCCCGAGGTGCTCCTGGCCGCGAACGCCATGAAGGCGGGCATGGAGATCCTTCGGCCGTTGCTCGCGGCGAGCGGAGCCGAGCCGGTGGGCAAGGTCGTCATCGGCACGGTGAAGGGCGACATCCACGACATCGGCAAGAACCTCGTGGGCATGATGCTCGAGGGCGCCGGCTTCGAGGTCGTGGACCTGGGCATCAACACCGACGCCGACAAGTTCATCGCCGCGCTGGAGCAGCACCAGCCGGACATCCTCGGCATGTCCGCGCTGCTGACCACGACGATGCCCTACATGAAGGTCGTCATCCAGGCGCTCAGGGACCAGGGGATCCGTGACCGGTACATCGTCCTCGTGGGCGGGGCACCGCTGAACGAGGAGTTCGGGATGGCCGTCGGGGCGGACGCCTACTGCCGCGACGCGGGCGTCGCAGCGGAGACGGCCCGCCGCCTCATCGACGAACGCCGTGCCAGCGTCGCCTGAGACCGCGCCGCCGGTCGCTCCTCGAGTCCTCATCGTCGGCTGCGGGGCGCTCGCGCGCGAACTGGCCGAGGTGACCCGGGGCCTCGCGAACGTCGACGTCACCGTGCTCCCGGCCACGCTGCATAACCGGCCTGAGCGCATCCCGGACGCCGTTCGGGAAAGGATCCGGTCCGTGCGCGGGCGGTACGACCGGATCTTCGTCGCCTACGCCGACTGCGGGACCGGCGGCCTGCTCGATCGGGTGCTCGCGGAGGAGGGCGTCGAACGGCTGCCCGGCGCCCACTGCTACGAGTTCTTCGCCGGCCGGACCGACTTCGCCCGCCTGGCCGAGGAGGAGCCCGGCACCTTCTACCTCACCGACTTCCTGACTCGCGCCTTCGACCGCCTGGTCGTCACCGGTCTCGGCATCGACCGGCACCCCGAGCTGCTGCCGGTCTACTTCGGCAATTACCGCCGTCTGGTCTACCTCGCCCAGACCGACGACCCGGCGCTGCTGGCAGCGGCTCGCCGGGCGGCGGATCGCCTTGGCCTGGCCTTCGAGCACCGGCGCACCGGCTACGGCGAGCTGGCCACGTCGATCGCGGCCGCGGTGGGGGTCGCCTGAGATGGCCGGGACCCTGACCGTCATCTGGTGGCGCGCCATCCCGGCCCAGGTGGTCGCCCGGGAGGGCCGCCGAGCGCACAAGGTGATGCTGAGTCCGCGCTTCCAGATGGCCATCGACCGGGCGGCCGAGAAGGCCGGCAAGAAGTCGTTCGACGACTACATCGGGGAGTGGCGCAGGGAGAACCGGCCCTGCGGCCCGGACCTCGAGGCTGAGGTGACCGGCGAGGCGGCGCGCCTGGAAGCCGAGTACACGAAGGGGGTCCTCGCCGGGCTCGCGGCGGCCGGGGGCCTCGGTCGGCGGGGGGTCGCGTGACCAGGACCGTCATCTCGTCCGCGACGCGCGAGGTCATCATCGGCTCCGACCGGCCGTTCGCGATCATCGGCGAGAGGATCAACCCGACCGGCCGCAAGCTGCTGGCCGAGGAGATGAAGAACGGGGACTTCAGCCGGGTCGAGCGCGATGCGCTCGCGCAGGTCGAGGCTGGGGCCCACATGCTCGACGTCAACGCCGGCATCCCGCTGGCCGACGAGCCGGCCATCCTGGCCCGCACCATCCAGCTCGTGCAGTCGCTCGTGGACGTCCCGCTCTCGATCGACTCCTCGATCGTCGAGGCCCTCGAGGCGGGCCTCGCGGTCTACCGCGGCAAGGCGCTGGTGAACTCCGTGACCGGCGAGGAGGAGCGTCTCGAACGGGTGCTGCCCCTGGTCCGGAAGTACGGCGCGGCCGTGGTGGCCATCTCCAACGACGAGACCGGCATCTCCGAGGACCCCGACGTCCGGTTCGAGGTCGCCCGGCGCATCGTCGAGCGCGCCGCGGACCACGGCATCCCGCGCGAGGACGTCGTGGTCGACCCGCTGCTCATGCCCGTCGGGGCGATGGCGACCGCCGGCCGGCAGGTCTTCCACCTGCTGCGCCGGCTGCGCGATGAGCTCAAGGTGAACACCACCTGCGGCGCCTCCAACGTGAGCTTCGGCCTGCCGCAGCGCGAGGGGATCAACGCGGCCTACCTGGCCATGGCCATCGCCAGCGGCCTCACCTCGGCGATCACGAATCCGCTCTCGCCGGAGATCAGGCGCTCCGTCATGGCCGCCGACGTGTTGATGGGCAACGACCAGGAGTGCGCTCGCTGGATCCGGACTTTCCGGGAGCCGCCCGTGGCCGGGGAGCAGGGCCGGCGGATCAACCGCCGCCGTGCGGCGCCGGCGGGGCTGCCGGCCGCCAGCTGAGCCGCGCCGCGTGACCCTGCCCGCCGAGCCGCTCGTCATCTTCACCCCGTCGGGGCGCCGGGGCCGCTTCCCGGAGGGCACCTTGCTGCTCGACGCGGCGCGGGCGCTGGGGGTCGACATCGACTCGGTCTGCGGCGGCCGCGGCCTGTGCGGGCACTGCCAGGTGGAGCAGGGGGTCGGGAGTTTCGCCAAGCACGGGATCGTCTCGCTCGCGGAGCACCTGACGCCGCGCGGCGCTCTCGAGGCCGGCTACCGCGGGCTGCGCGCACTCCCCCAGACCCGGCGCCTGAGCTGCCTCGCCGCGCTGCGCGGCGACGCGGTCATCGACGTCCCGCCGGAGAGCCAGGTCCACCGGCAGGTCGTGCGCAAGGACCTCACCGTGCGCGCCTTCGCGGTGGATCCGGTCGTCCGCCTCCACTACGTCGAGGTGGCGCCGCCGCAGCTCGCCTCGCCGTCGGGCGACCTCGCGCGCCTGCTGGGGGCACTCGAAGCCGAGTGGGGGCTGACCGATCTCGAGACCGACCTCGACGTGATCCGTGCGCTCCAGCCCGCCCTCACCCAGGGGGACTGGAAGGTGACCGTGGCCGTCCACGACGGCCGCTCGCTGACCGCCGTCTGGCCGGGGCTGCACGAACGGGCGTACGGCGTGGCTATCGACGTCGGCTCGACCACCATCGCCGGCCACCTTGCCGACCTCGCCGACGGGTCAGTCCTCGCCTCGAACGGGGTGATGAACCCGCAGATCCGCTTCGGCGAGGACCTCATGAGCCGCGTCTCGTACGCGATGATGCACCCCGGGGGCGCGCGCGAGATGACCCGCGCCGTGCGCGGCGCCCTGGCCGGGCTGGTGGCCGACCTGGCAAAACGGGCCGGGATCCCGCGCGAGGAGATCCTCGAGCTGACCCTGGTGGGCAACCCGATCATGCACCACCTGGTGCTGGGCATCGACCCGGTGCCCCTCGGGTCGGCGCCGTTCGCGCTGGCGACCGATCGGGCGGTACACACGACCGCGGTCACCTTGGGCCTGCCCGCCCATCCCGGCGCGCGGGTCTACGTGCTGCCCTGCATCGCGGGCCACGTGGGCGCGGACACGGCCGCCGTCATCCTGGCCGAGACGCCGCACCTGGCCGATCCCATCAGCCTCGTCGTCGACGTGGGCACGAACGCCGAGATCGTGCTCGGCAACCGCGAGTTCCTGCTGGCCGCATCGAGCCCGACCGGGCCCGCCTTCGAGGGCGCCCAGATCAGCTGCGGGCAGCGCGCCGCCCCGGGGGCCATCGAGCGCGTGCGGATCGACCAGCGGACCCTCGAGCCCCGCTTCAAGATCATCGGCTCCGACCTGTGGTCCGATGAGCCCGGCTTTGCCGACGCGACGGCCGAGCTGGGCGTCACCGGCGTGTGCGGCTCGGGCATCGTGGAGGTCATCGCCGAGCTGTTCCTGGCCGGCGTCGTGACCGCGGACGGGATCATCGACGGCCGGCTGGCGGAGCGATCGGCGCGCATCGTGCCCGAGGGCCGGACGTTCTCCTACCTCCTCCACGGGGGACGGCCGCAGCTCATGATCACGCAGAACGACGTGCGCGCCATCCAGCTGGCGAAGGCGGCGCTGTACGCGGGCGCGCGCCTCCTCATGGATCATGCCGGGATCGAGGCCGTCGACCAGATCCGCCTGGCGGGGGCGTTCGGGAGCCAGATCGACCCGCTGCACGCGATGGTGCTCGGGCTCATCCCCGACTGCGACCTGTCCCGGGTGGGGGCGGCCGGCAACGCGGCGGGGACCGGGGCGCTCATCGCGCTGCTGTCCGGGGCGGCGCGCCGCGAGATCGAGGAGGTGGTCCGGGGGGTCGAGAAGATCGAGACGGCGGTGGAGCCGCGCTTCCAGGAGCACTTCGTGGCGGCGCTGGCCTTTCCCCACCGTACAGCCACCTTTGACAACCTCAGGCGTGTCGTTGACCTTCCCGCGCGAGCGGTGGGCGCGGAGCGGGACCCCGCAACACGAGCCGATCGGCGCCGCAGACGCGCCGAAGTCGCCGCGACCACGGAGGACCGCTGATGGACGACGCCCCCCGCCACCGGACCGGAGGCCGCGCCGGGCGCCAGGCCGCCCGCGCGCACCGCCACATCGAGCGCGTCCCGTTCCTCACCCGGACCCTGGCCCCGTTCGAGGTCCTCGATGAGGAGGGACTGAGCCTCATCGAGCACAACGCCGACACCATCCTCGAGGAGGTGGGGCTGGATTTCCGCGGCGATCCCGTCGCGCTCCGGCTGCTCCACGAGGCCGGGGCCGACGTCGACGGGGAGCGCGTCCGCTTCCCCCGCGGGATGTGCCGGCAGATCGTCCAGGCGACCGCCCCGCGCCAGTTCACCCAGCACGCGCGCAACCCGGCCAACAGCGTGCAGATCGGCGGGCCGCACATCGTCTTCGCGCCCAACTACGGGTCGCCCTTTGTGCGCGACCTCGACACGGGCCGCCGCTACGGGACGCTCGAGGACTTCCGCAACTTCGTCAAGCTCGCCTACCTGAGCCCGCACCTGCACCACTCCGGGGGCACGGTCTGCGAGCCGGTGGACGTGCCGGTGAACAAGCGCCACTTCGACATGGTCTACAGCCACATGCGCTACTCGGACAAGCCGTTCATGGGCTCGGTCACCCACCCCGACCGGGCCCGCGACACGGTCGAGATGGCGCGGATCCTCTTCGGCCCCGAGTTCGTCGAGGGGAACGCCGTCGTCCTCAGCCTGATCAACGCGAACTCGCCGCTGGTCTGGGACGCGACGATGCTCGGCGCCCTGCGCGCGTACGCGGAGGCCAACCAGGCCACGCTCATCACCCCCTTCATCCTGGCCGGGGCGATGGCGCCGGTGACCGCGGCCGCCGTCTGCGCCCAGACGCTGGCCGAGGCCCTGGGCGGGATGACGCTGGCTCAGCTCGTGCGACCCGGCGCGCCGGTCGTGCTCGGCTCCTTCGCCAGCTCGATGTCGATGCAGTCGGGGGCGCCCACCTTCGGCACCCCCGAACCGGCCCTCGTCCTCTACGCCATGGCGGCCCTGGCGCGGCGGCTGGGCGTGCCGTTCCGATCGGGCGGCAGCCTGTGCGCCTCGAAGATCCCCGACGCCCAGGCGGCCTACGAGTCGGCGGCCACGCTGATCCCGACCGTGCTGGCCGGGGTCAACTTCGTCCTCCACGCCGCGGGCTGGCTGGAGGGCGGCCTTGCCGTGGGTTACGAGAAGTTCGTCATGGACGCCGACCAGTGCGGGATGATGGCCGTCTTCATGAAGGGCATGGACCTGTCCGAGAACGGCCAGGCGCTCGACGCCATCCGCGCCAACGGCCCCGGGCAGCACTTCCTCGGCAGCGCCCACACGCTGGCCAACTTCGAGACCGCCTTCTACCGCTCCGAGGTGGCCGACAACAACAGCTTCGAGCAGTGGCTGGAGGACGGCTCGCTCGACGCGGCGCAGCGGGCGAACCGGATCTGGAAGCGGATGCTCGCCGAGTACGAGGCACCGCCCATCGATCCGGGCGTGGACGAGGCGCTGCTGGACTTCATCGCCCGCCGCAAGGCCGCGGTCCCCGACTCGGACGTGTGAGGTGACGCTCTTCCGGCGCCACTCGGCGCTGTCCGCGGCGGCGCGGGACGCCCTCGCCCAAGCGCTGAGGGCGCCCACGTTCGAGCTCGTGCCGCTGAAGAACGCCCTGGCCCAGGCCGCGTTCCTGCCGCCAGCCGCCACCGTCTCGGTGACCGCGTCCCCGGCCCGAGGTCTGGAGGCGACGATCGCGCTCTGCGAGCAGCTCCAGGCGACCGGATTCCGGGCCGTCCCGCACCTTGCCGCGCGGATGATCCGCGATCGTGCGCATCTGCGCGACATCGTCACCTGGCTCGAGGGAGTCGGCGCCGACCGCGCCTTCGTGGTCGGCGGCGATGCCAAGGAACCGGGTGCCTACCCGGACGGGTTGTCGCTCCTGCGCGAGATGGGGGAGATCGGCCACCCCCTCTCGGAGATCGGCATCCCCTGCTATCCGCAGGGCCACGCGTTCATCCCGGACGCTCCGCTCCTGGGGGCGCTGCGGGCCAAGGCCGCGTTCGCGAGCTACATGACGACCCAGCTGTGCTTCGATCCGGGGGCGATCGCGACGTGGCTCGCGGCCCGCCGGGCGGAGGGCCTCGCGCTGCCGGTGCACATCGGGCTACCGGGCGTGGCCGAGCCGCACAGGCTCCTCGCCATCAGCGCGCGGATCGGCGTCGTCGACACACACCGGTTCCTGGTCAAGAACACCAGGTTCGTGGCGCGGCTCATCCGCTCCGGCGGCTTCTACCGCCCCGACGGGCTGCTCGAGGGCCTCGCGCCGCTCATCGCCGACCCGGCCGCCGGCGTGGCCGACCTCCACGTCTACACGTTCAACGCGGTCGAGGTGACCGAGGCCTGGCGGCGGCGCTACCTCGCCGCGCTCGGAGCGGCCCTGCCCGCGTGACCGCGGCCGGGCCACCGGGTGCCCCGTGGGTCGCCTGCTAGGCTTGGCCGCCATGCGTGAGTTCGGCCGGCAAGCGATGGCGTTCATCACCCGGATCGGGGCGGACCCCGGGGATCCCGTGGAGCTGCGCCTGCGCAAGGCGCTGCTGGTCACGGTCGCGCTCATGGTGCTTCCGGCGGGCGTGATCTGGGGGGCCCTGTACTGGGTGGCCGGCGAGCCGACGGCGGCACTCCTGCCCTGGACATACTTCGTCGGTTCGCTGCTCAGCCTGGCCGCCTTCCACCTGGCCCGCAGCTTCGTGCTCCTGCGCCGGGCGCAGCTGCTCCTGATCCTCCTCGTGCCGTTCCTGCTGACGCTGGCGCTGGGGGGCCTGGCCGCCTCCGGCGGCGTCATCCTCTGGTCGCTGCTCGCGCCCCTCGGGGCGGTCACCTTCGACAGCCCGCGCCGGGCCTGGCGCTGGTTCGTGGCCTTCCTCGTCTTCCTGGCGCTGACGATGCCGCTGTCCGCACTCGTCCGACCCGAGCCCGCCACCCTCCCCGAAGGCCTGCTGCTCGCCTTCCTGGCCATGAACGTCGGGGCGGTCTCGCTCATCGCCTTCGTCCTGCTGGCGACCTTCGCCCGCCAGCGCGAGGACGCCCAGCAGAAGGCGGACGGCCTGCTCCTCAACATCCTGCCGCCGGAGATCGCGGAGCTCCTCAAGGCCGACTCGCGCCAGATCGCCGAGCAGTTCGATGAGGCGAGCGTGCTCTTCGCCGACGTCGTCGACTTCACGCCGCTCTCGGCCCGCATGTCGGCGTCAGACGTGGTGAGCCTGCTCGACCGGCTCTTCACCGACTTCGACGCGCTCGTCGACCGCTACGGCCTGGAGAAGATCAAGACCATCGGCGACGCGTACATGGTCGCCTCGGGCGTCCCCCGGCGCCGGCCCGACCACGCGCGCGCGCTGGCCACCATGGCGCTCGAGATGCTCGACCTGGTGGCCACCCACCGGCGCGACGACGGGGCAGCCATCGAGCTGCGCATCGGCATCAACTCGGGACCGGTCGTGGCCGGCGTCATCGGCCGCCGCAAGTTCATCTACGACCTGTGGGGCGACGCGGTCAACACGGCCAGCCGCATGGAATCGCACGGGACGGCCGGCCAGGTCCAGATCGCCGAGGGGGCCTACGAGCTGCTGAAGGACGACTTCGTGTGCCAGCCCCGCGGTCTCGTGGAGGTCAAGGGCAAGGGCGCCATCCGCACCTGGTACCTGGTGGGCCCGAAACCCCGCTGACAGGAATGACGGCGGGCCGGGCGCTACTCGGCCCGCCGCCGTGATGCGAGATCAGGACGGCGCGGCACCCTGCTTGGCGGCCGCCATCGGCTCGGCCATGGCCATCGCCTTGTCGGGCGTGACGCCGAGCTGGCCGAACAGCTCCATCAGCTCGAAGTAGTGGCGCGTATTCCTGATCCGATCACCCTCGAAGAGCCAGACCATCGCGCCGTGGACCATGCCGCGCTTGCCGGACGCGGGGATGACGCCGCTCGGCAGCGCCAGCGGACCCGTGTGCGTGCCCTCCCAGGTGATCTCGGCCGCCACTTCGTTGCCGCTCTCGATGACGCTCGTGAACGTCGGCCGGAGGTCGGGGAAGGCCGTCATCCAGGGCTTCAGCCCCTCGACGATCTCCTCCGGTCCGGTCAGCCTGCGGCTGGTGGCCATCTCCTCGTACGTGGAATCCGGCAGCAGGTGGGCCTTGTAGGCTGCCCAGTCCTGCCGCGTGAAGGCCGCGACGTGCTCGCGGACCATGTCGATGTGGGACATCACCAGAACCGTGCTCATCGGCGAACCCTCCTGGTCCAGATCCTCTGGTCCGACCGACCCACGGTAGGGCCGCGGAACGCCGGCTCCAAGAGCCGAAGGTCACCGGACGCGCCGATCAGCCGCCCTCGAGTGCCTCGAACGCGACCGGGGGCTTGGGGCGCTCGTCGACGCTCAGGCGGAAGACGTCCGGCCGGGCGTAGTGGCCGATGGCGTCGAAGTCGAAGGTGCCCCGCGCGATCTGGTCGAGGTCCAGGTCGGCGGTCAGGATCGCCTCTTCGCCGAAGACCGGCCCGGCCAGTACCCGACCCAGCGGATCGACGATGCAGCTGCCGCCGTCGATGAGGACCGCATCCGGGTCGTCGCCCTGGAGCGGGGAGTAGTCCGCCGGGTAGTCGCGGCGGCGGGCGAACTGGTTCGCCGAGAGGACGAAGCAGCGGCCCTCCAGCGCGATGTGGCGCATCGTCGGCAGCCAGGTCTCGCGGTCGTCGACGGTCGGGGCGCAGTAGAGCTGGATGCCCTTCGCGTACATCGTCAGGCGCAGGGCGGGCATGTAGTTCTCCCAGCAGATGACCGCCCCGATGCGACCCAGCGGCGTCTCCAGCACGGGCAGCGTGGAGCCGTCGCCGAAGCCCCAGATGAGCCGCTCCATCGCGGTCGGCATGAGCTTCCGATGCCTGCCCAGGAGCGCCCCGTCCGGTCCGACGAAGACGACCGTGCAGTAGAGCGTCCCGCCGTCCCGCTCCACGACGCCGACGACGAGGTGGACGTCGTGCTCGTGGGCGATGGCGCCGAGCGCCTCGGTGGCCGGGCCGGGCACCTCCACGGCGGCGTCCCGGTAACGGCGGAACCAGTCGCGTCCCTCCGGCGTGCGCTGGCCCACGCGGGCCCCGAAGTCGATGCCCTTGGGATAGCCGCCCAGGAACGCTTCGGGGAAGACGACGAGCTGTGAGCCTTCTGCCGCTGCCCGGGCGGTCAGCTCGGCGACCCGCTCGAGGCTGCGGACGAGGTCGAAGGCGACCGGCGCTCCCCCGACCACGGATGCACGGACGATCGACACGCTGGAGCCTCCCTGCGACCACCTCGTTGCGGCCTATCTTGGCATCGAGCGGTGACCGCGGCAGGTGCTTGCCGATGTAGTACAAATGCACTCTTTCGCCCGACTGCACAATGACCGCCAAGGGGGGATCGCCCTACGAGGGGATCGTCCCGACCTGCTGAGGGCACCGCACGTGGGGCTCCGAGCGCCTCCGACCACAGCCAGCCTGCTCTGCGGCTCCCCCGAGCCGACGTTCGCCGTGGCCATGAGCGGCGAGGTCGTCGGTTGGAACGCGGCCGTGACGCAGCTCCTCGGCATGCCCGAAGCGAAGGCGGTCGGTCGGAAGTGCTGGAGCGTCCTGGCCGGTCGGGCGCTCGATGGCACGCTCTTCTGCCGGGCGACGTGTCCCATCCTTCAGGCAGCGCGCGCCGGCCACTCCTCCGCGCCCGTTGAGGTCGTGCTGGGGCGCCCGTCGCGGGCCGCGACGGCCCGGGTCGGCGGCGCAAACCCGCATGTCGTCCTACATCACCTGGCCCTGAGGGATCCGGAGGGACAGCCCAGTGCGGTCGTCCATCTCGTCGAGGACGTCACCGAGCGGCGCCGCCGCGAGGTCGTCGGCGAGCGACTCCGCGCCGTCGCGACCGGCACCGGTGCCCTCGGCGTGCGGTTGACCCGGCGGGAGCGCGA